>Ga0118677_10000136_pt1 | contig 148040 bp, 106 predicted proteins | sample AliMusrvi5mmetaG_FD_86154 | JGI IMG/M metagenome (GOLD analysis project Ga0118677, IMG submission 86154) | reverse complement strand
CACCCGCCCCGTCAGTCCCGGGGAACATCGCCCCCCCAGCGCCCGCCCCGGGAAGCGACAGCGGCAGCATCATCAAGCTCAAAGACGGGGACCTGCGGGACGCGACGGCAAAGGGCGCGCTGGCCGGAGGCCTCTTGGGCCTGTTTGCCATGGGCGCTGCGGCCGGGCCTGCCGGCATATTCTTCGCCGCCATCATCGGCTTCGCCGCCGGCTTCGGCCTGTCCGTCCTCTCCAGCTCCGAAAAAAATAAGAAGGACGACTCCGATAATTAGCTAGAATTCCTGTGTGAGCATCGACGAGGCGCAGGACTGATGACCGATATCCAGCCTCCCGCCGCGCATTCCGGGCCCCTGCCGTGGGTGAAGCTGCGCGCCGCCTCGGCCACCGCCAACCTCTACAAGCGCATGATCGGGGAGACCGACCCCAAGGCCCGGCCCGGTGACCTCGTCGCGGTCTACGACAAGTCCGGCGCCCCCTATGGGGTCGCCCTCTACAACCCCAAGAGCCTCATCACCTTGCGCCTTCTGACCCGGGAGCTCGCCGGCTTCGAACCGGAGGAGTTCTTCGCCAAACGCCTGGCCCGGGCCGTGGAGCTGCGCCGCGCGCTGCTCAAGCTCGACGCGGTGACCGACGCCTACCGCGTGGTCTACGACCTGGGCGACGGCCTGCCCGGCCTGGTGGTGGACCGCTACGGCGACTTCATCGTGCTGGAGCTCTACTCTTTGGCCATGTTCCGGCAGGCCGAGCGCCTGGAGCGCCTGCTGGCCGCGCACTACCCCGGCGCGCAGTTCGTCCGCCGGGCCAGCGAGCACACCGAGAGCATGGAGGGATTCCAGATCCCCCCCCGGTCCCACACCGTGACCCGCGTCAAGGAACATGGGGTCGCCTTCGAGGTCGACCTCACCGGCGGGCACAAGACAGGCTTCTTCTGCGACCAGCGCGACAACCGCCTGGCCGTCTCCCAGCTGGCCGAGGGCCGCAAGGTCCTCGACGTCTGCTCCTACACGGGCGGCTTCGGCCTCTACGCGGCCAAGCTGGGCGGCGCCAAGGCGGTGACCTGCGTCGAGCTCGACCCCGAATCCTGCCGGCTGATCGACAAGAACGCCCGCCTCAACGGCGTCGAGCTCGAGACGGTCTGCGTGGACGCCTTCCCCTACCTGCGCCAGATGGGCGCCAACAAGCAGACCTTCGACCTGGTCGTCCTCGACCCCTACAAGATGATCGCCTCGCGGGAAGGCTACAAGCTGGGCCGGCAGAAATACATGGACCTCAACCGCTTGGCCCTCTCCGTGATGTCCGAGGGCGGCATCCTCGTGACCTGCTCCTGCAGCGGGATGCTCTCCTGGGACGAGTTCCAGGCCTGCCTGCGCACCGCCGCCGGCTCGGCGCGCAAGCGCGTCGAGGTCTTCCGCAAGACCGGCGCCGGGCCGGACCATCCCGTGGCCGCGGACCACCCGGAGGGCGAGTACCTCAAAGTCCTCTGGTGCCGGGTCCTCTAGCGCACGGCCCGCCGGCACTGACCGTCCTCCGGAATGATGCCGCGCCATGAGGAGTGCGTTTCCGCGGTACCGGGCCACCGACGAAAGGCCAGGCGCTGACGGTCAGGCGGCAGGGGGTGAGGTCGGGATCTTGGCCAGCTGTTCGTAAAGCTCGAGCGCGCTCTGCATCCGGACCTTGGGGTCCGGAGCCAGGGCCCTGCGGATAAGGTCGTCGAACTCCTTGGGCAGCTCGTGGACGTGGAAGCTCGGCGCGGGGAAATCACCCTTGTGCTTCTGCTCCACGACCTCCGGGATGCTGGGGGCGTTGAAGGGCAGGTAGCCGGTGGCCATCTCGTAGAGGCAGACCCCCAGAGAGTAGATGTCGGAGGCCCGGCTGGTCTTGCCGTAATGCTGCTCCGGCGGCATGTAGCGCAGGGTCCCGGTCACGCCCCGCTGGTCGACGAAAGTGGCCGACAAGGTCCCGGTCGCCTCCACGGCGATGCCGAAGTCCATGACCCGGGCGATGCCGTTCTCGTCGAGCATGATGTTGGCCGGCTTGAGGTCCCGGTGCAGGACGTGCTTGCGATGCGCGTAGTCCACGGCATGGCAGACGTAATGGAAAAGGCCTTGGCACTCCTTGAGCGCCAAACGCGAACGGCGGGAGAGGACGCTGTGCAGAGTCTCGCCCTTGACGAACTCGAAGACCAGGTAAAGATCATCGCCGCTGACCAAGCTCTCGTAGATGGGCACGATGTAGGGATGGGTCAGGTGCGCCGCGGTCTTGGCCTCCCTCAAGAACTGCTCCCGCATCAAAGGGTCCACCAAGAGCCCGGGCAGGAGCCGCTTGATCGCGACGTGCCGGTCGAGGCTGCGGTCATAGCCGTCGTAGACCTCGCCCATGCCGCCGGTGCTGATGAGCGCGCGCAGCTCATACTTGCCGGCGAGGACCTTGCCCGACGGGGCCGGCGGCCGGGCCGGAGCCCCTTGGATGGGATGGCCGGAGGCGATGGTGCGCAGGTCCTCGGCCAGCCGTTCCCCGCCATGCATGGTGGCCTGCTTGGCCAGCTCCTCGTAGTAGTCCTTGGACGCGGCCGGAGGCTTGACCTGGGTGACCCGGTCGAGCAGGAGCCCGGCTTGGTCGAAGTGGCCGAGCTTGACGTGCAGCTCCAGCAGGAGCGTCTGGTCCGCCGGGCTGAACCGCTCCAAGGGCTTGGTCGTGAGCATCTTGTAGGCCGGCTCGGTGAGGCCCAGGCGCGCGAGCCCGGAGGCGTAGGCACTGTAGAAATCGGCGGGCCGCCCGGGCGCGCTGAAGTGCGCGGCGAAGTCGTCGAGGCTCTTGGCCTTGGCCAGCAGGACCAAGACCTCGTCGGCCCGGCCGGAGGCCGCCGATTCCACGAGCATGGTCTCGGAGAGCACGTCCTGCATCCGGGCGGTCTTGCCCGCGGCGGCAAGCTTGCCGGCCACCTCCAGGGCCTTGGCGCAGCTGAGGCCCGGCGTCGGGAAGCCGCGGCCGACGGCGTCGAGACTCTCCACGATGGCCTGCAGGTCTTCGCTGGAAAAGGCCTCCGCCTGGCCGCCCTGCTTGCAGTAGGTCCCGTAGAGATCCGCGATCTCCTGATGCTCCCGCGGCTCGGCGTTGAGCAGGCCGCGGATCTTCTCCGGGATGCGCCGCAGCGACGACGAGAACGAGGCCTTGAAGAACAGGTAGGCGAAGTAGGCGAGGCATCCCACCAGCGAGCAGATCAAGCCGACGATGATGAGGAGCTGCGGCAGCGGCCGCTGCAGCGGCTGCGGTTCCGAGGTCGGCGCCGCGGCGGTCACGGCGACGGGGGTCGTGACGGCCGAAGGTTCCGGGACCTTCAAGGCAGAGCCGGAGTTCCGCTGCGGCTGATTGGCCTGCAGGCTGACGGCCTTGTTGAGGCTGACCTCCGGCTCGTTAGAAATCGGCGGCGCCTGAGGGGCGGAGGCTTGGGGCTGCCTCGCCGCCGCCGCGATCTGCTCGGCGTACGTCTGCGAGATCTGCCGCATCTGATCCGAGTCCGGAGGCATGGGGGGCCCCACGACCCCGCCCGTCTCCGGTCTCAGCATGTCGTCGGAGCTGGCGTCTCCGTCCGGAAGGCCGCGGCTCTTGCCTCTGGGGAAGTTGCCCGTGGACGACATCCCCTGCGTGAACCCGCTCATCTGGAATCCGCCGAGATGGGACTTGGTCTCGGAGCATTCCGCCCGCGCCATGCGCTCGCCGAGCTTGGCGGCGCTGCAGAAATGCATGTCGGCCTGGGCGTGGTCGGGGAGGACGCCCTCGCCATTCTTGTACATCAGTCCCAACTCGTAGTCGGCACGGGCCAGGCCGGCGTTCGCCGCCTGGCTCAGGAGCCCGAGCGCCCGCCCGGGATTCTTGGCGACGCCCTGCCCGCGGCGGTACATGCAGCCGAGGACCGCCCTGGCCTTGGGATGGCCGGCGTCGGCGGCCTTCCTGCAGTATCGGACGGCCGTGGGGTAGTCGGGCTCCTGCCCCTCACCGTTCCAATAGTGATAGCAGAGCCAGTACTGAGCATCCAGGTCGCCCTGCTCGTCGGCCAGCTGGTGCAATTTCCGTATGGAGACCTTTTGCGCCAACGCCGGGAGCGCCTGCGCGAGAAGGGCCCCCGCGAGGAGCAGCGCCGCCGGCGATCGCCTGCGCCCAGACATCCGCAATATGATAACACAAAAATCCGACACCTTTCGTCCGCCAGAGGCCGGCGGTCCCGGTGAGGCTCCCAGGCGGTTTTAGGATCCGTCTCGAAACTGGTATCATCAGCCTTGGCCAGGAGGCAGAGCATGGAACACGACCCTCAGCAGGGGCTGGAGCGCGGTGAACACCCCTCGCTTTTTCAGATGCTGGTCCTGGTCCTGTCCGTCTTCATCCTCGGCGCGATGGCGGCGGAGACGTTCCTCACGCTGCGGCCCGAGGTCAAGGAGCTCCTGCTCAAGCTCGACACGGGGATCTGCCTGGTGTTCATCGTCGATTTCCTGCATCGTTTCCTCAAGGCCGGCGACAAGACGCGCTTCCTGCTGCCCTGGGGGCTCATCGACCTGGTCTCCAGCATGCCGGCCCTGCCGGCTCTGCGCTGGGGCCGCATCCTGAGGATCTACCGCCTGCTGAGGGTGATGCGGGCCTTCCGTTCGGTCAAGCTCCTGCTGGAGCACCTCTACCGCAACCGGGGCCGCGCGGTCTGCGCCACGGCGGCCTGCGCCTCGGCCCTGGTGGGGCTGCTCTCCTCACTGGCCATCATGACCTTCGAGAACCGGGCGGACGCGAACATCCAGACCGCCAGCGACGGGCTGTGGTGGTCCCTCTACACCTTGGCCAACATCGACTACCAGGGGCACTTCCCGGTAAGCTTCGAGGGCAAGATCATCCGGTTCCTACTGGTGGTCTCCGGCATGGTGCTCTTCGCGGTGTTCACAGGCTATGCGGCAAGCCTCTTCATCGCGCCGGAGGAAGAAGAGGAGACCGAGGAGATCCGTGCCCTGCGCCGGGAGGTGGCCACGTTGCGCGAGCAGGTCGGCCAGGAGAGGCCTCCGCTATGAGGGCTTGGCTCATCCTGACGCTGCTGCTCTGCCGCGCGCCGGGCTGGGCCGCCGACCCCAAGTACGGGCCGACGGAAATGCCGCTGGCCACGCCTCTGTCGCAGGACAACGCCTACTTCCGCGCGCCGGGCCACCTGGCGCCTGATTTCTGGCGCTTGGATTCGTTCTACGTGCCCCAGATCAACGGCTATGACTGCTCCGCAGCCGCGGTCTCCATGGCGCTCAACGCGCTGCTCAACGTGGGCCGGCCGCGCGGTGCCCAGGACAAGAACATCACGCAGCAGGAGCTGCTGGACAAGGTCAAGGGCGACTGGCAAGCCTTGCCCTTCGCGCGCTCGCTCGGCGGCAAGCGTGGCCTGAGCTTGGACCAGCTCGAAGGCTTCTTGAGGGCCGGCTTGGCGGCCTACAGCCAGGCCAAGTTCCTGGTGGAAAAGCATGAGGCGGCGGCGAGCGGGGACGAGGAGCTCAAGGAATTGCGCCGCGCTTTGATGGAAAACGAGAAGGACCCGAATGACCTAATCGTGGCCCATTTCGTGCAGGACGACCTGACCCATGACAAGGGCGGGCCATTTGCGCACATCTCCCCCATCGGCGCCTACGACGCGGCCGCAAAAAGAGTCCTGATCTTCGACGTGGACCGGGAGTGGTACGAGCCCTACTGGGTCCCGGATGAAGCGCTGCTCAAAGCCATGGCGCACGAGACCAAGGCCTTCGGCCATGGCGGCTACATCCGGGTCAGCAAACTTGGTATATTGAACGCACCGTGAAGACCCTCATCTTCATCGTGATCCTGGCCGTAGGGTGCTGGTTCCTCTACGGCTGGCTCAAGACGCAGTCCGCCCCGGAGAAGATCCAGCAAGACCCGATGGTCCGCTATACGACCTCCTTGCAGAACGACGTCAAGAAGGCCGAATCGGCCCGGGACCAGGCCAACGCGGCCATACGGAAGGAAGTGCAGAGCGCCCAGCCGACCGAGGCCCCGACGCAATAGGGATCGCCCATGATCGAGCTCATCGGCTATGCCGGCTCCGCCCTGATCGCCCTCTCCCTGATGATGAGCAACATCTGGCGCCTGCGCTGGATCAATCTCATCGGAGCCGTCTTCTTCGTGCTCTACGGAGTCTCCGTGCGCGCCTACCCCGTGGCCCTCGTCAACGCGCTCATCGTGGCCGTGGACGCCTACTATCTGGGCCTGCTCGCCGGCAAGAAGGACTACTTCAGCCTCATGCCGGCGGCCAACGCCGACGAGAGCCTGCTCAAGAACTTCGTCGACTACTACGCCGAGGACATCCAGCGCTTCTTCCCGGGCTTCTCCCTGCGCGGCATCCCGGAACCGCGCTGCGTCTTCACCCTGCGCAACCTCATGCCGGTCGGACTCTTCATCTGCGAAGGCCAGGGCGCCGAGGTCCTGCGCATCCATCTCGACTACGTGATCCCGGAGTACCGCGACCTGCGCAACGCCCGCTACCTCTACTCCACGCAGGCCGGGCTCTTCAGGGAGCAGGGCTTCAAGGAGTTCCGGGTCGCGGCCGGCTCCCCCGAGTTCGAGTCTTACGTCAAGAAACTAGGCTTCGCCCCCGTCTCGGGCGAGGCCCGCCTCTACGCCAAACGATTCTGACCAGGAGATGCCCATGCTCGAAGACACGGTCAAAAAGATGGAAGACGCCGTCCGCAAGATCGATGCCCTGAAAGGCCAGGAGAAGACCGAGCTTCTGTCCCTGCTCTGCGCCCTCAAGACCGAAGTCGGGCGCCTCGCCGAGACCCATGAGGAGCAGGCCCACAGCATCGCGAGCCTCGCCGACATGGCGGCCCATGAGGCCACGCGCCAGGACAAATCCCCGGCCTTGATGAAGCACTCGGTCGAAGGACTGGCCCTGTCCTCCCAGGGCTTCGAGGTCTCGCACCCCAAGATGGTCGGCATCCTCAACGAGATCTGCACCATGCTGGCCCGCATCGGCATCTGATCGGGACTCGACGCTCTCGACTGGGACTTGTCATCCTCGGGCTCTCAGTCGCGCCCGGAGGCTCCATCCGATGAAAAATGGGAAGGGGCTATGCTAAAATGACTCATTATTCCGGCGAGATTTTCTCGCCGGATCATCTTTGGAAGGGTGCGTGAGCGGTTGAAACGAGCAGTCTCGAAAACTGCCAGGGGTGCAAGCCCCTCGGGGGTTCGAATCCCCCCCCTTCCGTAGCTTTGGAGATACAGAATGGCCTGGTGGAACCCGTTCAAGAATAAGAAAACTCAGCCCCAACCCGCGGCGCCCGACCGCAAGCCGGCCGCGTCGACGAAGACTATCGCTCCTCCTCAGCCGCCCAAGAAAGAGGAGAAGCCGCCCGAGCCCGCTCTGCCCAAGGAGCTCGCCGACTCTCCCCTGGCCAAGGGGATGATGGGAAAGTTCTACCGCATGTGGAAGAACCCCTCCTTCATCAAGCAGCTGCGCACCTTGAGCGTCTACATGGCGAAGGATGGGGTGGATATCAAGAACATGGAGGCGGTCAAAGCCTGGCTCGAGAAGAACAAGGACGGCATCGAGGCCGGCAAGTTCAACGAGCTTCCCCAGGACGGCCCCAAGCCCCAGACCTTCGTGAAGACCGGCCCCGACGTCGGCCGCAACGACCCCTGCCCCTGCGGTTCAGGGAAGAAGTACAAGAAGTGCTGCGGGACTAAGGCCTAGCCCGGATCCTAGGCCGCCTGCAGAGCGTCGATCTGGCAGCGCCGGTGGGCCAGTTCGGCCCCTTCTTTTATGATATGCAGATCTGTGGCCATGGCCTGGCGCAGGGTCGGCCGGAACAGACGCATCAGCGGCCGCAGTGGGAGCCGGAAGTGGTAGTGCTCCTCGTGCGTCAAGACGGTCCCTCCGGAGACGGGACGAAGATGGAAGGATGAGGTCATGACCTTGAGCGGCCCCTGGGTCATGCTCGCCAGGTAGCCGCCGTCCGGGGTGAACTCCAGCTGGAACTCCCCCCGCCAAGGCAGGCCCAGGAATCGGCCTGAGGCGGCGAGGCGAACGCACGTCTGGTCGGTCCCGGTGACGGAGAGTTGCCGCGTCTTGTGTTCGTAGCGCGGGATGTTCGCCAGGTCACGCAGGTAGCAGCGCACCAGATCCCTCGGCGCGCTGATGAGTATCCGCTGCGAGACGCGCATCATGTCAGGAAAAAAGTGGAGCGGGCGAAGGGAATCGAACCCTCATCTCTACCTTGGCAAGGTAGCATTCTACCACTGAACCACGCCCGCGAAATCCAGCAAATCATTATACTTTTGGATGCCCCTGGGATGCAAGGACCAGAATTCTAGCAAATATAGGATTCCATGCTCCAGGCCACCTTGCACTTCCCCCCATCTAACGCTAAAATCCCTCCATGCCCGACCAACTCAATCCCCTCGAAGCCCGCATCCTCGGATCCCTCGTTGAAAAATCCCTCACCACCCCCGAGCTCTACCCCCTCACCCTCAACTCCCTGGTCAACGCCTGCAACCAAAAGACCAGCCGCGACCCAGTCCTGACCCTCGGCCACGTCGAAGTCGAAAAGGCCCTCGCCGGCCTCATCGAGAGGAAGTTCGCGGCCCGCATCCACGAACCCGGCGCCCGCGCCGCCAAATACAGCCACCATATAGATGTGCTGCTGAGCTCCGAAGACCCCAAGGCCATCGCCGCCATCTGCGTCCTGCTCCTGCGCGGACCCCAGACCCTCGGCGAGATCAAATCCCGCACCGAACGCCTCTGCCGATTCGCCAGCCTCGCGGAAGTAGAGGCCCTCCTGCAGGAGCTCGCCAGCCGCGTAGACGGCGCCATCGTCATCCGCCTCCCCCGCCAACCCGGACAGAAGGACGCCCGCTACCGACAACTCTTCACCGACCCCGCGCCGCCCACCGAGCCTGAAGTCCCGGCCGCAACGCCCGCAGAGCCACGACCAGACCGCCTCACCTTGCTCGAAGCGCGCGTCGAGGATCTCGAGGCCATCGTCCAACGACTCCAGACCCAGACATTAGACAGCCCCACCCCAAAGTAATAAGATGATGCCGTGCGGGAACGCTTCGGCCGCCGCAAATGGGCCTTCTGGCTCTTCGTCTGCCTTTTGGCCGCGATCACCGTCATCCCCTCGGCCGCGCTCCTGCGCGCCCTGCAGTCCTACCGCGCCTTCCTGACCGGCGCCGCGCCGTCCACCATCCACCCCGTCCAGGTCCAGTTCCTCGACCGCCGCGGCGACTTCCGCTCCGCCCCCGAAGAGGATCTGCGCTTCGTCGAGTTCCACCTGCGCGCTCCGAAAGCCAAGGCCGTGGACCTCATCGGCGACTTCAACGGCTGGAAAGCCGGGACCCTCACCCTCTCCCGCGCCAGCGGCGGCGCCTGGGAGCTCATGCTGCCCCTGCCTCCCGGCTCCTACCACTACCTCTTCTTGGTCGACGGCCAGACGACGGCCGATCCCGCGGCGCGCACTGCGACCCTGCCCGACGGCAAGACCGTTTCCGTGAGGACGGCGCAGTGAGGGCCCTGCTGCTCACGGCTTTCCTGCTCTGGCCCGGCCGGCTCGCGGCCTGGGGCGAGCCGCCCACCATGGTCCTTTTGGCCGTACCGGCCGAGGATTTCTCCCAATGGCAGGCTTTGGCCGGCGCCTTGGGCTCCACCCCGGAATTGAAGCTGACCCTGGCCTTGACCCCAGGCATGCTCACCGCGCAGGTGCGCGACATCCTGGCGCAGCCCCTGCGCACCGGCCGCTTGGAGCTGGCCATGCGCATCCCCGGAGACCCCATATTGTCCCCACTCACGGGCGAGTCCAAGGCCGAGAGCCTGCACGACGTGCTGGCCCGCCTCGCCCTAGCGCGCGAGAAGTTCCGCGCCGTGCTCAACTCGGCTCCGGCCGGCTTCGTGCCCGGAGGCGGGACCGCCGCAAAGGACCTGGCGCCGGCCTTCCAGGCCATGGGCCTTTCCTGGGTCGCCGTAGGCGCGGGATCGCAGGCGCAGGGCAGTTCGCGCTGGCTGCCCTTCGCCGCGTTGCGCAGCGAAAGCAAGCCCCCCACCGCCGCGGACCTCGACGCCGCCGGCCGGCCGGAGCCCTCCTTGCCGGCGCAGCCCAGCCGCATCGTGCTCGATGAAGCCTCGGGCCTGGTGCCGCGCGGCTCGATGGTCCCGCTGCTCAAAGACCTCGCGGCCAAGCGCTCCTCCTGGCGCTGGCAGACCGCATCCGAATCCGTCGCGGAGAACACCGAGGCCGGCCCCGACGGCGGCCAGGACTGGCCCGGCTGGGGTCCAGAGTCGGGCCCCGTTACGCCGGCCGCGGCGGCGGCCTGGAAAGCCTATCAGGACACGGCCGCGGCCCTGCGGCGCTATCAGAACTCCGGGACCGCGGACCTCAAGGCCCTGGAGAGCGCCACGGAGGCCCTCTACGCGGCGCAGGCCAACCGCTACTACCGCATCTTGTCCGGAACCATGGCCGGCGACTCCGCGGCCGCGGACCGGGAGCTGCGCCGGCATCTCATGGACGTGTATCGCCGCCTCAAGCTGACCGTACCGGGAGGATTCTACGCCTCCTTCGCGGGCGCCCAAGCCTCCACCGGGACCGCGGCCGCAGACGAAGAGGTCTCCACGGACCTGCGCATCGAGCAGGGGGCCGGCTGGATCTCCTTCCAGAATCCCTCCGGCAGCCTCGGTCGCGCCCCGGACAAGGGCATCTCAGCCGAGCCCTGGCACATCCTGGGCCTGCGCCTGGACTGGGACGCCGCCTCCGTGGCCTTCACTTTTCACATGGCGGCCATCGACGTCTCGAGCGTGACCGCGTCTTCCGCGCTGGGCCGGCTGGTCCTGGACGCCTACGTGGACATCAACCACGTCCCGGGAGCCGGCAGCGCCGCGCTGCTCGAAGGCCGCGGCGCCTTCGCGGCCAACCGCGACTGCTGGGAGTACGCCCTGGGCCTGGGCCCCTCCGGCGGCGTCTTGCTGCGCGCCATCCCCGAGTCCGGGCCGGCCGTGCTGGCCTCGGTCCCGGTCTCCGTGGACGCGGCCCGCAGGACCATCCGCGCCGTCGTCCCCCGGTCCTTGCTGCGCGGCAATCCCCTGCGCTGGGGCTACATCCTGGCCGCCTTCGCCGCCAAGTCCCCCGCGCCCCAGGAGGAAGGCCCCGCCGCCGTCAGGCCCGGCGGGCCGCTAGGCCTGCTGGCGCCTCTGGAGCAGCAGCAGGCCTTGGCTTTGGGAGCGCGCTTGAGCGCGGTGCGCCTGCCCTAAGGCAGGGCCGGCGCCGCGAGGTCGTCGGACTTCTTATCGGCGGGAGCGTAGGTGTAGGGGCGCGGCTCGGAGAAGGGCAGTTCCGCGCCCAGCAGGTCGACGACCGCCACGCGCCACCAATACACCCCGGGAGGGATGTCCTCGTCTCGCAGGCGGATGACCGCTCCGGCGCTATCGGACTTGTCGAAGACGATGCTGTAGAACTTGTCGAATATGATGCCGGAGAAGTCGCGGCTGCGGGAGGCCTGCACGTGATAGCCCGACACAGGCTGGCCGATGGCGAGTCTCTTCAGGTCCGCGCCCAGGGCGTCCATGTCGCCCGGAGCGTTGACGCCCTCGGCCGTGGCTGACGCGGCCCGGGAGACCCGCGCGCCGGCGTTGAGCCGGGCGCGTCCCGCCGCGGCCTCCCCCTCGGACTCGGCCGCGCGCGCCGCGAAGGCGGGCAGGTCCGCGATGGGCTTGGGCACGCCGGGAGACAGGCCCAGCGGCACCACGGCGTTCCTGCCGGCCGAGACCGCCACCGTCTTCCCCTGGGCTTCGACGGCGGCCGCGCCTTGATAGACCTCGACCAGCGTGCTCAGGTCGCTGCGGGCCGTGACGGAATACTCGGTATCGGCGGTCTTGGGGGTGATCCGCGCCGAGGCCGTGACCACCCGACGATTCCCCGCGAACACCCTGCCGCCCTGGAGCTCCACGTCGCAGTCCCGAGCCACGGGCTTGATGATGGCCAGGGATTCGGGGCCCAGGCTCAGGATCTGCGCGTCGTCGAACTCGACCTGGGCTGTGGCGCCGTCGAAGGTGCGCAGGGAATCGCCGCGGTAGAGCGGCATCTCCTCGGCCGCGGGCTTCCACTTCGCGGGGTCCCGGCGCCGGTACTCGACACGGCGGGCCTGGGAGATCAGGGTCGCGGCGCGCCTCCCCTTTTTGGCGAGGACGATGGGCACGCGCAAGGTCATGCCGGGCAGGGCCACCGTGGGGTCGGACGAGGGGAGGCGGTTGTACCTAAGAATCTCATCCCACTTCGCCGGGTCCTTGAGCCAAGCCTGGGAGATGCTCCAGAGGGTGTCTCCCGGCTTGACCGTCACATGTTCGAACCGCTTGTCCCCGGCCGAGTCCGCGGCCTGGCCGGTGGTGGTCCCCCCGAGGGCGAACCAGGTCAGCGCCGCGAAGGCGACCCGCCTCATGTGGACTTGGGGACATCCTCCGGCTCGACGGCGGGGGCGTTGGCGACCAAGGTCCCGACGCCGTCCACGGCCAGCCTCTTGGGGATGGTGAAAGTGAAGCGCGAGCCCTTGCCGAACTGCGACTCCACCCAGATGCGGCCCAGGTGCGCCTCCACGAAGAACTTGGAAATGGCCAGGCCCAGCCCCGTGCCGCCCTGCCGCTGGCCGGCGACCTGCTCGAATTTCTGGAAGATGCGCTCTAGGTACTCCGGCGGGATGCCTTCCCCCGTGTCCGCGATGCTGACCCGGATCTCCGGGCCGCCGTCCGTGACGCTCACGGTGATGCTGCCATCCTTGGGAGTGAACCGGATCGCGTTGCCCACCAGGTTGGTGACCACGCGTTCGAGGAGGTCCGAGTCGGCCGCGACCGAGTGCTCCTCGGCGGCGTCGAGGACGAGCGTGATGTTCTTCTGCGCGGCCAACGACTCCAGGATGCTCAGCGCCCGGCTGGCGATGCCCGCCAAAGAGGTGGGGCGCAGCTGCGGCTGGATGCGGCCCGACTCCATCTTGGCGATGTCGAGGATGTTGTTGATCATGCCCAGCAGACGGCTGCAGGAGCGCTTCACCGAGGCGACCATCGCATTCTGCTCCGGATTGAGCACCCCGGCCGTCCCCTTCAAAAGCACGTCGAGGAAGCCCATGGCCGAGCCCACAGGGTTGCGCAGGTCGTGCGTGATGTAGTGCAGGAACTCCTCCTTCATCTTGTCGAGCTCCCTCTCGAAGCTCACCTCGCGCACGGTCGTGACCACGCCCAGCGCCGCGCCGGTCGCCGGGGCCACGACCGGCAGGGCGCTGATGCGCAGATAGCGCCGGCTGGTCTCGGTGGAGAGGTCGATCTCCTTGAATTTTTCTGGCCGCGGGTCGGCGCCGGCCTGCAGGATCATCTCGCGCAGGCGCGAGTCGGGCATGACCTCGCGCAGCCCCTTGCCCTCGAGGCTCATATCCGCGTCGAGTCCCAGGAGTTCCCGCACCCTCCGATTGGCCAGCCGGATGCGCCCGTCCCCGTCGAACATAAGGATGCCGTCGCTGGTGGAGAACAGCACGGCCTCGGTCTTGCGCTGTTCCGCGACCAGGCGGTCGACCTGGAGGAGCGAATAGCGGTGAAGCTCGGCGGCCATCGTGTTGAAGGTCTCGGCGAGGTCCTGGAGCTCGTCGCCGGTCCGGACGTCCACCCGGGCCTGGAAGTCCCCCCGGGAGACCGCCTCGGCCCCTCGGGTCAAGGACAGCAAGGGCAAAGTCAGCCGCCGCGCCAGGAACGTGGCACCCAGCACCGCGGCCGCGCTCACGAGGAGCAGCACCCAGACGGCGGCCCGCCGCATCTCGATGGCGGAGAAATAAGCCTCCTGGCGCTGCTGCAGAACGATCACGGCTCCGCCCACCGAAGCGACCGGGGCATAGGCGCCCACCCAGGCCGCGCCTTCGAATCCGGGCATGTCCCGGGAGCCCACGCTCCGCGACTGCAGCGCGGCCTGGACCGTGGGCTGGCCGGAGAGCCGCGCGGCCGCGGCCGGCGTCAGGCGGTCCCGGGGATAGCAGAGGGCCTCCCCCTGGTTGTCGACGAGCACAGCGAAGCCCGTGCCTCCGACCTGCTGCGAGACGATATGGGCATCCAGCCCGCGCAGGGAGACCAAGACTCGGGCCCAGACCAAAGGCGCCATGGGATAGAACATCTCCAGCACCGGCTCCCCGCGATAACGGACGACACGGCGGGTCCGGCGCCGGCCCCGGACCGCCTCGCGGAGACCCTCCGCCGCGGCGAAGGAGCGCCGGCTGCCATCGCGGCTCAGCTCAGGGCTGAAGGCCTTGCCGATCTCACGGCCCTGGGCATCGAGGATGTCGATCTCCACGACATCGGCGTGGGCCTCGATGAGGCGGCGCAGAAGCTCCTGATCGCCCCTCCCTGCCGCCCGCTTCTGCAAAGACGAGAGGGCGAAGGCGAGCGTGTCGTCGTTGACCTTGAAGAAGGAGTCGACCTGTTCGGCGAGTTGCTGCGCCATCTTGGTGTGCAGCTCCAAGACCGCGGCCTGTATGCCCTTCTGCCCGATATCGACGAGTTCGAAGGCCAGGAACCCGGCGGGAAAGAGCGCCAAGGCTCCCAGGACGAGCGCGAACCTGCGGAACAATCCGGAGCGCCACCACCTCAGCAGCCTCATGACAGAGATAGGATAGAGGAACAAACCCCGGATGTCAATGCGTTGAGCTCTCTGCGCCAGCAACCGTCAGAGATCGGATGCCGACTGCGACGGCTGGCGGGGGCGGCCCTTCAGGAGAAAAGCCGCGAACGGAGGATGAGCAGCCCCAGGAAGGGAAGAAGAGCGCAGGCCAGCAGAGGGTCCGGAACGGAAACGGGGGCGTGGTCAGGCTGTGGTGCGGGAGCGCCGCTGCGAGAGGAGTCCTCCGTCGGCGCGCCGGCCCGAGCCTGGTCCGCCGGCTCGCCGCCGGTGGATTGCAGGAAGGAGAAGACCTCGGACTGGGCCGACTGCCCTTGGGCCCCCAGCGGCACAGCCGCCGTCGGCTCCGCGAAGACTGGCGCGGCCACGGCGTCGCGCAGGTCCGAAGTCTCCAGGGTCTGGCCCGCGCCGGAGCCGGCCGGGACTTGAGCGACGAGGGACCGGGCCGAATCCTCGGCCCAACGCAGCGCCAGGCCGCGGGCCGGCGCGTCCACCACGGACAGGATCAGGCTCTGCCGGGAGACCTGGAGGGCGATGAGGGCGACGCCCCCGACGCCGGGATCGGAAGAGGCCGCGTCCGGACCGGAGCCAGACGCCTGCCGGTAGGCCAGCCAATAGCCGCCTTGTATCGCGGGCACGTCATAGGCCCAGCCGGCACCGGAAGTCACGCTCCGGCCCGCGCCCGACCGCAGGACCGCGGCGAACGGTCGCGCCCCGGCATCGGCGCTCGGCGCCCAGGAGCCCGCATGAGCCGAGCCTGCGCCCGCGGCCAGGTTCTTGGCCCCGGAGCCTTCCAGGCTCCGCTCGTCCGTGAGGATATCCATGAGCCGGCGGCCCACGCCCGGCGCGCCTTCCTCGGCGCTGAAAGACTGGACCTCGGCTGCGGCGCTGAGCTGCGCCTTGACCGCCTCGGTCTTGGCCGCGAGCCGCAGGGACTGCCGGCGCAAGGCCGGAAGTCCGCCGCCGGGCCCGGGCTTCAGGGCCGCGTCCGGCAGGTCCAGGCGCGCCGACCGCCCGCGCGCGAGCCCGAGGTCCGACAGCGTCTCCACGGCGAAAGCCGCCGGCGCCGCGGGATTGATGGCGCCGTAGGAGGCCTGCGCGGCCTCGGCCCCGGGGATGGCGGAAGCGGGCAAGCCCGGCGGGGCGGCCTCAGACCTGAACCCCATCCTGGACAACGGCAGCGCCATGATCGGCAGCGCGTCCAGCGCGGACTCCACGACGCCGGGACGGGCCATCCCGGCAGCGCCGCTCTTCACGGTCGGAGCGCCCGGCAGGTCCGACAGGGAGCCTTTGATCCCGACGGAGCCGACGGCGCTCTGCACGGACGGGCCGCCCCTGTTGATAGGGGCGAGCACGGTCGGCCCGGTCACGCCGGTCTGCGTCGGGACTTGGGCCGAGGTGACGGTCGCGGCGCTAGCCGTAGGGCCAAGCCATGCGCCCACGCCCGAGCAAAGAAGCACCCCCGCCCATACGCGGCGATTCATGATTCTAATGTATCACTTGGCTCCCGGCTGGCAATGGGTCTCAGGGGGAATCCCCCGGCGGACAAAAGACCCATGGCAGATGGGCTCTTCATAAGTTCTTAATTTCTAATGTCTGGCACCAAAGCTTGTGTGCGCTGTGGATATCTGGACTTATTTGTCGAACAATTAGAGTGCAGGCAGACTGAAAATATTATTTAAGTCTGGCACCAATCTAGGCCCTTCGGCCAGCTCAGGCAGGCTGGACGAGCCTGCGGCTTCTGAGCCAGTAGATGACGGCGCTCGCCACGGCAGCCAGGGCGGAGAGGGCGGCGAGCCAGGCCCAGAGCTGCGCGTAGGGGTTCCCGGGCTGCGACGGGTCGGGTCCGGGCTGAGGCTGAGGAACTGCGTGCAGGCGGTCGAGATAGCCCTGCCACCAGGACATCTGCTGACGCAGATCGGCCGCCTCGGCCTCCCACCGGGCCAACTCGGCTTCGAGCAGCCTCTGTGCCGCGATGCGCCAGGAGAGCTCGTGGCATCTCTGCCAAAGGGCGTCTTCCTCGCCGCGCGCTCGATCGCGCAGACCGGTCGCCTCGGCCAAGGATTTGCGGGCCTCGTCGAGCTGGGCCGCCAGCCCCGGCGCCTTGGCGGCCGCGTCGGCGGCCTGGCGCGCGAGCCGGTCCGCGTAGCCCTTGAGCGCCTCTTTCTGAGCGGCGTATTGCCCGACGCCGGCGGTGATCCGGATGCGCCGCTCGACGCGGTCGACCGCCAGGTTCCCCGGCTCGGCCGCGAGCGTCACATCGCGCAGGCCGATGCCGTCGGAGGCCGAGTCCTGCGCGACCGAGGGATCCTTCAAGGCTTCGCTGATACTCTCACGGCCGTGGCTCCCGGTGCGGCGCGACTCCAGGTAAGTCCCGTTGCGGCCGCGGACCTCCTCGACCAGGAGCTCCTCGCTTCCGCCCTGGAAGCGGCTGAGCGTGCGCTCCCGCGCGGCCAAGAGGTCCTGGAGGGTCTGGTCCGCGGTGCGCACCGCGGACTTGACGCCGAAGTGGATATCCTTCTGGCGACCGTCCCTGAGAGCTCCCGCCTTCTTGTCGAGGATGTTCTGGCCGGGCAGGATGCGCGAGTCGACCTGCACCGTCGCGGGGAACTGGCTGGGGTCGTAATAGCGGCCGACGGGGTCGGGGAGCAGGTCGAGGACGTCGATGGCGTTGGCCACCTTGCGGAAGAATCCGTAATGCTCGGTCTCCCCCCCCTCGGTCTTGTACATGTAGGCCCGGCCCAGATAGTGCTGCTGGTTCGGGTCTCGGCCGGTGATCAGCTCCACCGGGGCGTCTACGATACCGCGCGGGATCTCCAGCAGGATGTTGCCCCAGTTATAGGGCATCACGGCCCAGGACTTGGCGTGCCCGGCCTTGGACTGGGCGTCGCCGAGGCTCTGCGCCAGGTAGCGGCGGTTGAGGCTGACCGGGAGGGCCTGCTTCTGGCCGTCGCGGCCCGCCACCACGGCCTCGTAGTGGCTCAGTCGGTAGGTCGGCCGGACCGTCCTGCCGCTGGGGCTGGCCGGCTCGTCCGTCCCGCCCATGGCCACGGACTTCAGCGTCCAGGTCTGGGCCGCCCGGGCGAACTCCCCGGGGTCGGTGATGGCGCGCACGCCGCCCTTGCCGTCCACGATGGCGGCCAGAAGCTCGCCCGAGACCGTGCGCACCGCCGGCCCGCCCAGCCTCTCGCCCAGCGCGAGCGCACCGTAGACCGGCGGCGCCCGCGCCTCGGCCACGCGGCCCTGCCCGTCGAGACCCAACTCCAGGTCCGCGCTGCGGTAGAGGCTCCAGGTCCGGGAATTGCTCAGGATGGCCTCAGCCTGCTGCACAGCTTTATCCTTGTTCTCGACCTGGGCCTGGGCCTCTTTGAGCTTGTCCGCGGCCAGAGCGGAAGCCTTGGCCACGGGCTCGAAGCGCTTCTGAGCGGCCTTGAAATCGCGGTCCTGGGACACGGCCTTATCCAGGGCGCTCTTGCACCGCGCCTCGTAAAGCTGATCCGACTCTCCGCGTTGGCGCGCGACGGAGGCGTACGCTGCGTCGCGCAGGGCGGCCCGGACCTCCGACTGCGCCCGCTGATAATCGAGTCCCGCGCGGTCGGCCACGTCCTTCTTGGCCTCCACGTCCTTCTGGAGGCCCGCGATGCTGTGCTGCGCCTCGGCCAGCTCGTTGCGGGCCGAGCGCAGGTCCTTCCCGGCGTTATGGAAGGACTTGAGCGCGGCGTTGAAGTCATCCTGGTTCAGGTAGAGCTCGGAGACCTTGCCCTGGCCGTCGCGGGCGAAGCCGTAGCCGTTGAGCTTGACCTCCAGCCAGCCGCGGCGCGCCTGGTCCGCGCCGCGGTCCCGCCACCAGGTCATGAGGGCTTCGGAGCCCTTCTCAGTGACGAGCAGGCGGCTGAAGTCCTTGGCCTGAGGCGAGGACTTCAGGCTCTCCGAAGTCGGAAACAGGCCGCGATCGAGCGCCGCATGGCCCGTATAGAGGTAGATCTCGTTCTGCTCGGGAGGGCGCGCCAAAGCCGTCAGGGGATGCGCAGCTTGATGCAGGGCGCCGGCCTTGTCCTGATCCTGTCTCGCGTCGAAGAAGAAGACTCGGCCCTGGGCGGCGAGGCCCTGAGGGCCGAAGACCTCGGCGACGCTCAGCGCCGTGGGCTGACCGTCGGCGGAGGTCGCCACGAAGTCGCCATGGCGCATCTCGCCGTGGAGGTCTATGGCCTCCTGGTTGGACTTGGAGGCGGCCGCGGCCTGGTCCTGCGCCGCCTCGCTGGCATCCACCCCGCCTAAGACCTCCAGGCCCTTGTCCTTAAGATAGAGGCGGCCGTCCCTCTGCTCGATGCTGCCTTTCGCGCGCAGGTCTGCGACCTGCTCGGCGGTCAGCCAGCCGTCGACGCTCCAGAGGCGGCGGCCGTCCGGCCCGTTCTGGGTAAGGCTGTAGAGGGGCGCGAGCTGGACGTCTTTATGCTGCCAGCGGTCCCTCATCTCGCGCAGGTTCTGCAGGGCCGCGGCCGTGACGTCGATCTCCTCGGGCGCGGCGCCGCGCCAGCGCTCGGCGGCCAAGCGCGACTCCTCGAGCATGGCCAGCGCGTCCATGGCGCGCAGGCCCCGGCCGGATTGGGTGGCGTCCGCGGTGCGCGCGACGGAGCGCCGGAGGTCGTAGACCCCGTCGAGGCCCCGGGCCAGGGCGCCGTCGGCGCGGACCTCGGCGGAGTCGAAGGTCTTGATGAGCTCGGCGTCGTAGGCCTCTTCGGCCTTGAGGTAGCGGTCCAGGAACACGTCCTTGAGCACGAAGTGGTTCGGGTCGGCCGAGAGGTCGGTCAGGTAGCTCTCCAGGAGCGCCTGCTTGGCCGCGATGAGCTCTCCCTGGAGCTTCTCCATGCGCTGGAAAGCCCCCTCCACCGCGAAGGGCGCGGGTACCGCGTGCCAATAAGCGTCGCGCAGCGCGGTCTCGACGGCGACCTCGTCGTCGAGCTGCTGGCCGCGGCTCCGGGTCTGGACCTTGAGGTCCTCGCGGAAGAAGACCTCCAGCTGCGCCCAGCGCGGATTGGAGTGCGGGTCGAGCCGGCCCAGGGCGTCGAGCAGCCCGGAGAGCTCCGCCTGCACGGCCAGGCGCTTGCCTTCCTTGTCGTTGAGGGTCAGCAGGCGGAGGCGCTCGCCCGGCGTGAACTCCCGGATCATGACCGCCTCGCCGTCGGCCGCCGCCTCGCGATAGAGCTCGGCGCGCCGGGCCAGGCGCTCGCGCATCTGCGGCGTGACGCCCGGGCCCAGATCCGCAAGGATGGCGTCGAGCCGGGCGGCGAAATCAGGGTCGAGCATGCGCTGGGCGCCGTAGGCGAGGAGCTCCCCGCGCGGGTCCTTGCGCAGCTCCGGCATCTCGCTCGGCAGCGAGCGGGAGGCCGCGCGCAGGCCGGTGGTGCGGCCCAAGCCCAGGGCGTCGAGCTCGCTGACCAGAGCGATGAAGGAGTCCTTGGTCTCGGTCAAAGACCGGCTGAAGTCGACCCAGTCGACGAAGAGCCGCTCCTGCGCCAAGCGCGCCTCCTCCAACTGGCCCTGCCCGAGCTTGGCGCGGTACTCGGCCTCCGCGGCCTGGATGAGCTTGCGGCGGGCCTCGATGGTGCGGGTGCCGTCCTGGACCTTCACCATGAGCTCGCTGAGGTGCAGGGAGAGCTCCTTCATCCGGCCGGTGGAGACGAGCTCCTTGCGCAGCGCGTCGGAGAGCACGTTGGTCAGGCCCTTCTCGATGGAATGGGGGTCCGGCGCCTCCAGGAAGGCCCCTCCCACCATCTGGCCCCGGAACACGCCGAAGGTGGCCACGGGGGTGAAGCCCTTGTAGCTCATGCGCTCCGCGATGGTGTCGGCGCGCAGCTGGTTGATGAGATTGTCCGGATCGCCCAGGCTCGCGGGCAGGCCGTCCTCGAAGAGCGTGCGCTGCACCCCGTCGAGCTGGCGGGCGCGCACCTGGCTGATGAAGGCGTCGCCCAAGGCCGCCAGGCCCTGGGCGCCCGAGGCGTCCTCCGGGACCATGTCCATAAGCCGGCCGAGCAGGGCTTGGGGATCCAAGTGCGGGTCGAGGTCCAGCAGCGCGGCCATCTCGCCTTGCTCGGCCAGCAGGCGCTCGCGCAGTTCCCCCGCGTACTTGACCAGCTCGGAGGAGCCGCCGGCGCCGGTCTTCAACTGCCGATCGGCCCAGCGCGCCAGGCGCACGTCGGTCTCGAAGCGGGAGGCCAGCAAGGAGGCCTGGGCCTCGGAGGCGCCCAGGTCGTTGCGGTAGATGCGGTCCGCCTTCTCCTGGCGCAGCTTGGCCAAGGCCACGAGAGTCTCCGGCGGAGTGTCCGGGCTGCGCAGGCGCACCTCGATCCAGCCTTCCGCGTAATCCTTGTCGATCCTGACCGACTGGTCCAAAGTGGACCTGGCGTGATAGTAGCGCAGGAAGGCGGAGGACCGCTGCTCCTGGAGCTCCGGCTGCAGGAGCTCCACCGGGGTCTCAGGGGGCCGCGCCGCCAGTCCCTGCCGCGCCTCAGCCAGCCGGCTCTTGAGCTCGGTGAAACTCGCGGGCAGGTCGGCGTAAGCGCGGGCCCGGGCCGAACCCTCGGGCTGGCCCAGAGCGGCCAGGCTCGCGCGCAGGGCCAGGGCGCGCCCTTGCAGCGTGGCGCGCTCGTAGTCGCTGGCGGGGTCGCCCCCCTGCGATTGATCCAAGCGCGACTGGACCGCGCCCAGTTCCGTGCGCGCGCGGGCAATCTGGACCTCGCGGTCCTTGTCGAAGGACCGCGCCGCCCGCTCCTCGGTCAGGGTCTGGACCCGGGCCGCGGCCACCAGGTCCGGGTTGCCGATCGAGTCCGAACCGATGGCTTTGACGAGGCGGCCCAGCGAGCGCACCACCATGCCCACGGGCTCGATGGAGAGCTGCTCGACCTTGAGGTCCTTGTCCACCACGGTCTCGACCGCCCGGGCCACCTCGACGCGCGAGGCGAGGACGGCCTTCTGCGCGGCCACCGGGTCCTTCGCCGCCAGGATGCGGTCCAAGGACGCCAAGGCCTGCTCGCCGCTCAAGCCGATCTCGAGGGCGGCGCCCTCGGGCCGGCCCAGCAGATAGTTCATGGTGGCCTGCGCCTGCCCGGCCGCCAGGCGGGACTGCTCCAGGCGGCCCCGGGCCTCGTCGAGGCGCCGGGCGGCGCTGGTCGCCGGCACGTCCGCGGCCCCCGGGACCCCTCGCGCTAGCTCCGCGGCGAGCTGGGACTCCAGCTGCGGGATGACCTCGCGCTCCAGCACTCCGGCCGAACGCAGGGCGGTCTGGAAGGCCAGGAGGTTCTGGGTGAAGCGCACGGCCAGGTCCGCCTCCAGCCTGGTCTTGAGCTCACGGTAGTACTCGGTCTGCCCCTTGCCCTGCGCGGCCTGCAGCTCGCGCAGCTCCTCGGGCTTGAGCTCGAAATGCAGGACCGGCGTGACCGGGAAGCCCGTGAGCCCGATGGTCGGCAGCCAGTTGATGCCCGTGGCCGTCAGGCCCGTCCCGATGTTGAGGTCCACCGCGGCCTTCTCGATGCGGTGGTTGTTGGCCTCGGTCATGGCCGCGGCCGCCTGCGCGCGCAGAGCCACCTCTCCCAGGCTGTGCGCGTTGCGCGAGATCTCGGAGAAGGCGTCGTCGAGCTGCGCGATCCGCAGCGTGCCCGCGCCGCCCGCGGCCTGATGGACGAAGCCCTGATCCAGGACCGCCCAGGCGTCGGCCAAGGCGGCGGAGCTGCGGGCTTCCAGGACCGTGCTCATGTACCAGTGCCAGGAGGCGAAGGCCTGGCGCAGCTCGCTGGCGGGGATGAGGCCGTTGCGATAGGCGCGGATGGCGAGGCTGAGGTCGTCGGCGGCCTTGCTCAGGCCGGGCTGGACCGCGTCCGCGCTCACCGACCAGGCCCGGGCGGTCTGGACCTCCTGCGCCGCCTGGAGCCGCCAGTCCGAGTAGGACTGCGCCATCTCCTGGATGGTCGCCTTCTGCTCCAGGACATAGGCGTGGTCCCGCTCCTTGGACGACGGGTCGTAGATGGGCAGGCGCAGGGACGCGCCCGCGGTCAGGATCTGGTTGGCCATCATGTCCTGGAACTGCACGCCCACCCCCACGGAGATCTTCTCGAAGACGGGGATCCAGTCCATCACGTTGACGGGGTCGGGGCCGAGCTTGGCCTCCAGCTCCGAGCGGTCCAGGGAGTGCAGGATCTGCGAGAGCCGGTCCGGCGCCGCGATGGTCTTGCGGATCTCGACGAGCAGGGACTCCAGGTCCGCGGCATTGAGGTTCTGGAAGGGAGCGGCGGCCTCCGGGTCCCGGCCGGAGAGCAGGTTGTAGCGCACCAAGGCCTCGTGCAGGCGCGCCACGGCCTGGGCCCGGCGCACCTCGGCCTCGGCCCGGGCCGCCGGCGAGGGCGAGTTCTGCACCGAGAACTCAGCCATCTTGATCTCCCACTGGGCCTGGGCGAGCTCCGTCACCGAGGCCTGCCACTGCTTGACCAGGTCGACCAGGCGCATCTGCAGGCGCAGGCCCTCGCGGTAGAGGGATTCGGCCTTGGCCGCCACCAAGGCCTTCTGCGACTTGGTCATGGTCAGCTCCGTATAGGTGCCCGCCACGAAGCCGCCGCCCGCGGCGCGGTCGGTGAGGTCATTGGAGATCGGATTGGTCACGAAGCCGACCATCCCGCGCATGCGCGTGTTGTCCAGGACGGCGCCGGCTTTGCGCAGGTCGTGGATGTCGCGGGTGAGCTGGCCGATGTCCTGGCTGACCAGCTGGCGCGCCACGTCCGCCTCGAAGACCTGCCGCAGGGCCGCCACCGTGGGCGCCGACCCTTTGTCCCCCTCGCCCCGGAAGAAGTCGTCCATGTCCTTATTGAACTTCTTGAGGGTCTCGCCGCCCTTGAGGTCCTGGCCGGAGTTGTTGACCACCGCCTGCCAGAGCTGGCCCAGGGTGAACGAGGTGTTGGCTTGGATGGCGAGCCGGTTGTTCATGCCCACGTAGGGGGAGCCGTAGCCCACCGAGATCGTGCTCCGGTCCCCGAGCTTCTTGGCCACCTCGCCGTAGTACGACTTGGCGGTGCCCAGCAGCTGGCCCTGGCCGCTGACCACGACGCCGTAGTCCGGCAGCGTCACGGAGAGGCGCTCCTTGACGCTGTCGTACTGGTCGCCGAGCTCCCCGGTCAGGCTGTTGGTGATCTGGGCCCGGGCCTTGCCCTCGGAGTCGCGGATGGTGAAGCCCTTGAGGATGGTGGCGCCCACCGACTTCTGGGAGATGTCGTCCGTGCCGCTGGTGCTCGCGAAGAAGAGGTCCACCGTGAACTGGTCCTTGGAGTTCAAGAGCCGCCCGACGTCGAAGGAGGGGCCCACCTGGGTGCGGGAGTAGTTCTTGCTGTCGCCCGAGGCCGAGATGAGGAAGTCCTTATTGAGGTCCGGGTCGTAGCCTGTGAAGTCCAGGTTGACCTCCTGCATGAATTTGCGGGGGTCCTTGGCGAAGAGCTCCTGCTGTTCGAAGTTGAGCTTCATGACCTCGGTCAGCTTGAGCGAGCTCTTGAGGTTGCCGCCGTAGTAGGCGGGACTGCCGGCGGAGTTCTCCGCCGCGAAGTCCCCGAAGCCGGCCAAGCCCACGTAGAGGCGGTCGCCCAGCATCATCATCGCGAAATCGTCGAAGACGAGGATGCGGCTCTGGGCGGCCTGGGACTGGATCTGCATGTCCTGCGGCACGTCCAGAGCGAACCGGTGCAGGTCCACGTTGAGGTAGTTGACCCAGCTCTTGCCCTGGAGCGACTCGATCTGCATCTCCACGCCCTTGTCGCCGTAAGGGGCGTTGACGTCGTTGGGCGGGCTGGCGAACTGGTAGCCGGAGACGCTGATGTTGTTGCCCCAGGCCTGGGCGATGTTGCCCAGCGTGACCCAGTTGCTGGTCTCCAGGCCGTTGGGCACGGAGAAGCGGGTCTGGTAGACCAGGTAGAAGCCGTCGGCCGTGTCGCCGAAGTCCATGACCGCGGAATTGGGGATGAGGCTGGCCAGGCTCTGGGGATCCTTGAGCATCTCGGCCTTGATCGACGAAAGGTCCATGCCCGGGCTCTGCGCCTGGAACATCCCCATGACCGCGTCCAGGAAGGCCCCGAACTCCGCCTTGCGCACCACCAGGGCCCCGGTGCTGCGGGGGTCCCGGCCCGCGAAGGCCCAGGCGCCCCGCCCCAAGCGCAGGTCCTCGATGCGGTTGACCAGATCAGGAGGCAGGCCCCCCTGAAGCTCGGGCTTGGCCAGTTCGGCCTTCAGCTGCTCCTGCTTGTCGTCGATCCTGCCCAGAACGGACTGCAGGATGGTCCCGCTGCGCGTGACCTGGTCCGAGAGCTTGTGGTACTCGATGTTGGTCTCCAGGACCGCCCGGGTCTTGTCCTGGAGCTCAGAGATGCTCTCGTTGACCCGGCGCAGGGCGCTCTCGTGCGGGTCGTCGAGCTGGCCGATCCAGGTCGTGACCTTGCGCCGGTTGGCCTCGAGGCTGTCATAGGTCTTCTGCAGGGAGGCGCGCATCTGCTGCTCGGCCTGCAGCTCCGAGGCGTTGACCTGGGCGCCTCCGCTGTACACGTCGCTGAGGGAGCTGTAATAAGAAGCGACCTTGTCCAAAGTCGCGAAGGAGGCCTGGTCCCAGCCCTTCTTGATGTCGAAGAAGGCCTCGCCGGCCTTGAGGACCGCGGAGAGGCTGGCGAAGGTGGCGACCTTGCGGCTGTAGGTCTGCTCCGGGGTCTCCGAGGTCCCTCCCGATCCGGCGTAGGCATCGTCCTTGGCGGTGTCGTCTATGGAGTTGGAGAGGGCCTGGGCCATCCTATTGAGGAAAGCCTCGGCCGGCGGGATCTGGTTCTGCAAGGCGTCCTGGGAGGCGTTGATGATGCCGTCGGAGAAGAGGAAGCGCGCCACGGCATAGTAGCAGGGAGCCGAGTCCGGAGCCTTGGCCGTGGAGGGCACCAGGCGCTTGGCAGCCTCCAGCGACAACAGCGCGATCTGCTGCTGGTCGGAGACCGTGATGGCCGGCTGGGTGCCGGAGGGCACGGTGCCGCCCGAGCCCAGGCCCATGTTGATGTCGCCCGAGGCCGCGGAGGCCGCGCTGCCGATGCTCTGCAGCTGGTTGGCCAAGCCCCGCAGGCTCCCGTTGTCCACCAGGGCCTGGACCCGGGCCACGCCGGCCTTGTCTGCGGTCATGCCCGTGGGCAGGAGGTAGGACTGCAGGTTGTACTTACCCTTGGAAAGGGCCTGGATCTTGCCCAGGATGTCGTTGATCTGCGCGGCCTGGGTGTTGATATCGGCCGCGCGCTGGGCCCGCTCCGCCGTGTACTGCGTGATCTTGCGCGGCAGGCTGTAGGGCATGGTCTCGCCGTACATGACCTCGGTGCCCGTGTAGTTGGGGTCCTTGCGGTTGGCCACCTCGGCCTGGTACTCCTTGACCCCTTCGTTGTGGCCGCTGGCGTCGTCGTAGCCGTTGAGGTTGTCCTGCAGCGTCTTGCGGAAGTCCGCGATGGAGGCGTGGGCCGCGGCCTGGTCGCCCTGCGTGGCGCCGTAGGTCGACATGGCCCAGGGCAAGGTGTTCTTATAGAGGTCGCTGACGGTGTTCATCAGCGTCCTCTGGGCGTCGAAGAGGGAGAAAAGGTCCCCGTTGGCCTTGGCCGAATCGATGGAGCTCTGCTGATAGGGGATCATGGTCTGCTGGAGCATGATCTGGGCGTCGCGCAGGGCGGGCACGACTTTGACCTGCAGCAGCGCGATCTTGCGGTTGATGAGGGCCTGGCCGTCGCCGCCGTTGGTCATGTAGGCGCGGTCGGCGTCCACATCGGCGAGGACCGCGTCGAGCATGGCCACGACCTCGGCGAGCTTGTCCTTGGCCGTGGGCAAGGTGGTGCTCGTGGCCTTGTCGATCGCCTTGATGGTGGAGTCCGCCTGCGCCCATTGGATGACGTCGTGCGCGGCGTAGGGGATGAGCTTGGCGATGGAGACCAGGTTCATCTCGGCCACGAAGATGTTGGGATCGCTCCCGGTCGGGAAATGCACGGCGCGCAGCTTGTCGCCGTAGCCCGGGATGGAGGTGCGCAGGTCGTCGACCGAGCGGCCCGAGAGCAGGGGGATGTTGGCGCCGGCCACGGAGTTGATCTGGGAGGCCATGGCGTCGATCTGGGCCAGGTACTGCGCCGCCTCGCTCTGCGACTTGGAGAGCGCGGTCGCCTGCTGGGACCGCCAGCGGGGCAAGGACTCCGGGGCGGTGTTGCCGAACTCGTCGACCGTGGTCCGCGAATTGTTGGGGTCGAGGTACCGGGTGACCGTGCCCAGATCCTTCTGATACTGGGCGCGCTGGGCCTGCCAATAGACCTGGCGGTCGGCCAGGATCTGCATGACCTGCGCCTGGCTGGGGTTGGAGACGTTGACCTGGGGGCCCGGAACCGCGACGATGGCCACGCCGGCGAACTCCACGGGCATGGTCTGCAGCTGCGAGATGCCGTCCTGGGCCTTCTGGAGGTAGTCGCTGACCTGGGCCAGATCGTCCTGCAACCCCTTCAGGCTGAAGGCGTCCGGGTTGCTGGGGTTGCCGTTGGTGCGCCAAGCCGCCACCTGGGGCAGCAGATCGATGCGTCTCTGGTATTCCTTCGCGGCGTCGCCCGAAGCGCCCCCGTCCTCTCCGTTGATGCGCGCGATGAGCGCGGACGTGTCGTCGTGGTAGGACTGGAAGCGGGTCGCGGCCAGGGTGGACTTGCCCTCATCGGTCACGATGCGGGCCTTGGTCGCATCGTCGCCGTCGACCGTCTTCTGGAGGTCCGAGCGCCACTGCGAGACCTGGTTCTTCATGTCCGCGGCCTGGCCGGTCCCCTGCGCGTTTCCGGCCTGGGCCGCGCTGATCTTGGCCAGCTTCTGGTCGAGCAGGTCCATCATCTGCTTGATGGCGGCCTCGGCCGCGGAGATCTCGTTGAGGGAGAGGGCCAGATCCATCACCGTGGCCAGGCGCGAGAGGTTCTTGTGGAACTCCAGCATCTCCTTGCCGCTGCGGCGGTCGCGCAAGGCCAGGTTGCGGGACTTGTTGGCCACGGCCAGCAGGCTCTGGGCCGCGTCGCGGTTGGCCATCTCGCCCTTGGCCTCGCCGCGCAGCTGCTCGATGTCGCCCACCAGACCGGAGATCTTGGCCAGCGTCGCCTCATCCAGACGCCCCCCCGCTCCGTCGCCGGTCCGCATCGGCCGGTTCTTAGCGATGGAGGCCAGGTGCTCGGACAGCGCCTTGAGGGACGCCTCCTTGACCGCCAGGTCCGCCATCATGGCGTCCTGACCCTGCGGCGGCGGCAGCAGGATGGCGTTGTAGTCGTCCTGGAGCTTCTTGAGCTCGCGCAGGCGGGCCAGATCCTCGGGCTGGGGGTTCTTGAGATCGTGGAGCTCGGAGAGCTTGGACTGGATGTACTTCTCATCGCGCTTTCCGGAGAGCTCGCCCAGGAGCCGATCGTATTCGGCCTGCTCCTCGGCGCTGATAGGCCGGCTCTGCCGCTTGAGGTCCGCGACGCGGCCGTCGGCGGCCAGGAGCTGGGCGTCGAGCCTAGCCATATGGTCCTTGACCGCGACGATCTCCTGCTGGAGGTGCCCGGCCTGCCCGGCCAGTTCCTTGACGCGCGCCGCCACGGCCTCGGGACCCTGCTTGTAGAGCTCGGGGTCGAACTTATACTCGGTCGAGTCGGGTCGGTGGGAGGCGGAGCCCACCGCGGCCTGGGCCGAGACCCCGGCCAGGGCCGCGTTCTGGGCCGTGTCGTGGAAGACGCCCGTGAGGCTCTGGACGGCATGCATGGTCCACTGCGAGAGCTGGATGCCCGTGGCGTCCTGCAGCTTGACGAGCAGGATGTTGCCCCAGGTGATGGCGCCGCCGAAGGGGATGGAGCTCTCGCCCTTGGGCCGCTCCACGGCCGCGCCGATGCTCTCGAAGACCTTGAAGTGATGTCCGCTCAGGCGCATGAGGGCCGGGTCGAAGAGCCCGTCCACCGAGCCCGCGTAGCCCATGACGCCTTCGATCTCCGCGCCCACCGTGACCATGCCCAGGAAGGACTTGAGATTGGCGCGCCAGAAGGAGCCGGAGACCAGGGCCTGGCCGAAGGCGCGCAGATATCCCAACGGACCCAAAGGCGCGGTGGGGTTGATCTTGCGCAGCTCGAAGGCCTTCTCCTTGAGCGATTGCGGCAGGGTCATCATGGTCGAGAGGATCAGGGTGTTGAACAGAGGGCCCAGCACGAGGTCCTTGGTGAGCGCGGTCATGGCCGCGGTGACGATGGGAGCCAGGAATGGGCCGATGACCGGCACCATGCCGAGGAAGGCGGGCGCGCCCACGGCCACGGCCACGAGCGCGGGGCCGAGGACCGGGATGGAAGTCAGAGCGAAGGAGAGCGGCAGGACCGGGGCGAAGGCGCCGAGCACACCCATGGCCACGGCGCTCGCCGCGGCCAGGGCCAGGCGCCGCAGCACGAAGTTGACCAGAGGCTCAGCCACCGGCGTGATGAAGTAGTGCTGGAGGCCGCGCACCCAGGGGTTGGCCTTGAGGCCGGCCAACAGGCCGGGGCCCTTGAAAGCGTATTGGCGCAGGGACTCTTCGAGCCACTTGAGGGTCTGGCGCTTGTCGTCCTCGGGGTTCTGGACCCCGGTGATGCGGCTCTTGTCCTTCTTGGTCTCGGGGGCCTTGAGATCGAGGAAGTTCTCCGTGGAGTGGCGGAACTCGAAGGCGATGTTCTGCCGGAAGTAGCCGAAGATGAAGGTGTCGAAGAGGTGATAGGGAAAGCGCACGAAGAATCCGAGGAAGTGCTTGTGGAACTCCAGACCCCGCTGGAGGACGCCTTTCCAGCCCGCGGCGTAGGAGCGGTCGGCCAGGTTGCGGAAGCTGCCCCACCCTTCGTACTTCTTGTGGTCGAGGATATTGAACTGCTCGCGGTTGATCTTCTGGAGCCGGTCGTAGACGCTGAACCAGTCCGCGACCGGGCTCTCCGGCCGCAGGCGGTACTGGGCTGCCAGGGCCACGACCTCGGCGCGGGAGAAGCCGAACTGCCGGGAGATCTGGTCGATGACCTGGGAGACGTCGGCATCGGCCGGGAGGGGCTTCAAGGCCGGATCGAGCTTGACGCCCTGGACCTTGCGCCAGCCGAAGAAGCCTTCGTGGATGTAGTGCGTCAGGTCGGGCTGGGAGGCCTCGACTGCGGCCGGGGCGGAACCGTCGAAAGCGGCCTGGCCCCCGGTCTTGGCGTCGGTCTCGGTGGCCTTGCCTTCCCGGGACGGGGCCGCGCCCTGGATCGCCTTCTGGAGCTGCTCCAAAGCGGTGACGGCGGGCTTCTCCTGGACCGGGGCCGGGGCGGCGGCCCGAACGCCATTGGGGATTGCGTTCACGTTCGGGGCAGGGACATCTTGCGGGGCGACCGAAGAGGGGATCTCGGTACCGACCGGAGCAGCGGAAACTCCGGGGACGCCGAGCCGGGGCGCGGCCAGGACAGCCCCGGAGATGACGCTGGGCACCTGGGAAGTGATGCCTGAGAGGGTTCCATTCAGGGATGTAGGCGTCGTCAAAGAGCCGGGAAGCGAAGCCGAGACGGGGGCATTGATGGCAGGAAGAGCAGTGGGCCCGATGTTGGCTGGGGCGGATTTGGCCGATGCGCCGATCATCTCGGCGGCTACGGCGTAAGAGGCGGCGCCAGGGGAGGAGGCGGTGAGCGCGAGCGTCAGGAAGACCGCTAAAGCCTTGACCAATGGCTTGGGCAGGTTCTGGCCTCGCATTGAATATAAAATACCAGTAAAACCCTGGTTTTTTAAGAGTCCAAGGGCCTGAGAAAAGACTAGATTTCGGCCCAGAGTGCCGTGGGCCAATGGGACGGCAAGGGTAGGACTTACGGCCTAAGACCCAGGATTGTGGTGCCAGGGATTAATAGATTTACGAATGAATCCGTAAAGGTCAGGCCCCGGTTTCCGGTTTCCGGGTCTCCATGGCCCGCACGATCTGGCTGATGGCGCTGGGCGTGCGGTTGAAGAGGCGGCTGATCTCGGTCACGCCGAGCCGGGCCTCCTTCCAGATGCGGTGGATGGCCTCCCGGCGGGCGGCGGAGACATCCCTCCATTGCAGGCGGCTGGTGAGCCGTTCTTCTGCTAGGCCGCGGCGCTCGGCCACCTCGGCCATGATCCGACGGGCCTGAGACAAGGACTCCCGCCTGGCTTCAGGGTCAGACGCAACTCCTGCTAGCTCGCGGCGAGCCTCCACCCGGTCGAGGAAAGACTGGTGGCCCACGACCTGGCCCCGCGCCACGGGCAGGATGATATCCGAGGCGGCCTGCATGCGCTCTTTGAGCGACTTGAGATAGCGCACGGACGCGGTCAGGCGGTTCTTCCCCAGGCCTAAGAGGACCTCGTCGGCCGCCACCAAGGACTTCTTCTCCAAGAGCTGGACGTAATGCGGACAGCTCGACCACTGATAGCGCCAGGGGCTCTCCGTCAGCTTGGCCCGTACCGGCTCCAGGTGGACGTAGCGCGTCATCTCGGTGAGGTAGCGCTCCTTCTCCACGAGGAGAGCCTGGTACCGGCCCTGGAACACGTGGCCGGAAGAGCCGTGGGCCGAGTTGAAATACTTGGTATACGATGTGCCCAAGGACTGCATGGCTGTGGAGAGGTTGGGCTGCGCGGTCTCCAGCAGCAGCAGAGCCCTCTGGGACAGGAGGCAGTAGGCATAGACCTTGAGTCTGAAGCGCTCTTGGGCCGCGGCCAGAGAAGTCAGGAACTGCCGGCGGTCCTGGTGGGAGACGAAAAGGTCGGCCCGGTTGTTGCCCTGGAGCGTGATGAGGTAGCAGGCGCCCGCGAACTGGATGCGCCGGGGCCGGCCCACCTAGGCCCTCAGGCGCCCGCGCCTGCGGTATCGGAAGTTCCGCAGGTACCGGCCGGACGGATCCCCTCACGGCCGGCGCCGAAGCGCCGGCGCAGCTCGGCGAGCCGGCCCACCTCGCCCACCATGACCAGGCTGTCGCCGGCCCGGATGGGACGGGTGGAGTCCGGGTTGATGTCGTACTTCTTGCCCTGGCTGTCGAGGACCGCGATGAGCAAAGGCCCGTTGCCCTCGCTGCCCTTGACCTCGCCCACGGGCTTGCCCACGTAAGGGGAGCCTTCGGGCACGGTGATCTCCTCGAAGCGCTCCACGGTCTCGCTCTCGCGCATCATGGCGTCGAGGAAGCCCACGGTGGCGGGCCGGAGCATCTCGGAGGCCATGCGCAGGCCGCCGATGTACTCGGGGTTGACCACGTTGTCCGCGCCGCTGCGCAGAAGCTTGGCGCGCACGCCGAGCTCCTTCTGGCAGCAGACCACGCGCAGGACGGGGTTGAGTCCTTTGGCGCTCAAGGCCACGAAGGCGTTGTCTTGGTCCGTGGCCAGGACCGAGAACACTCCGGCCGCGCGCTCCACGCCCGCGGCCTTGAGGACCTGGTCGTCCGTGGCGTCGCCGACCACGTGGAGGACCTCGCCGGTGGCCTGGCGCTCGCGCAGCTTGGCGATGATCTCGGGCTGGCGCTCGACGAGGACGAAGGAACGCCCGGTGCGGCGCAGCTCCGCGATGATGACGCCTCCGGCATGCCCCCCTCCGCAGACCACATAGTGTCCCGAGAGCTTAGCGATGTCTTTCTCCATGCGTCTCCTCCTGAGTGCGGCCGAGAGTTGTCCGTCCACGATGACGGAGGTGATGGCCGAGAAAGCGTAGGTCATGGCGCCGATGCCGCCCATGATAAGGAAGACAGTGAAGACCCGGCCGGAGTGGTCGAGGGGATGGACCTCGCCGTAGCCCACCGTGGCCAGCGTGATGACCGTCATGTAGAGCGAGTCGAAGAAGGACCAGCCTTCGACGAGGCGGTAGCCCCCGGTGCCCAAGAGGAGGACCGCGGCGATGAGCACCGCGATAGAGGCCAGACGGCGCTTGATGTCCTGGAGCTCGTCCATTTATGATCGCCTCATGGCGCCCGGCTATTCTAGCAAACGCGCGCGGCGGCCTTTGATCGATCTCGCCGGCCACGGCCGGGATTTCCGTTCCGCGCCGGATCGGACTTCGGCCCGGTCCAGGCAGTGGTTGCAACCGACGCCGCCGAAGGATTTGACAGGGACTTGACGCCGCCCGCCCATACTATACATGAGCGATGAAGAACAAAAGGGGGCTTGCCCGGTGTTCTCGTCTGGCCGCAGTGTTGGCGGCTGGGGCTGTAGCCGTCTTGACCATGGGCTGCGCCACGACGACCCTACGGACGCCCGAGACGCGCCGCGAATTCGCCGAGGCGGTCATCGGCAATTGGTCAGACTTCTCGCGCACTCTGGCCCGCAAGTTCATCGCGGAATACGGACCTCCCGACCAGGTCAAGTACAGCCGACTCGTCTGGAACGACAAGGGCCCCTGGAAAAGCACCACGGTCTGGGACGTGCCGCCCTATTACGATTCCGATTTCGGGGAGGACATCCTGGAACAAACGATCCCCTATCCTATCCCCCTGGATAGGCGGCCGGCGCTGGCGGAGTTCAGCGACAGGGTCCGAGTCTCCAAAGGCGGCAGCGCGCTCTCCGTCCGCGCCACCAGCGAAGAGCTTAATTTTCTAACGGCTAATTTGGCCCATGAACTGCTCTCGGGCATCCAGCAGCCGGCGACGGCGCGCCGCTTCTACGATCGGACGCTGCAACTCTCCGCCGCAGGGAAATCGTCGCCCTACATGCAGGGGCTTCTGTTTGCGGGCGCGCCTTCTCGGCCAGCGCCCTGAATGCCGCGCCGCCATTCTAATCAAGCCTGCAGGTCTCCTTGCGGCCCTTCGCAAGAGAAGCCTCTCATTGAGTCTAGGCCGCGGCTGTCGCAGCCTGGTCATGGGAGGCCAAAGGCCCTGCCTGTGGAAGCCTCAGGGAGGCCGTGCGTCGCTCCACGCCGCCATCGGGTCCGACAGGGTCCGGCTTCAGTCGTTCGAGCCGAACACCATCATCCGCGTGCCGGCGTTGAAGTTCGCGGCAGCCGAATTGCTCAGCACGATGCGGGTGATCTGGGCCGTAGCCCTATAGACTCCTCCGCCCTCGATGTAGACCGGGGCTGTCCCCGCGCCGGCGTCCGCTGTCCCATGCAGGAGCATGGGATGGGCCGCTCCTGAAACGTTTCCAATGATCACTTCGTAGCTCTGCGGGTTGGCCGAATTAGTCCTCTTCAAGCGTATCTGCGCCAGCGTTCCAAGGTTGCTCGTATTCGCGCTGTTGCTCTCCGAGCGCGAGTCGTTATAGTTGGCGACCGTCGCGTCGTTGTTGAACTGCAGCTGAGGCATGCCCGCCGCAGCCAGTCCTGGGGTATCGATCACGAGCCGCAAATGATTGACGGCAGGGAAATTTCCGGTATCAAGAGTGGCCGCGGCCGCGCCCAATATGACCTTGCTGTAGAGGACCATCGCAAAATTGGCTGCCGCGATGCTGCTGGTCACGATGAGTCCGCCGCTGCCTTGCACCAGCACAGTCCCGCTCTGGACGTTGATGCCCGAGGAGGTCTGGAGACTGTACTGCGTGTTGCCGGTGGCGGTGAAAGTGCCGCTGGAGGCGGTGAGGCCGTTGTTGACCGTCAGCGAGCCTGCGGTGATGCCGTAGGTGAATGTGTTGCCCGCGCCGGCTGAGAAGGAATTCGGCGACGTGGTGTAAGCGACGGTGGAAGGCAGGACGGCCGAGGCCAGCGGTCCATTCGTGAGACTGCCAGCGTTGAGCAGAACACCAGGGTTCAGGGTGCCGTTCTGCACTCCCGCGGCAGCGACCTGCGCGGCGATGACACCTGTAAGCTTGGAGCCGTCACCGTAATGGGCGCCGCTGAAGAATAGCGCGGTCACGCCCCCTGCAGCGACATTGATACCCGAGGAAGTCTGGAGGCTGTACTGCGTATTGCCCGTGGCGGTGAAGGACTGGCCCTGGGAGAAGCTGTTGCTGACGCTGGTGTAGGCGACAGAGGAAGGCAGGATCGAGGACGCGACCGGCCCGTTGATGAGGCCGCTCGCGTTCATCTGCGTCGCGGTCACGTTGCCCAGGTGCGAGCCGTCGCCGAAGAAGCTGCCCGTGGTGGTGATGGAGGACTGCGAAGTGATGAAGCCAGAGGCGCCGGTGAGCGCCAAGGTCTGGTTAGCCACGGTCTGAGGTTGTGTGAATGTGTTGGGCGCGGAGATGTAGGCTACGGTGCTGGGAAGGATGGCCGAAGCCAGGGGGCCGTTCGTGAGGCTACCGGCATTGAGCAGGACACCAGGACTCAGGGTTCCGTTCTGCACACCGGTAGCCGGAACAGACCCGGCGCCGCCGCTGATGCTGCCTGTGATCTTGGCGCCGGCCAGGGAAGTGATCCAAGCGGGATCAGCATAGGAACCGTTGGTGTAGACGACGGTGGAGGGCAGGATGGAGGCTGAAACCGGGCCATTGGTGAGGCTTCCGGCGTTGAGTAGGACACCAGGGTTCAAGGTTCCGTTCTGCACACCCGTGGCAGCGACCTGTGAGGCGACGATGCCCGTAAGGTTTGAACCGCTCCCATAGAAGGTGCCGCTGAAGAATGGAGCAGTCACGCCCCCGGCAGCGACATTGATGCCCGAGGAAGTCTGGAGGCTGTACTGCGTATTACCCGTGGCGGTGAAGGACTGGCCCTGGGAGAAGCTGTTGCTGACGCTGGTGTAGGCGACAGTGGAAGGCAGGATCGATGACGCGACCGGCCCGTTGATGAGGCCGCTCGCGTTCATCTGCGTCGCGGTCACGTTGGAGAGGTGTGAAGCGTCACCGAAGAAACTGCCCGTGGTGCTGATGGAGGACTGCGAAGTGATGAAGCCAGAGGCACCGGTGAGCGCCAAGGTCTGGTTCGCCACGGTCTGGGGCTGTGTGAATGTGTTGGGCGCGGAGGTGTAGGCTACGGTGCTGGGAAGGATGGCCGAGGCCAGGGGGCCGTTCGTGAGGCTGCCGGCGTTGAGCAGGACGCCGGGGTTCAAGGTGCCGTTCTGCACGCCCGTGGCAGTGACCTGCGACGCGACGATGCCCGTGAGGTCGGAGCCATCGCCATGAAAGAAGCCGGCCGTCACGGCGCTGGCGAAGGTGACGCCGAATCCCGGACCGCCGATGCTCAGGTTCGAGGTCCGGTTGAGGACCCCGCTCAACACGATGTCGCTGGACACGGAAACCAAGTTCAGGAAGGTGTTCTGTCCGGACCACGTGTTGCTCGAGGCCGGCAGCGACGTTCCGGCAGAGGCGTCCACATAGGCCTTGTTGGCGGCCTGCCCCGGCGACGACGGCGTGGGCACCAGGATCGCGCCCGTGAAAGTCTTGGTCCCGGCGATGGACTGGGACGCCGCGTCGGTCGACACGAGGGCCATGTAATCGTGCCCCTGCAGAAGCTGCGCGTTGAATGCGTAAGGAGAAGCGATCAGCCTCTCCCGCGGATTCAAGGGGGAGCCGTCGACCGTGATCTGGAGATAGGTCGTCGCGCCGCCGAAGATGGCGGCCGGCAGCGCAGCCACGGCGCCCAACTGCACGGCCAGGACCCCGTTGGAAACGGACACCGCGGGCTGGGTCTCGCTCCAGAGCAGGTTGCCGCCGGAGGCGGCATCGAATATCTGCAGCACGAAGCTGTGCGTGCCGCCGAGGGGGTTGTTGAGCGAGTCGGTGAGACGGCCCTGGAAGTTGATCAAGGCCGGCACGGCCTGCGCCCGAGCCGGAGACGTTCCCAGCCCGAGAAGAAGAAAAGATAGGGCCAGGACCCTCAGCAGCGCCCGCCGGATCGGGCGCAGGCAGGAGCTCCGATATTCGCGATCCAGACATCGGTTCATGGTCTTCATGGCTTTGCCTCGAGATGCAGCGGCCGCTTCGGGATCACGACCAGGAATGTCGAGCCTTTGCCGAGCTCGCTTTTCACCTGGATCCGGCCCCCCAGAGATTCGGCGGCCCGTTGAGCGATGCTGAGCCCCAGGCCGCTTCCGGGGATGCACTGGACGCCCGCGGAGCCGGAGCGGTAGAACTTGGTGAAGAGATGCGGGATGTCCTGAGCCGGGATCCCGTAGCCGGTGTCGGAGACCCAGAACTGCAGCTCTTGAGGAGCGTCCTTCAGGCCCAAGCGCACCTCTCCTCCGTCAGGCGTGTATTTCAAGGCGTTGGAGACGAGGTTCGTCACGATCTGCCGCAAGGGCTCCTCCGCGGCGGTCAAGAATGCGATCGCGCCTGGAGGCAGCGGATGCAGGGTGATGCGCTTGGCGCGCGCCATCGGCGCGAGCAGGTTGCGGACTTCGTTGAAGATCCCCTCGACCCAGACGACCTGGCGCGGCGCGGCCTGGGCGCCGGAGTCCGACCCCCGGAACAGGCGCAAGGCATTGCCCAGGGACTGCTCCATCCGCAGCACGGCCGCGAGCATGGTGTCGATGATCTCCCGGCGCTCGCTCTCGTCTCTGGGAAGCTTGCGGTCCCGCCACAGCTCCAGATAGCCTTTCAAGCCGTTCAAGGGAGTGTTGAGCTCGTGGGTCAGGGTGTACAGGATGTCCTCCCGGAACTGGGTCAATCCCTTGAGGCGAGCGGTCATCGCGTTGAACCGCGCCTCCAGGACGCTCACTTCGTCGCGCCCGGCGACCGGGACCGAGACGTCAAGCCGGCCTTGGCCCACGGCCATGACCGCGGAGGTGAGCGTCATGAGCGGCCGGGTCAAGAGCCGCGAAAGGGCCGCGGCGCCCAGCATCCCCAAGACGATGAACAGCACGGCGACCGAGATGATCCTCGCGATAAAGGTCCGCAGCGCCCGGTTGAGGTCGGCGTCCAGCCTGTCCTGGCGGAAGCCAAGCCTGACCATGATGACGGGGGAGGCGCCCCCCCCCAGGCCGCGGTCCGGGACGCTCCTCGGCGAGACGGTCCTGGTGAGGACCAGGAGGCGCGCCTGCGCGGACCCCACGCGCGCGGTGTGGCCGCGGTAGGTGACGGCCGCCAACGCCAGCTCCGGGCGTTCGTGCTGGAGGAACATGAGATAGCTCAGAAGCATGAGTTCGTCGCGCGCCGAGACGGACTCCTGGGCGATTCGCGTCACGCCGTCCATGACGGCGGCGAGACGCTGCTGGGCGTCGTCAGCCAGGGCGCGGCGCTGGGCTCTGGCGAGCAGAGCGCCCATGGAGATCACCACCGCCGAGATCAGAACGGCGGTCAGGATCGAGAACTTGGTCTGGATTTTCATGGCAGTTCTTCCTTGACCCGGAGCAGGGCCTTCTGAGCTTCGATGTCATCCGGGGCGGCCTGCAGGATGCGCTCGAAGGCCGCCCTGGCCTTCTGGAATTCTCGGCGCGTATAGGAATCGATTCCCTGATCGAAGAGCGCTTGCCGCTCCTGGGCCGAAAGGGCGGGCGGCTCCCCAACCGCTGGACGGACGAGCCGCTGCTTGGCCCGCGAGGCCGATCTCAGATAGCCTCTGATGGCCGTGCGTATGTCGGGGTTGGTCTCGTATGCCAAGGCCTTCTGCCAGGCCTGGAGCGAGGCATCGTAATCCTTGCGCGCGAAATAGGCGGTGCCCAGATATTCCCAGGCCGCGGCGTTGCCGGGCTCATCCTTGACCACGGCCAGGCTCAGTTCGATGGCCTTGTCGTAGTTGCCGTCCTGGATGGCCGAGTTGGCGCGGGTGAGCCTCTCGGCGATGCGGTATCCCGGAGCCGGCACTTGAGGCGTCGGCGTGCGCCTGATCCCCGTGCCCGTCTCGAGCTGCGCCAGGAAGCTGTCGAACTCGTGGTCCGCCGGCTTGAGGCTCAGGGCGTAGGACACCTTCTGCACGGCCTGCGCGTCCCGCCCCGAGAGGTAGTCGAGCAGTCCTTCATGCAGCGCGGCCTGCAGCGGATCGGTCTTGTATTGCGGCAGGCTCGGGATCTGCTGGGCGACGAGATTCAGGCGGCCGTATTGCGAAGTCAACTGCGGGTCCTGCGGCGCCAAGGCCAGCGCCAGGCTGAGCTTGTTGAACGCTTCCTGGTATTGCGCCGAGTTCAGGAGGCCGCGGACCTGAGCCAGGTACTCCTCCAACACCGCCTTTTGTTGCGCCGACAGGCTGGCCTCCGCGACCTCGTGGCGCGCCACCCGGCTGGCCTTGAGCTGCCGCATGGCGTCCAGGACCAGATCCAAAGACTCCTCCTCGTCGAGCGTCCTGCCGAACCGGAAGCTCATGGCCAGGCGGTGATCGCCGGCGGGCGAGGCCACCGAGTTGACGGGGATGCCGAAGCTGTAATCGAACTGGAGGCGCTTGGTGCGGTAGGACACGCCCACGCTCAATTGCCGATAGTCCCGCGAGCCCAGCCCCAAGCCGCCGCGCACCCCGAATCCTCCGAGGAAGAGCTGGGGGAACCAGCGCTCCGCGGCGACGGTCAGCGTCTGGTCCCGGGTCCCGGCCGGCGACCGTTGGGTATCCACCTCGGCCACCAGGTTGGACAGCAGGCTGCGGTAATCGAAGCCGAATTTTGTGATGAGGGGGAGCCGGTCGCTGGCGGCGGGGTCGAAGGCGACATTGGGCTGGGGGACATGGATCGCGGACAGGCCGACGGCGTAATGCGTGCCGAAGCGGTAGAGAAGTCCCAGGTCCGCGTCGAAGGCGCTTTGGCTCTGGTGCTGGCTCAGGAGAGGGTCCGCCTGCCCGCTTTTCGCGATGCTGCCGGCGAGGGTCGCGTTGGCGGATTCGTCAAAGGTCCCGAAGCCGCTCTCCAGGTACTTGAGGCTGAGCCCCGCGTAGAGATCCCCGTAATCCGGCTGGCTGAACCAGCGGCGGCCATAAGAGAGGAACAGGGTATTTTCCCGATAGAGGCTGTTGTTGAGCGCCAACGAATTCCAGGCGGTCCCCAGGGTCCCCTGCCGGCCTTCGTCGAGGGGCTGCGCGTAGCCGAGGAAAGAGGTGCTCAGATCGGAACCGTCGGTCAGGCCCAGGTAGAGCTTGGAGTAGGCGGCGGTGAACTGGGGACGTTCCAGGAGCCCCAGACCGGCGGGGTTGTAGTAGATCGCGTAGGCATCGTCGGCCACGGGCACGAAGGCGTTGCCCATGCCGGTGGCCCGGGCCCCCGCGCCCAGGTCGTCGAAAGCGGCCCGAGCCCCGGGGGCCGAGCAGGCGAGAAGCAGGGCTGCCAAGGCCGCGCGTTTCATCGGATGACCACCACTGTCCCGCTGAAGGTCCTGCCTTCGGCTTGGATCTGATAGATGTAGACCCCTCTCGGCACCACCCTGCCGTTGGACTTGCCGTCCCACATCAGGCTGTTGGCCACCGGGCCCAGGGTCAGGTCCGCTATGAGGGCGCCCCGCAGGTCGAAGATCTTGCCGCTGAAGGCGGAATCCTTCGGGTTGTCGAACGTGAAGACCACGGTGTCGTTCAAGCCGTCGCCGTTGGGCGTCAAAGCCTTATTGGAGATCCCCGACAGGTCGAAGGCGAATCCCGCGTCTCGGAGCACGCTGCGGATCTGATAATTGCCGAGGAGGGAGGATTGGACCTGCACCGTCTGCGCGGACGGATCCACCTTCCCGTAAAGCCTCGTGTAATCCTGCCCGTTGAACCAATAGGCGCCCAGACCGCTGGCCGCGTCGCCGGCGACGACGGCCGGCTTGAGCGAAGGGCCTTGAGCCAGCGCTTTGGCGCCGCTGGCGACGATCTGCCCGCTGACGATGTCGTAATGGAGCACGGCCAGGCCGTTGGGGGCGGCCAACTGGAAGGGAGCGGCCGCAGCGTCGCTCGGAGACTGCACGGGGCTCCACTGGACCGACTTGACGATCCGGCCGCCCAGGTCCTGGACCCGGTCCTGGGCCCGCACCAGCAACGGGTTGCCCGTCGCATTGCCGCCGGCCAGAACGGTGGCGGCCAGCGCGGGCGGAATCTGGAAGCGCGAGACCTGGTCGGAGTCCACGACATAGAGGCTGCCCAGCGTATCCGCCGCCATGGCGGCGTCGGTGACGCCGGCATCGAAGGCATCCAAAGACACCACTTTGTAGAAGTAGTCGAAGTCGGGACTGGGGATCGCGGCCGTGAAGCCCGTAGCGCTGAAGGGCGCGGTCCCCACGAGCACCCAGTTGGAATTGACGATGCCGGTGGCGCGGTAGATGTTGAAGTGGTCGAGCTCCCACGCCGTGGGCGCCAGCGGGGATCTGAAGCTGGTGCCGTCCAGGCTCGAGGTGACGGGCGCCCAGCTCAAGGTGATGGAGGAGCCGTTGACCTGCGTGCTCAGGCCCGCCGGGGCCATCGGCGGCAGATCGAGGACGAAGAAGGTCGACACGGCCACGGAGTAGGAGTAGGACGCGTCCTTGCTGTAGAGGCTGAAGTACTCCGTCGTGTCCAAAGGCAAGCCGGAGGCCGCATACGTGGTCGAGGCGGCGTTTGCGGCCACCAGGGAGCCGTCGGGGAACGTGAAGCCGACGGCATAAGGAGTGCCGCCGACCGGCGCGGCCGTGATGGCGGTGGTGCTGACCAGGACCATGACCCCCGCCGGGTTCAGGAACGAGGGATTGCTCCAGGCCAACTCGATCTGGTGGGCCAGCGGTCCGCCCGCCAGGCTGAGGTTCTGGATGGGCAGCGCGCCGCCGGGCAGGGTGCAGGTGGCGATGACCGTGGTGAAGTTGGATTGTCCCTGCCAATTGAGGCTCCCCAGCCGGAAGAAATAGGTCGTGCCGGGCGCGAGCCCCGTGACGGTCAGGGTCACGGACAGTCCGTTGGGAGTCTGCGAGGACGTGATCGTGCCGCCCGGGAAGAGCGTCCCGAAGTCGGTGGAGGAGGCGTCCAGATCGAAGCCCTGGGCGCCGCCGTTGGGCAGCGCCCAGGCGAAGGTCACGCTCGAGAAGGACACGCCGCTCAAGACCGGGGCGGCCGGAAGGTTGGCGAAGGTCGCCTCCCGGCCGGGCGCCGAGGTCTCGGCCGCCATCTTGCGCGCGTCGGCGAGATAGATGCGCGTGTAGTAGGTGGTGTCGGCGGCGAGAGCGGTGAGCGTGTCGTATTGCGCGGCGCCGGGCACGACGGACGTGGCGAATTCCGTGACGTAGACGGTGGGGTCGAAGACGTGCGCCGGGTCCGAGGAGGTGTCGATGCGGTAGAAGCCGTTGGGGACGCTGCCGACGAAGCCGTCGAGGCCGGGGGCGGTCCAGGCCAGCGCCATGGTCCCAGTCGACTTGGAGACGGCCACCAGCGACGTGACGCTGCCGGGCTGGGCCGCCAGGTTCATGAGGCCCGCGTAGAGGTTCAGGCCGGCGCCGGTGAAGCTGGAGACGCCGGTCTCCGCCACGGCGTTATTGAGGACGGCGCTCGCCGAACCGGCGAGCTGGCCGCCCGCGCAGACGGCGTTGCGCGGGATGGACTCGGAGCCGCCGATGAGTTTGGGCTCCGCGACGGCCGGAGCCGCGCAAAGCAACGCCGACAACGCGAGGGCGACGGTCTTCATTTCATCGGCCTGGCTGCAACCTTGAGGATCGAGTTGATGCGGGACACCAGCACGGCCCCGCTGATCGGCTTGAACAGATAGTCTTCCGCCCCCGCCTCCAGCCCTTGCACACGGCTGGACACGGCGCGCGCCTCTCCCGTGAGCAGGAGGACGGGGATGTGTCTCGTGCGGGGGTCGGCCTTCAGACGCCGGCAGACCTCATGGCCCGGCAGGTCGGGGAGGTGGACGTCGAGGACGACGAGGTCCGGCAGATCCGCCGGCGCGGCGTCCAGAACGGAGCGGCCATCGGCGCAGGTCAGCACTTCGAAGCCTTCGGGCTTGAGGGTGTGACGCATCAGCCGGAGCATCATCGCGTCGTCGTCTGCCACGAGGATCCTGTACATAGCGCCTCCGGATCACAGTCCTGATCCCTACTTTGATTGTAGAGCCGGGCCAAGACCGGCATGTGACGCCGCGGTAACGCCTATGTAACGAAGACGTGTCCGCCGTCGGATCGATCTTATGCAGTCGCCGGCGGCAGTTCTTGGAGCGGCCGGGACGGGAAGTCGCCGTCATCGGCGCCGGATGATGAGGCGAATTTGATTTTTTTTTTACTCCCCGGTGGTACCCTTTAGCGAGGGTTACCGACATGGCATACAAGATTGCGGCGGTCAGCGACGACCCTGAATTCATCCGGATGCTGGAGTCCTGCATCGCGCGGGACGGCAACACCCTGGAAGTCATGAAGACCGGGACGCAAGGGCTGCGGGAGATCATCCTGTGCCATCCGGACATGATCATGCTCGACGCGACCATCCCGGACATGAGCGGCCCCGATTGGCTGGGAATCCTGCGGCAGATGGGCGGGGCCAAGGAATTGCCGGTCATCGTGGTCAGCGACCACAAGACCGACGCCGAGGTGGCGCAGGCCTTCCAATGGGGGGCCGACGATTACATCCTCAAGCCCTGCGATCCGGCCGAGCTCTCGGCGCGGATGAAAGCGGTCCTACGGCGCCGATTCGAGCGCGAGGAGCAGATGGGCCACCCGATGGCGCTAGGCGCCATTGCCGTGGATCCGGCGCGCCGGGAATGCCGGATCCGGGGCAAGTCCGTGGAATTGCACCCGCGCCAATTCGAGCTCCTCGAGATGCTGATGCGCAAGCCGGGCCGGGTCTTGAGCCGCGGCTACCTGCTGGAGACCATCTGGGGGATGAGCCGCCTGGCGGAGACCCGGACCGTCGACGTCGCGGTCAGCCGCTTGCGCCGGTCGCTGGGCCGGCGGGCCGGCCGCTGGGTGGAGACGGTCGAGCGCTACGGCTACCGGTTCCGTAATCCGACGGCCTTGACGCGCTGAGGCGAGGTCCTCAGAGGCCGCGGATCAGCGCCCGTGCTGGAGCTGGTCGAGCCAGCGCAGCTTGGGGTCGCTGATGGGCTTGTCCTGCAGGACCGAGGACTGGCGCAGCTGGTCCTCTTCGATGAGCTGCTGCTTGTGGTCGAGGTTCTCCGTGATCACCTGGTTGTAGCGCTCCACCAGGTTGTTCTGGCGCACCCAGTCCACGCCCGCGTTGTCGCCCGCCTTGCGGGCCTCATCGAGCCGCCAGGCCATGTAGTCGTGGATGAGGTCCATGGTCACGGGCTTGTTGGTCTTGACCGAGTAGTCGACGACCTGCGGGTCGGTCTTGAGCGTCTCGAAGCGGGAGCGCTCCACCTGCTTGACATAGGAATCGACGAGGGCCCAGTCCGTCTCGACCGGATGGCCGAGCTTGAGGGACTGCGCCTGGGCGAACTCGTGCAGGGACGGGTCGTTGCGCAGGCCCACGAACACGTCGTTGTTGCGGTACATGTCCTCGAAGGTCGCGTCCTTCTGCAGGGTCTTGATGTCCATCATGAGATGGAAGTTGCGCTGGGCGCCCAGCAGGACCCGGCCCACGTCGATGCGGCCCTCGGCCTGCAGCAGGTGGACCGCGCTCATCTTGTTCGGGTCCATGACCAGCATCTCGTAGTTGGTGTAGCCCTTGAAGGCGTCCAGGCGCGGGTCGCCCTTGTCGCCCTTGTAGTCCAGGTCCAGGCCGCGGCCGCCCACGCGGGTGTCCAGCAGAAGCACCTTCACCTTGCCCGACTTCATGCCCGAGAGGTTCATCTGCTCCGAGACGTTGGCCTCCGGGCGGTTGAGGCGCAGGTACTCCGCGTCCGAGAAGACCTGGGCGATCTCGTCCTCCGCGGCCAGGCCGGACTTGACGAGGTACTTGCGCATGGTCTTCAGCGCCCGCGTGTCGGGGAGGCTGATGACCACCAAAGCCGTGGAGCCCTGCGGCCGGCCCACCCCGGCCAGGTAGTCGCGCACCACCGGGTCGGAGATGGCCTTGACGTCGATCACCGCCTCCCTCTGGCCGGAGAGACCCTGGCCCTCCAGGTAGGCCTTGACCGGCTCCGGCGCCCGGGCCATGACCTCGGGCGTCTTGATGGACAGGTAGCGGCCGCCCTCCATGCGCACGCCCTGGCGGCCGCGCAGCGTGGCGAAGTAGTCGTAGACCGGCCCCTCGGGCAGATCCTCCAGGTCCAGGACGAAGGCGTCCTTCTTGGCCAGGCCCTGGGCTTCGAGATAGGTGCGCACCTCGGGCGGAGCCTCGGCCTGCAGGACCTCGCCCGGGCGCACGGACACCAGCTGGCGCGAGCGCTGCTGGCCGCGCAGCATGGCTTCGGCCACGCCCGTGTACTTGCCGCCCTCGCCCTCGCGCACGTCCACGCTCTGGTTGGCCGGCTTCTTGGCGCCCTGGCCGCCGATGGAGATCCCGCTCTCGCCCAGGTGCTTGATGTACTTCTCACCGGCCGTGGCCGAGAGCGCGAACATCCGGGTCTTCTTGTTGGAGGTGACGTCCTTGATGGTGGAGAGGGCCTTGTGCGTGTAGGGCAAGGTCAGGTCCGTGCCGTATTCGAGCTCCCAGAACCGCCGCGTCGGGTTGTCCATGGTCTCGAACCACTGCCCGTTGTGGATGACGTTGGTCTTGCCCGTGAGGTTGTCCATGCGCACCGTGGCGTAGTCGTCGAAGTAGCCGCGCACCAGGTTCATGAACTCCTCGCGCACGTAGCTCGAGCCGCGGCCGAGGAAGCCCTTGGGCATGAGATAGGAGGACAGGGCGTTGGCGAAGAGCATGTCGCGCTGGCCCGCGGGCATGAGCGGATCCGTGAGGATATCCTTCATCATCTGCTTGGAGTACTCGCGCGTCAGCCCGGAGATGCGCTGGTCGTAGAGCTTGATGGCCTTGTCCTGGGTCATCTGCAGGCTGCGCAGCTGCACGTCCACACCGGTCTTGAGCGCCGCCTCGCGCGCGTCGGCGGCCTGGAACACCGACTCCAGGCGCTCCACGAACGAGGTCTCCAGGCCCGGCTGCGCCGCGCGCAGGGCTTTGAGGAAGCGCTCGCGCTCGGTGGCGTGGAGCCCGGCCGCGTCCATGGCCTCGCCCAGGCTCTTGAGCGTGGCCTCCCGGTCTCCGGGCGCGCGGCCGGAGAGGTCCTGCCACTTCTGGGCCTGGTCGCGCAGGAGGCTCTCGGCCTGAGCGCGCAGCTTCGCCGCGCTCTCGGATTCGCCGGGCTTGGCCAGGCCCTCGACCGACTTGAGGCCGGAGTTCATCTCCTCCGCGCTGCCGGTCATGAGGGCCTTGGATCTCTCCACCGCCTTCTTGGCCACCTCCGCCTCGTCGCGTTCCCACATGGGGCTGTGGGCCACGGCAAAGGCGGCGGCCTTCATCTTCTTGTAGACCCCGTAGAGCGAGCTCTCGGAGCCCGCGTAGGCCTCGAGCAGGGCCTTGCGCCCCTGCAGGAGGCGCAGGGCCGCGGCCCGGCTCTCCGCATCGCCCTTGTTGACGAGGTCGAGGATCTGCTGGGAGCTCTCGCTGAAGCGTGCGTCGACGGCCTTCAGGTCCGCGGCGGTGATCTGCGTCCGGGCGGCCTCGCGCGAGCGGGCCAGCGCGGTCTGCACGCCGTCGGCCTCGGCCTGGAGCGCGGCGAGGTCCTTCTGGAACGGCGCGGTCGGCCGGCCCGCCCTGGTGGCGCCGAGGATCTGGTCGTCCACGGCCGCCATGCGGCGGCCCACGTCGTAGAGCTTGGTCACGCTCTCCTGATAGGAGTCCAGGGCCAGGTTCTGCTCCCGGCTCAAGGACGCGCGCAGGGCGGAGAGGTCCGTCTGCGCGTCGGCCAGCCGGTTCTGGCCGCGCTGCTTGCTCAGGCCCGCGTTGACGCCGTCCGTCTCGAGGCGCAGGGCCTGGATCTCGGTGGCCAGCGCGCCCGCGCCCTGGCCGGTCTTGGCCGTCTCGGCCAGGCGGTCCGTGAGGGCCGTCATCTTCCGGCCCAGATCGAAGAGCTTCGCCACCTCGGGCGCGGCCCCGGCCTCGCCCCGGCGCAGGCCCGCGAACTCCTTCTCGCTCTGCAAAGACCGGGAGAGCTTGCCGCTGACGCGGTCGATGTCGCCCTGCACCCCGTCGAGGCTCTCGCGCAGGGAGCCCGAGGCCCCGACGTCCGTCTCCGCCGAGATGCGCTCGCGCAGGTCCGCGGCGCGGCTGAGGAGTTCGCCGAGCTCCGTGACCCGCTTGACGTAGCCGTCCAGAGTCTTGGGCGTGCCCCCCGCCTGCTCGAGCTTGGCCTGCTGGGACGGGAACTGCTCCTGGAGCTCGAAGACCTTCTCAATCAGACGCTGGGCCCGGCCGAACTGGTCGCCCTCGAAGCGCTGGGCCAGAGTCACCTCTCCCTGCGCCAGGCGCATCTCGGACTCCAGGGCGCCCTTCTGGGCCAGCAGGTCGCCCTTCTCGCCGGGCGTCTTGTTCAGCTGTTCGGCGACGCCCGCCAGCTTGCGCTTGAGGCTCTCGATGCGCGACTCGGCGTTCTCGCGCAGGCTGCGCGCCTGGAGCCTCAGTCCCTCGACGCGTCCCTGCGGGTCGCCCTCGGTCAGAGGCAGCAGGTTCTTCTGCCGGGCCAGGTTGTCGGCGAGCTCCTGGTTCATGGCCTGGCGCGACGTGGCGTCGACCACCACGCCCTGGTCGAGCAGGGCGGAGATCTTCGCCGCGGCCGCCTGGACCGACCCTTGCGAGGCGTCGGGGATGCGCGCGGTGGAGTGCAGGACGTTCTGCTGGGCCTCCACGGCCTCCTTGAGCAGGACGCCGAGGTCGGCGTCCTCCGGGGGATGGGCCAGCGTGTTGAGGAGCTCGCCCGTGGAGCGCCGCAGGAGCTTGGCCTGCTCGCTGCCCGCCAGGTCCTTGGCGCCGAGCAGCTTCTGCTGCTCGACGAGCAGGTCGCGCACCTTGCCCAGGCTCTCGGGCGTGGTCTCGCCGCGGGCGGCGTCGACGGCGGCCTGGACCTCCTGGCTCTTGGTGAAGAGGCGCGAGAGGGCCTCGGGGAAGTTCGCCAGGGCCGGGGCGGCCATGGCGGAGCTGAGCTCGGAGAGGTGCAGGCGGATGGCCTCCTCGGCCTTGACGCGCGACACCGGGCTATCCGCCGCGGAGAGCTCCTCGGCGGCCTTGAGCAGCTTCTCCGTGGCCGCGCGCGCCGCCCGGGACTCCGGCGTGCGCACGTCCAGGCCGTCGATGACGGACTGCGCCTGCCGGGCCTGGACCTGGACCTTGTCGGAGAGCTCGGCCGCGTCGCGCTGCAGGAGCTGCTCCATGCGGTCGTTGAGCTCATCCATGCGCGTGTAGACCGAGTTCTTGCGGGTGATCTTGCCAGTGGTCTCGCCCAGGGTCAGGGCCGGCTGCAGGGCCGCGCCGTCCATCTCGTCGCCCAGGATCCAGACCTTCTCCACGTAGGTGCCGCCCTTGTTCTTGGCCTCCGCGATCTTGGACTTGAGGCCCTCGTAGGTGTCGAACTCGAGCTTGGAGCCGACCTTGCGCAAGGAGCGCCACTCCAGCTGGGCCTGGGCGTCGAGGTTGGACTGCACCGTGAAGAAGCCGACCTCCATGTTGTGCATGCGCGCGTCGGCCTCGGCGATGGGCATGAGCCCCTCGAAGGCCAGCAGGGTCTTGCCCCCCCCCGTGGTCAGGCGCATGAATCCGCGCACCGGGGCCCCGCCCTTGCCCATCTCCACGACCTTGGTCAGGGACTCGAAGTAGGTCACGAACTGGCCGGGCCGCCAGCCGCTCAAGGCCGTGCCCTTGGAGTCGTGCAGGATGTAGGGCGCGCCCTTCATGTCGCTGTTGACCGCGCTGCGCAGGGCCGCGGCGTCCTCGGGCGAGATGGCGTGGCTGCTCAAGGCCTCCTTGATGCCCGAGTTGAACTCGCCCAGCATGGTCTTGAAGGGCGCGGCGTCGGCGGCCGTGGTCTGGCGCGCGCCCTCGGGCACCGAGTCGCGCCACTTGGCGAGCTTGCCGCTGAACGTGTCGATGAGCTTCTGGACCCCGGGGCTGCTCTCGTACTGCACGCGCAGGGCCGAGAGCTCATCGTTGACCAGCTGGTGGGTGGTCTCCACGTTGTTGAAGCTCTGGAAGCGCTGCTCCTGCTTCTCGATGAGGTTGAACATGCTGTCGAGCGCGTTGAACTGCTCCTGGGTCAGGCCCCCGGCCTTGAACTTGGCCTCGACCTTCCCGCGGAGCTCGCCGGCGACGTCCATGTAGGACTTCTTGGTGGCCTGCAGCTCGACGTCCTGGCCCCACTGAGCCACGCTCTCTTTGAGCTCCTTTATGAAGCCGCTCAACGCCTCGGCCTGGACCTTGGTCTCGTGGACGTTGGCCGCGCTGGACTTCAGGAGCCCCTCGGCGGGCCCGCCGGCCTTGCCCAGGCTGTTGGAATCGAGGTAGCGTTGGATGTAGCCCTGCGCCAGGCCCTGGATCGCCGCGGAGACCTTGACGCCGGCCGGGAGCTCCTCGAGCATCATGGCCGCCACCTCGCGCTGCACCCCGGGATTGACCCGCCCGAAGCCCTCCACCTTGCTGCCGGGCTTGGCCTTGAGGATGTTCTCGGCCAGAGACGGGTTCTGGACCAGGGCCAGCACGCACTGCTTGCGCGCCTCGTTGCGCACGTCGTCCGAGTTGAAGAGCTCGCCGATCATCTTGCGCTCGGCCGGATCGGAGCGCGAGATCTTGAGGAACTCCTCGGGGTTGATGGTCCCGAGGTCCGCCTCGGCGTTGCCGCCCGAGACGTACTTCTTGAGCTCCCGGGCGATGGCTTTGCGCTTGATGTCCTTGGTGACGAGGAAGGTCGCGTCGGAATCCTTGGCGCCCTTGTAGGTGAAGTTGAAGATGCGCTGCATCAAGGGCGGCTTGTTCTGCCCCAGCATGGGCAGGGAGGTCTGGTCCGCCTGCGCGTTGGCCAGGACCGCGTCCTTGCCCGCCTTGATGTATTCGTCCTCGCCCTGGGAGCTGCGCTGGTAGGACTGCGCCGCCACCTCGTACTTGGCCGGGAAGACCGGGATGAGCAGCCACAGCGGCGACTCGGAAAGGGCCGCGCTGGCCTTCTCGGAGCGCTTGATGCGCCGCTCCAGGCCCGCCACGACGTCGAGCGGGATGTCCTTGAGCTGCTCCTTCTCATCCTCCGAGGCTCCGGAGCGCGCCACGTCGGGCTGGTTGAAGTGCATGTACCAGTTGACCTGCTTGGCCGCCCAGCCCACGCCTTCGCTGAAGACCATGTACTTGGCCAGGCTGTCGGCCGTGCCCCAGGCGAACTGCATGACCTTGCCCGCGCCGGAGAGGATCGCCGATCCCCCGGCCTTGGCGGCGATGCCTTCGGAAATCGCCTTATACGCGTTGCCCACGTACTCGGACGCGCTGGCGACCAGCGGCGAGTGCTCCGCGGCCTGTCCCACCACCCACTTGGCGCCCTCGGCCGCGGAGCCGAGCGCCCCCTTCTCGCCCAAGGTCTGGGTGATGCCCGCCAGGGGGCTGCCCTCGAAGTAGCTGGAAGGCAGTCCGATGTAGCCCAGCATGGGATGGAAGGACTCGTTGGCCCAGTACACGCCGCCGGAGAAGCCCTGCGCGAACGCGTCGCCGGGGTTCTTGAAATTGGAGTTGCCCTCGCCGAACTTGACGATGCCGAGATTGAGCTTGAAGGGCGCGCGGCCCTCGAGGTCGCCCAGGGCCGTGGCCGCGCCGGAGAGGGTCCCGGACATCAGAGAGAAGACCGCCTGGCGGCCGGCGAAGCTGATGGCCCGGCAGGCGCTGTGGCGCAGGTACTCTCCCAGCGCGCCGCCCGCGCTGCCGCCGAGGCGCTCCTGGGCGGGCTCCAAAGAGGCCAGCCGCAGGCGGGTCTGCTCGGCCAGGGCGGCGATGAACTTGAGATTGAGATTGTTGGCCCAGGTCTCCACGACGGCCAAGCCCTTGCGGACGATGGGAGCGCCCAGGCCGACGGCCACGGACCAGGAGATCAAGTTGCCGGCCGTGTCGACCCAGCGGTTGATCGCGGCGATCTTGGTGATGGTCTCGCGTGTGGCCTTGAGCGCCGCGGCCAGGCGCGCCGCGTCGTTGATCTTGGCGGTCTCGCCGTTCAAGGACATGGTGGGATGCTGATAGACCGCGTCGGGGTTGAGCTTGATGATGGCCGCGCGCGCGTCCCAATAGCGGCCGTCGGAGATCATGCCGGCGATATTCTGATAGGCGGGCAGGGCGCTGTTCACGTCCTGGATGCCCTTGGTGTAGGACGAGCTGGCGTGGGTGCTGGCCGCGGCCTGATGCCAGAGGCCCCAGGACCATTTGCGCGGGTCGAAGGAGCCGTTGAAGTCGGGCGTCCAGCGTCCGGACTGCTGCTGCAGGGCCAGGAGCATGCCCGGCGCGGCCGTATAGAGCTCGTAGTTGGTCCCGATCTCGCCGATCTCCTTCTGGCTGGAGTTGAGCGCCGCCTGGGCCAGGTCGAGGTTGGAGGCGTAGTCGGTCTTGCAGAGCACGTCCTCCACGCGGCCCAGGACGGCCAGGAGGCGGTCCAGGCGCGCCCGGAGCTTGTCGCCTTCTCCCTTGTAGCGGCCTTTGGCGGCCGAGTCCATGGGCATGGTCTTGAGGCCTGCCGCCACCATCTCCGAGTCCGGAGAGTCCGGGTCGAGGCGCTCGAGCTGGCTGCGCACCGAGTATTTCTGGGCCTCCAGGAAGGCCAGCGAAAGGTAGCGCATCACGAACTGCTCGCTCATCTCCATGGACTTGACCTGGGAGTCCGTGATCGAGGTGGCGCCCTTGAACTTGTCCATCTCGCTCTGGAAGTAGGAGATGCCTTCGCCCGCCTTCTTGAGATAACCGTCGCGCACCCGGGTCTTGGCCTCGGCGATGTCCCAGACCGAGTAGGTGCGGCCTTTGTGGCTGTAGGTCTGGGCCTTGGCCTTCTCCGTGAGCTCCTTTTCGAAAGCCGCGTTGACCTTGCCCGGGTCGTCGCGGTCGAAGAAGTTCTGGTCCTTCTTCTGCTCCCCGAGGAGTTCGGCCATGAGGACCATGCGGTCCAGGCGCGTGGCCAGGTCGAGCTGGTCGGCCTGCAGCTTGAGGCGCCAGTAGCTGACCCCGAACATCTCGGAGTTGTAGCGGCCGGTCTCCGGGACGAAGGGGGCCTGCTGGGGCCGGGTCTTGTTGATCTCGCGCTGCATCTTCTGCAGATCCCGGTTGTAGATGGTGACCTTGTTCTTGTTGAGCACGAAGGCCACGCCGTCCTTGTCCCGGAACTCCCAGCCCTGCTCGGGGCCGAGGTCCACCTGGGTGTACTCGGCCTTGGGCGCGCCGATGGCCGCGGCCCCGGTCATCATGGCCTCGCGCAGGGTGCCCAGCTCGAAGGTGTCCTCCGCGGACTGGTCCGACGGCGCGGGCAGGTTGCCGAACTTCTCCATGTAGCGCTGCAGCGCCGTCTGGTAGGCCTTCTGGACGGCGGCTTTCTTCTCGTCGGTGAGGTCCCCGCTCTTGGCCAGGGCCTTGAACGAATCCTTCAGGCCCTGCACTTCCTCGTCCGCGGCCGAATCCGGCCGGCTCTTGAGGGAGCGGTACAGGACCGCGCCGAAAGGTGTGATGAAGCCGCTGGTGCCCACGTATTGGCGCAGCTTGGCGTTGTCCCCATCGAAAGCGTGACGCTTCTCCAGATAGTCGAAGACATCCTGGGGAGAGACGCTGACCTTGGTCGGGTCAGCGGGCGGAGGGTCGCCGGCGCGCAGCAGCGGGGCCCAGCCGGGCGGCGGAGTCAGGAGCGCGAGGCTCAGCGCGACGGCGAAGCCCCGGCGCAGCGGGACGACGCACCTCCTTACGGCCCGCTGCACGGCGGTCCTACCGGATTCGACACCGCGCCAGAGGCTCATAGCCTCAATAGTGTAGCAGTGGGAAGTCCTATCCTGCCAGGGACCCGAGGTCCCAGAAGCCTCAGGGGATTAGGGCCCAGCGGAATTGGGTCGAAGGACCCAAGAACGGGGGCGGCCCTGCCGTAGGGCCGCCCCGTGCGTGTTTTCCTTAGAGACTGTCGTTCTTGCAGGCGCTCCCGGCAGCCTTCTCGTCCATGCCCCACCAGATGACCGGGCCCAGGCAGTTGTCGGCCAACTTCGTGGCGTTCTGGGAGCTGATGGTCTTGCTCTTGACCGCGTACCACAGGCCCTTCTGGGCGTCTCCCGCGAGCCGGAATTCCCCGTTGGGCTCGACTTTGCCCTTGAGACCCTTCACCTGGATGGCGACGGCGGGGTGGACGGGCCTCTCTTTCTGGCTGCTGGCGAAGGCCCAGCCCGCGTTGCTGCGCAGGACCTTCTTCGTGCCGTCGTCCAGCTGGAACTTGTATATCAGGTACCAGCGGCTCTTATCGCTGTTGACGTAAAGGATCGCGGAATGGTCCTCCGCCTCGACTTCCTTGGTCACGGTCTCGTCGGGATTTCCGGTGGCCGGATCCCCCTTGATGTCGAGCGGGTCCACGAACGGCTTGCCGTCATCTGAGCCGAAGCCCCCGAAGTCGAAGGCGTGGCCCGGGCCTTGGGTGTCCGGGTGCCCGACATCGGAGTTGAGGCTTATCGTCGGCCAGAACTGAGCGTCGAGCCGGTGTTCTCCGAAGTAGATCGACAAGGTCCCCGAGTCCATGCCGGCCGTGATGGTGTACTTCTCCCCCTCCTGCCTGTTCTTCATCACCGCCTTGAGGTTGCTCTCGACGTCCCGGTCGGTCTTCCCCTTCAACGGGAACTTGCCCAAGTCCATGGCGGACTTGAGCAGCGCGGAATCCGAGAGGTTGATGGAATTCTTGCTCACTTTGCCGACCTGCTCGAACGGATGGTTCTGGGGCTTGTCGTCCTTCATCTCCACCTTCTGGGGCCTGTCCAGGTCATAGAACAGGGTCTCGTACGAGCGCGTGATGGCGATGAAGTGGCCGCCGATGACGTGGAGTTCGTCGGGCGTCTCGCCCAGAGGGATGTCCGGCGGCGCCGGCATGGGCATATTGCGCGCTGAGGAGAGTTCCGCGGGGAAGATCCAGACATGCCAGTAGCCCAACGGGGGCTTGCCGGCTTTAGTATAGCTCCAGATCTCGATCCCCTGATCCTTGAGCTTCTGGTTCAAGCTCTGGAAGACGGCGGGATTGAGCTCGTAGTCGCCCGCCCTCAGGTTGGCCCGGATGGCCGCAACGTCCGTCGGCTGGCCGCTGGCGCCGGATCCGGAAGCCGCTCCGCCGGCTTGGCCTCCGGTCGGCGCGGAGGAAGTTCCGACGGCCGGAGCCGTAACCGGATCCGGGTCTCCGGCCAGGTCCTTGACTTCCCAATAGCCACGTTTCGGATCGAACTCAAGATGGTAGGGGGCCGACTTCCCGTCCGCGGTCCACAGAGCCCGGCCTACCGTGTAGGGGATGTTCTGGTTCCTGCCGTCCGCCGCGCGCTGGTTGACTTCGGCCGCCATTTCGGGGACCAGGTCTCCACCAGAATCCAAGCTTTTCTTCCGGAAGAAGAGGAGGGACCCCTTGGCGCCGCCCTGCCCGAGCACATAGTAGGACTCGCTTCCGACCTTGGTGATGTCGGCGGCGGCGATGGCCTGCTGGGCGCGCTTGGCATAGAGATCAGAGAGGGAAGCCGGCTGCGGGTCGTCGCTGCCCGCGCGGCTGAAGGAAATCTGCGTGTCGCTGCCGTTAGGCGTGAACCTGAGGGTGTACTTGGACATCCCCGCCACCCGGTCGTCCAGGGCGAAGGTGCTCTTGGTGGTCCCGGCCGGGATGGAGAATTTCTGGCCGAAGGTGTCCGCCGGGTTGCTGATGTCGAAGATGCCCACCTTGTTGACCAGCGCCCCATTCTCCCTGACCGTGTACATCTTGATGGATATGGTCGCCGAGTTGCCATTCTGCAAGGTCACTTGCTTGATGACTGCGCCGTCTCGGAAAAGGCCGTTGAAATCGAAGCCTTTGGCCGAGCCCGCGATCGGTTGGTTGCCAGTCCCGGCCCCGGTCTCGGGGACGGCCACGCCCTCGGCGTTGCCTTGGATGTGCTTGGCGATCTCGCCCAGCTCCTTGCGGACCACGGAGTTGTTGAGGATGGCGGAGCTGACCTGGACCGCGCTGAGGGCATAGGACGCTTGGCTCTTTTCGGTGCCCAGGAACCTGTGCACCCAGCTCACCACGTCGGCCTGGCTGCACTGCCCGACTCCTTTCTCGTCGAGCGCGGCCTGCGTCCAGGGCTGCATGCCCTGGATGAAGAGCGTCGTGCGCTGGGTCTGAGTGTCCGTCAAGGCGCCGGCCAAAGCGGCGTTGTCGGCCAGCCAGGACGGGGCCTGGTCGCCCGCCCCCATCACGAAGTAGAGCTGGGCGACCTCCGCGGCCTTGTGCTGCTTGACCTTCTCAGCCACCCAGGCGGCGGGGGTGCTGCTGATCCGGACCATGACGTCGTCCTTGCTCCTCAAGTCGGAGGAGATGAAGCCCTTGTCGTTGCCGTTGACGATGTAGTCGGCGATGCGCGCGGCTATGGATCCGCCCACCCCTTTGGGGCTCTTGATGAGCTTCTGAGTGAGGATGGTGACGGGGTTGCCATCTTTCGCGCCGGACTGCCCGGCTGGATCGGTGCCGCCCGCATCCTCCTGGCTCTTCTGGTCAGCGGGCTTGGCCGTGGGATTCGCGGCCGGAGCGGCCGTGGTGTCGTCCAGAAGGACCTGGAGGGCGCTTTTCCCTCCGGCCTTGGCCGTGGTGAGCACGCCGTAGACGCCCTGGGCGTCGATCTTCTTCTTGGGGTCGACGGCGCGAAGCTGCCGGATGGCCTCGCGCATGGCCTGGATGACCTTCTGGTTCGCGCCCACTTCCCTTATCTTCTGGTACTCGGCGGGGTTATTCTTCTTGATGAGCTGCCAAATCTCGCCGCGCAGGAGGTTCCAGGCTTGGGGGGCCATGCCCGCAGGCGGGGCCAGGGGGTTCGAGACCGGGGATGCGGATTTGGGCGCGCTGGGAACAGAAGGGGGTTTCGGAGCATTCTTGAACACGATGGCGTAGCTCATCTGCGTGTTCGGATTCTTGAAGCCATAGAGCCGGACGTTCTCCAGCGCTTTCTTGGCGCCCGCCTGGGCGTAGAGCTTGCAGAATCCTTTCTCAGCCAAGCCGGTGAGCTCGGATGCGGGGACATAGTAGGTCTTGCCGTCGGACTTGCTGGCCACCTGCATCCAAGCGGGGTTGCCTGGGACCGCGGCGGGGGTCAAGCTGGGGTCGGGGACAGGTGGGAGCCAGTCGGGCGCGCTGTTGGGGACATTGGAAGTATCGGCGGCCGAGGAGAGGCTCGGCAAGAGCGCGGGGGATGCTAGGGCGAGGACGACAAAAATGACCATGCGGGATCTGGGGTTCATGGCTTTCTCCGAGAGACTACGACTCTCTGAATGTTGCTGTGGTCCGGCTATATGTTGCCTCCGATCTAGTCATTACGGCAAGGGCCAAAGGACCTACCGCTCGACGGTCTCAGTTCGGGGCGTCGTTGGCAGCATTCGGGATCATTTTCTTCCTGGCCGCATCCATATCAGTCTGCGCTTCGGTGACCTTCTTTCCCACAGCGTTCAGATTGTCCATCATGTTGCTCTTGACCTTTGCGTAGCTGCCATCGGTGCTCTTATCACCCGCGATCTTGTCCACCACGTCCTTGGAAACCGCGGGAGCCGCGGGGGCGCCCCCCCCCGCAGGGGCGGCCGCGGGGACGGGCAGCTTCATGACAGTCTGGTCCTGGGTCACATCCACGAAGTCCTTGAGGGTCGTCGGCGTGGGATTCGGCAACGGTATCACCTGCGCGCTAGCGACGCGGGAAGCCCCATCCACGACCGTCCCCGAGTTGCCCGCGGCATTGGCCACCTTGGCATTCGCAGGATCAGCCGCTGCCGCCCCGTCAGCGCTCACGCCCACGAGCGGGCAGCCCGCGTTGTAGGCTTTGCGCAGGGCACTGTATTTACCATTAACATCGCCGTATTGCCGCTGCTGCTGTCCCAGGATATCCTTCAGGTTTTTTTGTGCATCCTGAGCCGTCTTCAGGGCATCCGGAGACAGTGAATTCGCGTCGACCTGGAAGTTATTGATCGCGAGAGTAGCCGTGCCGTTGGTCGGATTCACCCGCTTGTGCACCTCCAACAGATACCTCTTGCTATTATCCAGCGCCGTCTTGGCCTCTGTCAGGGCCGGAGAGATCACTGGGAAGCCGGTATCCGCCTTGATCTTATCGGCATTCTCCTTCGCCGGGCTGAACAGTTGGTCCTTGTATGTCTTGAAGGCATCCTGGGCGACTTTGTCCTGCTGGGCCACGGTCGCAGGCACCATCGGTGTCGCATCAGCTGCGGTCTTGGCGGCAGTCAAGGCGGTGTCGACATCGGTCTGAGTTTTGAGAGGGTTAGTCTCGCCGTCTCCGACCGCAGTGCGCGCATAGCTCAGACAAGACGACATGGCATCGAAGGCCTTATTGAGCTGATCCGTCGCGGTCTGATTGTAGCCCGGGATACTGCCGCCCCCGGAGACGATCGCCACCGCGTCGCATTCCTTGGAATTGGAATTCGTCGAGGACATGGCGTCGCGAGCCTCCGCCAGAGCCTTCATGCCGAGCTTGAGCTTGGCCAGAGGAGAGCCCGCCGTGGTATTATTGGCCGTGCACAACTCGCTCAACGCTTTGCCCTGGTAGCGAGATCCTCCGTCATTCTGTCTCGCTTGCGAGACGTTCTGGCCCTGCGGCGCGGTCTCCGCCTTAGGAGTCGCGTCAGATGAGGACCCTTTTTCCTTAGTGCAAGTTGTCCTAGGACCGCTTGTATAAGGACCAAAAGTAAATGTGCCATTATGCATGTCTTGTTTGCAGGGCGTCGTAGCGGCCATGCTGCTAGCGCAATCCGGCGTAGCAAATGATTGAGTAGTCCCATCGCTACATTTTAGATAGTAGTTTCCCGGAGCGTCAGATCCGAACCCCTTAACCTGATCCGCGATGCCAGCGGTGAGGGCCTTGAAGGGCGTCATCACCGCCTCCTCGAGCAGCTTCTGCTTGAGGTCGGGCCAGAGCATGGCCTCCTTCTCCTTGAGCTTCCAGTAGAGGTCTATGGCATGCTGCTGGTTCTCCTTGGCGGCCAAGAACGCCAAAGACTCGCCCAAAGACTTGGAATCCTTGTTCGAGTTCCCGCTGCCCCCCTTGTCGTCCTTGCCCATCCCCCCATCGCTGGTGCCGCCGTTGCCGGAGCCTCCCGGCATGTTCATCCCGGCCGCCTGCTCGGCAGCGGTCACGGCCGAGCCCTGCCGGTTGAGGGCGTTGCCCGCGTTGGCCGCGGCATTCTTCAACGCCGCCAAGGAGCCCGCGCTCCCGTCCGTCGGACCCCGGGACCCCACGCCCGCATAGCCCGGCGCCTTGCTCACATACCCCAAAGAATTGCTCTGAGCGGCGGAATTGGGCGCATGGCTGGCGCTGATCGGCGGCGCGTTCCATTGCGCGCTTGACCCCCCTCCCGAGGCCGCGCCCAGGCCGCGCAGACCCGCGTTCGTCAAAGAAGCTTTGGGCACGGGCAGGCTGGCGGCCTTCGTCGCCGCCGACGCACCCTTGGACGCCGCGTTGGCGATGGCGTCCTTCCAATCCGTGTTCTCCTTGGCCGGCAGAGGCGGCGTCGTGGAAGTCGCCGCGGGCTGAGCCGTGGCTCCGGGGCCCATGATCAAGGAGGAAGGGTCGCGCACGTTGAGGGGCGTGATCACGTCGCCGCCGCCGCCGGCGAAGCCGCCGGGGGCCAGGCCGTTGACTCCCGACTCATAGGGAGAGGTCCCGTCGCCGAAGCGGCCGTTGGCTGAAAAGTTCCAGCCCCGCTTGAACCCGGTGCCTTCGCCCGCGTTCTCCGGGCTCATCATGAAATGCTCGGCCAAAGGCGCCATGAACAGCACGCCCAGACCCGCCAGGATGAAGGCCAGGTCCTTCTTCTTGAACTGCTTGAGGCGCTCCACGAGGGAAAGCCTCGACGCGAGTCCCTTGATGCGGACCTGGGGTTTCTGGGAATCCTTGAGGGTGGGGATCTTCGGTTTCTGGTCCATAGCGGTTCTCCCTAATAGTTCAGCATATCAAAACAATCCCGCAAAAAACGACTGCAGCGAAGCGTGCGGCAAAAGCGAATCGCAGTCCGTCGGCGCGCAGCCCTCCGAGGCGCTCAGGGGGCAGGCCGAGAGGTGCGCGCACTGCGCGGCGTTGTAGAGGCGGCAGGAGACCGCCACCTCGGCGGACTGCCCTTCGCAGCGGCGCCGGCTCTTGTCGGAAGCCCAGACCGGCGGGCACCCCGAGGCGTGATACTGCTCGATGCGCTGCTGGAGCGCCAGCGAGAGCTCCTTCTCCCGCGCCGAATAATCCGCGTCGGCGCGCGCGCAGGTCTGCAGGTCCTGCTGGGTCCGCTGCGCCTCGTCTGCGGCGCCGGCGCCGCGGGCCTCGGCGGCCGCGAGCTGGGAAGTCCCGTCCACTCGGGGAGCGCTCAAGGCCGAAGGGGCGGCGCCGCCGACCGAGTTGCCGTCATAGACCGCGCCCAGGTTGGCGGCGGCGTATTCCGTCGTGCAGCCCCTGACCGCGGTGCAGTCCGGCGCGCGGGAGAGGCTCGCCCGGTCCCGAGCCTGGGCCAGGTCCGTGACGGACTTCGCGTTGCTGGCCAGCAAGCTCGCGTCCATGCTCGCGCGCATCTCCACGGAAAGCCGGGAGCCCTGGGCGCGGGGCAACCGGCCGGGGCTCACGCCCCGGACCCGCCCCGCTCCCGCCGCCGGGACGTCGGAGCCGTCGAAGGCGCTGCGCAGCTCCTCGCCCGCGTGCCCCGCGGCCCCCTGGCTGCCGGCGAAGAAGCCGCGGCCCGTATAGGCTGCAGGCTGGGCCAAATCGGCGGCGACCGCGCGCTGGCCCTCTAGGTCCGCCTCGCTGAGCGCCACGCCCGCGCCCGCGCGCCGGGCGTCCTCGGGGGTGAGGATGCCGCGCACGGTCCTGGCCACGCGGCCGGGGGAGGCGACCAGGCCCAGCTCCGCCGCGCTGCCCCGGACGAAATCCACCGAGGAAGGGCCGGCAACGGCCGGTCCGCGCCCGAAGATGGCGGACCAGGAAAGGCCTTGACCGCGCTTGACCGCGCTGAAAGAGGCCAGAAGGCGGGACCAGGATCCGGCGGCGCCGGAAGGCGCCGCAGCGCCTCTGATGGAATCGGACGGAGCGATGAAGACGAAAGAGAGGACCACCCCTGCGGTCAGCAGGAGGGCAGCCAGGACCCGGCGGTCCCTGAGTGCCGTCCCCAGGGCGCCCCTCTTCTTGTCGCGTTGGAAGAATTCAGACATATTCTTCTACCTAATTTCGTATCGAGATGCGCGTCCGTCGAAGTCGAGGATAGTGTAATATGGCCCCTAGAAATTGTCAATAGCGCCAAGCGCTTTTTACCGAATTTAAACCATCCCAAAAAGCGCTGCGCTCAATCGTTGCAGGCAGCCAGGGAAACCGTCATGAGCCCCCCCCACAGGCCGTGGGCCTCATGAACGACGGGAGCACGGCCCGAGGATGCCGCTCTGACCGCGTCCAGGAGCGTTTCGGCTCCCACCCCACCTCCCTGCGGCAGGCCGAAACGCTCCCCCCAACCAACGACCTCGGCATAGATCCGGGCGTTCCTGGACCGGGCTCCGGCAAGGGTCTCCACGACCAGCAGAGCGGCGCCTTCCGGAGGGCCAGAGGTTCCCGCGGGGGCGGCCCAGACCCCGCCTGCCACGAGCGCGCCGCCGCGATGCCGGGATAGGAAATCGCAGGCGCAGGCCAAGGCGCTCTCCCCGCCCGGGAAGGAGCCGGCAATGCTCTCGTTGAGGAGCTTGAGCCCCAGGAGCACGGCCGTGCGGCTGGCGGCCGCGTTGGCGAAGATGGCCGGGAACATCAGGGGTTCGACGCCCGCCGGACCATCCTCGAGCAGACTGCGGTGATACTCCAGATGATGCTCCAGCTCCCCGGAGCTGTCGAGTACGATGCCGATGCGGTCCCCCGCCCGGGCCGGGTCCAGTCCCGCATCCTGCAAGGCCAGCAGCGCCCCGGCCAGAGCGTAGGCCATGGGCCGGTCCACGAAGCGCAGGTCCTTGTCGGGCAGAAGCGTCTCGGCCAAGGCCGCCGGGTCCGGGTCGTCCACCCGGGCCAAGCCCGTGATCACGAACCGCTCCGCCGGGCCTTCGGACCGGGGCAGCCTCGCGTCCCGCCATCCGTCCTTGGCCAAAGCAATGACCAGATTGCTGCCGCCGAAAGCGAAGCCGTTGGAGAGGACGACCTGCGGGCCAGCGCGGCGCGGGCCCTCCGTCACATAGTCCAGGCCGCAGTCCGGGTCGCCGGGGGTGAAGTTGGCGGTGGGCGGCAGGACGCCGGTCTCCAGGGCCAGGCAGCTGGCCGCCGCTTCCAGGGCGGTGGCCGCGCCCATGGCGTGCCCCACGACCGCCTTGATGGAAGAGACGGGGATGCGCGGCGCGCGTTCGCCGAAAACCCGCTGGATGGCCGCGGTCTCGGTCCGGTCGTTGGCGGGAGTGCCCGTGCCGTGGGCGCTGATATAATCGACGTCGGAGGCGGCCAGGCCGCAGCAGCGCAGGCAGTCCTCCAGGGCGCGGGCCACGCCGTCGAGGTCGGGCGCGGTCACGTGCCGAGCGTCGCAGCTCGCGCCGTAGCCCAGGATCTCCGCGTAGACGCGCGCGCCCCGGCTGCGGGCGTGGCTGAGCTCCTCCAGGATGAGGACCGCGCAGCCCTCGGCCGGGATCATGCCCTTGCGGCCCAGAGAGAAGGGGGCGCAGGCCTGGGGCGCCACGGCCTGCAGCCGGTTGAAGCCGGCGTAGTTGGTCCGGTTGAGGATGTCGACCCCCCCGGCCGCCATGAGGTCGGCCCGGCCGCGCGCGATCTTCTCGAAGGCATAAGCCAGGGCGAAATTGCCCGCGGCGCAGGCGGAGGTCAGCATGATGTTGGGGCCGCGCCAGCCGAGCTCGCGCGCCAGCGCGGCCGGCAGGGAGCCGGGGAAGCTGGGGAAGGCCTCGCGGAAGAGGTCTCCGGGACTGCCCCCCTGGACGCGGCGCGTGAGCGCGGCCTCGGTCAGGATCGGCTCGCCCTGCGTCGTGCCCAAGGCCACGCCCGAGCGCGCCGCCGGAAGCGCGCTCGGCTCCAGCCCGGCGTCGGCCAGGGCTTGACGCGCCGCCTCCAGGACGTAGGCCAGAGCCTGGCGCGGCCCGGGACCCTTGATCTCGCCTGCCAGGCGGCTGCGCAAGCCTTCCGTAGGGAAGCTCTCGACCGCGGAGAGGCCGCTGCGGCGCGCCAGGAGGGCGCTCCAGAAATCGTCCTTCCCGCGGCCGACGCAGGAGACGACGCCCAGGCCGGTGACCGCGACCCGCCTGGGCGCGTTAGCGCCCAGGCGCTGACAGCCGTCAGGAAATGCGTTAGCTGTCATGCGCCAGGATTACCCCGGCTATGTTTTCGGCCAGTGCTTCGCCAGGACCTTGACGATGCTGCCCAACTCGTCGAGGTTCTGGTTCTCGTCGTCGGGAATCCTAAGCTTGAAGCGCTTCTCGCAGACCGCCGTCATCTGCAAGATATCGAGGGAATCGATGCCGAGGTCCCGGGTCAGGGAGACGCCTTCCTTGATGTCCTCCAGCTTGAACCGCGACTTCTTCTTCTGGAGGGCGTCAAAGATGACTTCCCGGACGATGCGGGATATCTCTTGGGGCTCGGGATGTTCTGGGGCCATAGGATTCGATTATACTACAGTTCGGTTCCGCCGCATCGCTCACCGCTCCTTTCGGATCGGGATCCAGTGCAGCTCATGATCGTTGTAGGCGGCCACGACGGCATTGAACCGCTCCGGGCCGCCGCTGAACTGGATCGCGAAGTACGCATAGTCGCCGGGGAGCGCTTTCCGGGCCTGCGCGACCGCGGTCTGCTGGCCGGAGAACGTCCCCCCGATCAGCATGAGCACCAGAGCCGCCCATGACAGGGCTCCGCAGGCGAACCCCAGCGCCGGCCGGCCGCGCCAACCCGAAGGCGCCTGCCCCCCGGCGGCGATGGCCTCCCGGATGGTCCGGCTGCGCAGCCGGCCGAAGACCCAGACCAGGAATGCCGCGTCGCACAACGGCAGGAGGTACTGAAAGCCCATGCGCGCCCAGTGGAGCTTAAACATGACCCGGGTCAGCCCCCAAGGCATCCAAAGCCCGACCAGCGCCAGGCCCGAGGCGACGCCTCCGGCCAAGAGCGCGGCGTACCACGCGACGGCGATGGACACGTTCAGGTTCCCCCGCCGGACCAGCAGCCCGCCGAGCAGGGCGAAGAGGTTGAGCGGCGAAGGGTAGTTGAGGCCCATGACGAGACAGCAGGCCAGGACGCAGCTGTCCGCGAGGCCGACCCCGATCAGCAGGCGGCTGGCACGGTCCAGGATGACGACGTGGTGCGGCGTGTCTGGGGTTTCGTCCACCGGTTTGGTATTATAGCTTTCTAATCATGCTCATCCGCTTGGTCTTCCCGGCTTGGGAAAGGCTCGCCTCCCAGACGCGATTCATCCTGCCGCCCTTGGGCGTGGCCCTGGTCGCGGCCCTGACGCCGCGCGAGCATGAGGTCATCATCTGCGACGAGAACCTCGCTCCGGTGGACCTCTCCGCCGAGGCCGACCTCGTCGGCATCTCCGTGCTCCTGGCGGCCCAGCTGCCCCGCGCCCTGGCGCTGGCCGACGCCTTCCGAAGCCGCGGCATCCCCGTGGTCCTCGGCGGCCTCTCCGCGGGCTTCGACCCGGACCTGGTCAGACCCCACGTCGACGCCTTGGTCCTGGGAGAGGCCGAAGGGGTCTGGAAGCAGGTGGTGCGGGACGCGGCGCGCGGACGCCTGGAGCCCGTGTACCGCGGCCCGGCGGCGGCGCCCTCGCGCATCCTCTTGCCCCGCCGGGAGCTGCTCCGGCCGGGGCTCTACAACTATCGGGGCGTCCGGATGATGGAACTCGTGGAGACCAGCCGAGGCTGCGGACAGGACTGCTTCATCTGCGCCGTGCCGCGACTCTACGGCCGGCGCTTCAGGCCGCGGCCCATGGCCGCAGTGGAGCGCGAGCTGGCCGCAGTCGAGTCCGAGCGCATCTACCTCGTGGACGCCTCGTTGGAGCAGAGCGAGGCTCACCAACGGCGCCTGTTCCCGGTCCTGGGCGCGGCCCGCAAGGCCTGGGTGAGCCACCCCATCTCCATGCGGCCGGACCTGCTGGCCCTGGCCGCGCGCCACGGCTGCTGGTACGTCTACCAGGGCGTGGTCTCGCCCTCCCGGGCCCTGGCGCGCAAGATCCGCCTGCTGCACGAGCACGGCATCGGCGTGGAGGCCGCGGTCCTGCTGGGCGATGACAGCCAGGGGCCGGACATCTTCCCCCGGCTCCTCGAATTCCTCATCGAGACCGGGACCGACATCGCCGACTTCACCATGCTTGTACCTATCCCCGGGAGCCCGACGCACGAGCGGTTCCGGCGCGAGGGCCGGCTCCTGCACAAGGACTGGGGGCTCTACAACGGCGCCCACGCGGTGTTCCAGCCCGCGCGCATGAGTCCGGAGCAGCTGGAGGCGGGCTACCATTACCTTTGGCGGGAGTATTACCGCGAGAAGTCCCAGCAGTCGCGGATGTTCGCGCTCTTCCGCAGGCTGGAGGGCCGCCCCGGAGCCCCGCGTCCCTCGGCTTGACACTCATTGGAAAAGCTGTTATATATTGACCATGGCCACGGCTGAGAAGTCCTTCCTCGTACAGGCTCCCCCGGACAAGGTCTGGGCGACGATCTCGGAACTCAAGAGCTGGGATGAGCTGACCGCCACCCACCTCACATTCGTGACCAGGAAGACCAGGTTCGAGATCGTCGACGGCTCCGGCGCCGGGGCCAGGTTCACGGTCAGCATCGGGCGCAACGTGATCCAAGAGGGCGCCATCGAGAGCTGGGAACCTCCCCGCCTCTGGACGGTGCGCGCGCACTCCACGACCCGCCAATTTTACTGCTCGGAATCCTCCCTCTCCGTGGCTATCTCGCCGCAGGATTCGCTGGCCAGCCGGGTGGACCTGCGCCTGGAGCTGAGATTCACGCACCGCTACTTCGGGGACCTGGTCACCCTGTTCTTCCCCCTGCGCTCGAGCCTCAAACGCTGCGTCGAGAACGTTTCGGTGCGCCTGCGCGAGATGCTGGAGCGTGCCTAAGCCCACCTTATTCGGGGCCTGTTCGCATCTGGCGCGCCTGCTGGGCAGGCCCCGCCTCACCCGCCTTCTCGAGCTGCTCTATCGCGCGGCCCTGCGCGCCCCGACGCGGCGGCGCATGCTTTGCGACCGCCTGCGCCGCATCCTGGAGTTCAACGGCCGGTCCGCGGACCGCGCGGCCCTGGACCTCCTCCTGCGCGAGACCGCGGCCCGGCTCGCCGACGGTCTGGCCGAACTCGTGTTCGAGCCTGGCCCGCAGGAGGCCAAGGCCCGCGCGGACCTCGGACTCTTGCCGGAACTCGAGCGGCTGCGCCGGGCCGGCCGGGGCGTCATCCTGGCCGGGCCGCACATGAGCGATCAGCCGCTGTGCGTGTGGGCCCTGGCCGCCGCGGGGGTCCCGCTCAACTGGGTCTTGCTCAACGCGGAGCCGTACGTCTGGACGCAGAGAGAGAACCTGAAGATCTGGAGCCTGGGATCTGCGGCCGCGCCCTGCCTGGCGGCCCTGGCGCGCAACGAGACCGTGCTCCTCTACAGCGACCTGGACTTCTTCCCCGGCGGCAGGACCGCGGACTTCTTCGGCGCTCCGGTGCGGCCCCCGCACGGCCCGGCGCGCTTGGCCTTGGCCTCAGGCGCGCCGATCCTGCCGGTCTACCTGGTCTTCCGGGAGGGCCGCTACCGGCTGGAGTGCGACCGTCCGCTCGCCGTCACCGCGGACGCGACCCAGGAGTCCCTGGAAGAGGGGCTATTGCGCGCCATGGAGAGGATCATCTCCCGCTACCCGGCGCAATGGCTGCTGATGCGGGACAACTGGGATATCGCGGGCACGGACCTGGCCCTGCACCGGCAGCTGGCGGCCGCGCGCTTGGCCCGCGGCTCGGTCTAGCCCTTGCCCATCGGCAGGGCAGCCGAAGCCAAGCTGGCGATCAACAGCATGGATGCGGCGATGATCTCACCCATCATGCTCCCGCCTCCGGGGATCATGTAGGCCCAGGCCGCTGTCGCCGAGATCGCCGTGCCCAAACCCATCGTGTAATAGCCTACCAGGCCGGCTCCCATCTGGCTCATCATGTAGCCCATGAGGGCGATAGCGACCCCGAGGATGCCGGAAACGATGGTGGCGATCATGCAGGCTTCTTCGCAAAGAATCGCGCCGCCGGAGCACATGGTCCCGATGCCCACGGTCCACTGGGCCGACGCGAAAGCGAGGAGGGCGGCCGACAGTGGGGCCAATATCTGGCACGCGGTGACCATGCCCTGCCATTTGGTGCTGTTCGTCCCGCCATTATTATTGGTCACGCAGGCGCTGCCGTTCCAATAGGCGCCGGACTCGTAGTCGCATTGGCTGCTGTCGATGTTAGGCGTGTAGGGGCTGGAGATGCCGGGGTCGGGCGTCGAGCCCCCGCCCGTGCTGGTGCCGCTGCCGGCCGAATCCGTCGGAGACGTCGGCGCGGTGGCGCCGACGAGCTCGGACGACTCGAACTGGGACGAAGCCGCGGCGGCGTTGGTCTCAGTGGCCTTGGCTCCGCCGGCCCGGATGGCGGGATTGTACTTGGACGCCATGCCGCGCAGCAGGGCGAGGGTCTTGCTGGCGTGTGTGGAAAGCTGCTTGAGGTTCATCCCCGAGCCCATCTGGATGTTCTTGGCCAGGAGTGTCCCGCCCTTGCCGGCCGTGGCGTTGTGCTGTCCGAATTGGCCGAGCGCTCCGTTCTTAGCCCCGATCTGCGGCACTTTCGCGCTGCCCATGGCCCCGCCGCCGGAGATGTTGCTGCCGCCGAACTGACCGCCCAGGCCGGAACTGAGCTTGGCGCCGCTGAGATTATGCGCCATCCTGTCGATCGGCGCCCCGTTGGGCAGTTCTTGACTGCCGGTGGCTTCGGCCGTCTTGTCCGCGGTCACCTCACGAGGGCCGGCCTGCGTTTCGCCGCTGTTCTGCTCAAGGCCCGGCGCGGGGCTGGCGGATTGCAGCAGCCCGGATTGGGAAGTGTAGCCCAAACCTGAATTCCCGGCGTCCCGGCTGACCTTCACCGTGGAGGCTATGCCCCCCAAATCCGGAAGAGACATCCCCGGGGAGGGATTTCCATGATGGAGCACCCGGTAGCCGACTGCGGCCATGACTCCCGCGACGAGCGCGACTGCGGCCATGAACGCGGCCTTGCCCAACAGGGTCGCGGTCATGCCCGAAACGATGGCCCCGATCTGGGCGAAGAACCCGACCTCGGCCCCGACTCCGGCAGCGGCGGAGGCGACGGCCTCGGCTCCGGCGGCCCGCGCGGCGCTGGCCGCGGCCCGGGCGATGCCGGCGGCGGCTCGCGCGCCAAGCGCGGCGCCTTCCTCTGCGGTGGCTCCGGCGAAGGGGGATCCGGCCGGCTTCACGCTGCCCCATGCGGCACCGGACTTTTTGCGCTCCTCCTCTTTCTTCTTGAGGTCCGGGATATCCGCGCTGGGAGCTTTGTTGGGAAGTTCGAAATTCTCTTTTTCAGGCATATTCGTAGCCCTCGGATGGGTCTTTTCCTCCAGGATATCGACGGCGGGAGCCCATCATGGTGAGTTTAGCCCCCGGCAAGGGCTTTGTCAATAGAAAGCCTTATGTTTACTATATTTTTACTCGAATCCCGGCGCAGGATGCTTCACGAGGATATTTTCTACTGAAGGACTATTTGAACCTGGTGATCTCAGCATTTGTGGCTCCTTCCAAGACTGGCGTCTGGTCACGGTTCTGCCTGCTGGCGGCATCCTGCACCTTGGGCTTAAGATAATCGTAGAGTCCACGCGGGGTGATCGCGCCGGAATTGTCCCGGGCTGCGCCGCCGAGACCTTTGAGGAAGTAGTAGGTGAATAGGCCGTGGCCTTGGTCATCGAGGGTGCTGGTGGTCTCTTTGGCGGCAGCGGCGGCGAAAAGGACGAGTTTGCCCCCGGCAGAGACGTCCATGTCCACCTTGTTGACCAGGGGTCGTATGCCCTTGGCCAAGACCGAACGCCCCCCCGCGCCGGAAAAACACGAATCCAAAGCCACGATGATCTGCTTGGCCTTGAGCGCGTTGAGGTCGGCGTAGAGCTTTTTGACCGGGTAAGCGGTCTTATCGAGGAAGTTCGGATCGCCGTCCCAGGGGACCAGGTAGGCTTGGCCGGATTCGGGGCTGGGCGCGCCATGGCCCGAGAAGTAGAAAAAGACCCGGCTGTCCTCTTTCACGTTGCGGGGAAGCCAATCCTCAAGATAGGAGGCCAAGCCTGAGAGCGTGGCCCGCTGACCAGTCAAGAATTTTATATTGCGCTGCGGGAAACCCAATGCGAGAAGATGATTCCTCACTGCCGCGGCGTCATGTTCAGCGAATTGAGCGGCGGGGAGTTCATTGGAATATCCCTCGATACCGACGACGAGAGCGAAATCGTCAGGGACTTCCGCAAGGTGCTGATCGGGATTGTCGACATCGGAAGCGACAGGGCTGGATCTGGCTCCCGGCTTGCTGCTTCTAGCAGGGGGCTGGACTGTCTGGGCCGATCCCTGTCTCACGAATTGCTCAAGAAGCTTCACGATGGCAGCGTGCCCATTCTTCCCCGCCATTTCTAAAGCCATATCAATATTCGTATTGGCGCCATGCTCCAGCAACAGCCTCACGATCCCCGCATATCCGTTCTCGGCGGCGATGTCCAGCGCGCAACGATCAGCGCCATTCCTATAGTTGACGTCGGCTCCCTTGTTCAGCAACAGCTCGACGATATCCCTTTGGCCGCTCATGGCAGCCAAAGACAACGGGTTCACCATGGTGTTCTCGCCGAATAACCAGTGCGAATCAAAATCAAGATCTCCGGAAATGGAATTTATGTCAGCGGCGCTATCGAGCAGAACACTAACGACATCGGCATGGCCGGTCCTCTTCAATAAAGCCGCAACGAGACTGTGCATGGCATCTGCCTTTTCGCTTTTCGTCAATAGAAGTCTGACAATATCGGCGTGGCCTTTTTCGGCCGCGAGACCCAAAGCCGTACGGCCGCCCATGATCTGCGGGATCTCGCTGTCAGTCCAGCCTGGATTTGCCAATGTAATGCTTGCCATTGCCTCAAGAGGGACGCTTCTGAGCTTTGGGTCGGCACCCTGTTGGAGCAGCAATTTAACAGTCGCGGTCTGACCCAGATAGGCCGCGCGCATGAGTGCCGTGCAGCCATAACTATCTCTTGCATTCACAACTGCGCCTTTGCCCAGCAGAGCTTGGACAGCAGGGGCATCCCCTTTGTCAGCTGCTTTCATGAGAGGGGTCACTGATGCACAACCAGACAGCAAGGGGATGAAGAAAAAAAAGATCAGGGGGAATTTCATGATTATAAACTCTTAAGTTTTTACAAGGATTCGCACAGCGCGCAGGATATCAGGTCAGGATTATCCCGGACCCGTTTTCATTCCATCACTGCATCGCGCCGAATATAGCCCCGCCAGCGTTCCCGACTGCGCCAACGCCCCCTACTATTGCCCCTGTCGTCGCAGCAGTGCCTGCAGCGGTAGTTGCAGCGGTGGTTGCAGCGGCTGTGCCGGCGGCTGTACCGGCTGCAGTGCCGGCGGCTGTACCGGCTGCGGTGCCGGCCGCGGTGCCGGCGGCTGTACCGGCTGCGGTGCCGGCTGCGGTGCCGGCTGCGGTGCCGGCTGCGGTGCCGGCTGATGTGCCGGCGGCAGTACCAGCTGCTGTTCCGGCTGCTGTGCCGGCGGCACTGGAAGCGCCGCCCACCAGCGAGCTTGCGGCTTGCGTTGCCAAAGTAGTAGCAGACGCTTGAGCCGCAGTTTGGGCAGATGCCGTCGCTGTTGCCGCTTGCTCTCCAGCCGTCATGGAAAGGTATCCACCGACCGTAGTCATGGCACCCACCAGAGTGAATATCCCACCCTCAAGAGTGCGTCCCATGCCCACGACCGCAAGGCCCAAAAGGGTCATGATGGCGCCGACACCGATCAAGCACTTGGACAACATGATCTGCCACTTATAAAGCAGCGCTGCAGTGGCAAACAAAGCAGGAGCAGCAGGAGTCCCTGCGGCAGCAATAGCCAACGCCGCTGCTGACTTAGCTTTCAAAGCCACAATCACAAGGGCAATGCTTATGAGCGTCGCGAGGACGGCCAGAATCTCGAGGATCTTGAAATACATGTTCGTCGAATCCTGGGTCCCGGTGCCAGCCACGCTCTTGACGCATCCCCCATCCGTCGAATTGACGAAGTCCCCCTGCCAGCCATACTGCGAAGCCAGGGCGGTACAGTCGTCAGCAGTCGTCGTGTCGGTCCCACTGTTGCCGCCGACACCCACGGGGGTCCCGCCCCCACCGGAGGGATTAGAATCGGCTGCCCCGGCGGTGTGGCCAGAAGTACCCGCCGTTCCCCCATTCCCGGAAAGCAACTGCCCTGATCCGGGATTGTTGTCGAAAGGCGCTGCTGCGGCAGCCGAACGGGTCTCGTTGGCTCCGGACCTGGTCTGAGGAGCGAGCATCGCGGCACGGTTGAGCTGTCTTTGCGCCAAGCTCCGGCCCGGGTTCCTGGCCGACGCAATCTGGGAGGCCACAGAGCCCACACCGGCCCGGTTGCTGCCCAAAGTGGACAGGATGCCGGAACTCCCCTTATTCTTAGCGAGCATCGGGGCAAAGCCCTGACCGATCCCGCTGGAGAGCCCTCCGCCTCCGGACAAGCCGCTGCCCCCCTTGGCAAGATCTCCGAACTTGCGGCTAAACGCCCCCTCCTTCTCCTTCTCTTTGGCAGCCGCGGCAGCCGCGGCCAGAGCCGTCGGGTCAGGGGTCGCAACCCCCGGGACGCTAGCCGCCTCCTTCGCCTTGGCATCCGCGTCAGCCTTGGCCTGCGCTTCGGCCGCCGCCTTGGCATCCGCCTCAGCCTTGGCAGCCCTAGCCGCGCGCTCCTCAGGGGTCAATCCGTCCAAACTTCCCGAAACCATGCCGACGCTGCTCGGCGACGGGGCCAATCCGCCCGGCAAATTGGACACGTCTCCATAGTTGGGCTTCTCGTTCTTGGGAGCGAAGAGCGCCGGCTTTCTTTCGTACTTGCTCTCGTCAGGCCTCATGCCCTTGCCCACGTTATAGGCGCCAACGCCCAACACCCCCGTGATGAGCACAATGCCGACCTTGAGCGCGAACTGGCCCGTCATGCCGGAAAGCGAGCCCCAGATACCGCCGCCGCTGCGTCCTGCCGCGCCGGAGCCGCCGAACCAGGGCAAGGCTCCGCCCTTCTTGCGGCGCCTATCCCCCACCTTGGCCAATTGCAGCTCCGGGATTTGAGGAGTCTCTGGTTTGGTGTTCATGACGGTTCTCCTGACTAGGCCAAATATTGGTCCAAAATCCCTTGAGAAGGCAGCCTGCCCACCTGTGCCGACTGGTAAGAATGGTCCCAGTCTGGCGGCCGGCCGTCCTTGAACAGACCGGAAGAGTAGGTATTCTTCGGGGCCATATAAGCCCACGCCATAGCGGCCAAGGCGGCGCCGCCGCAGAGCATCATCAACATCTCCACATTACCCGACATCGCCAACTGATTAGCCTGGTCCGAGCCTGGCTTTCCAGCGTCGGCACTGAGCGCTCCTGCCATCAGAATACCTGAGCAGGCCACCAGAAGCCCGCCAGCCAGGCACAACATTTTTCCCTGCAATGGCTGGCCGTATTTCCCGCCGCCGATTTCCGCGCCCAAAGCAATCACGGCGCTGGCGACTGCTGCGGCTAATCCAGCCAGGATGCAGACCCAAGCTTGAATCGCCCCAATCGCAAAGGTCGCTGTAATCTTCATCTTGGCAACCTTATCGGCCGCAAAGAGCAATCCCGCGGACAACATCGTCAAGATCATCGCGGTGTTGATGGCCGCCTGCCAGGGTGTGACGTTGGTCCCAGCCACCGATGCCACTGAAGACGGGAATTGATCAGCACTCGATCCGCCGCTGGGATTGACCCTGGGGTTCGTGTCTGCCCCCGAGTTCTGCGTGCCAGAATCTCCGGCCGAAGCCGCCGGGGAAGGAGTCGCGGCGTTGCCGTCATAGGTGCGGCCCGCGGCCTGGCTGCTCGCCGCACCGGTCTGATCGTGGCGCACCGCGCCGAGCTGCCTGACGGCCCCCCCGCCCAAAGCCCGCGAACGCAGCGCCGACATGCTCCCCATCCCGGGCTGGGATGCGGCCATGCCGGAGAGGTTGCCGCCTTTTTTCCCGGCCAGAAGCGAAGCCGCGTTGCCCGCCGCTCCCCCGCCAGCGGGAAGGGAGACCGAGCCCCCGGAGCCCGACGCCGCGCCCTGGGACATCGCTCCGAACTTATGGTCCGACTTGAGCTTGGCAACCGTGCTCCCCAGGACATTGTCGTTCTTGAGCGGCGGCGCAACGGCGGCCGAGGCCGAGGCGTTGGCCGGGGGGGCAGAAGCCGCCTGCGCGGTCTGGTCCTGAGGAACAGCCTCGCCCTTGGCGTTGGCATCCGCAAGGTATTGCAGGGACTTGGAGACCCCGTTGGCCGATGCGGAGGCATCATGTCCGACCGCGCCCGCCGCGTTCTGAGGCTTGGGCGAGAAAAGAGATGTGAAGCTGGCGTCAGGGCGGTCCGCGGCCGTGGGGCCGAAGAGCTTGTAGGCGACCACGCCCAAAGAGCCCGCCACCGTGGTCCCGACCAGGATCAGACCGATGATGCCGGCTTTGGTGGCCAGCAGGCCGCCGCTGACGCCCGCGCCCAGGAGGCCGCCAAAGCCTTCGGTGCCGGCCACGCCGCCGCCAGCCTCGGAGCCGATGCCGAAGCGGAGCAGGAGTCCGGCCAGGCCGCTGCGCTTCTTATCTTGATCTTTCCGGTTCACTACCGGTTTTATGTTAGGAAGATCAGTTTCTTGACCCATAATATCACCCTCTTAGTTAGTGGGGCAGCGTATTGGTTCCATTGAGGCTACCGCCATTCTGAACAGCGCCATTGGTTTGTGCGGTCACTGCAGAATTCGCTAGCGTTCCGGCCGTGTTGCTAGCCGCAGCGCCGGCCGCAGCCCCAGCCCCAGTGCCGAAAATGCTGCTGACCATGCCCGTGACCACCCCGCTGACCACGGTGCTGATGACCATCGTAATGATGGTTTTACGAAGCTCCGCGTCCGCGTCCGTTGCAGGAGCAGCGTACTTCCCCACCGCGGACTCGATCTTGTACGCGTTCGCATTGGGATCGTTGACCTTGAGGTTCGCGGGCGCGGCGTCAAGGCCTGAGTAGGTCCCGCCTAAGGCCGTACCCGCGCCGCCACCGATGGCCGAGCCGCCGCGGCTGCCATCGAAGCTGGCCCCGGACATGGCCCGCGAAGCGTCGGCACTTTTAGCCATGAGCGCGGCCTGGCTCTGGGAAGCCGCCCCTTTCAAAGCGCTCATGATGGGCTTGCCGCCCTGGCCGGCTCCGGAGTCGCCCGAGCCCAGGCCCCGGGTCGTGGTCATACCGGTCTTGGCCACGCTCGTGCCGAAAGCGCCCATGCCGGTCGGTCCGGAGCTCGCCCCGCTGCCGCCGCCGCCGCTGCCCAGACCGGTGAGCGAGCTGAAATTGCCCTTGGGAGCGGTGAAGCCGGCCTGGGGCTTGGCGTCGCCCCAGCTAGCTGCGGTCTTCCGACTGACCTCTCTGAGCGCATCGGCGAAGGACGCGGAGCCGGCGCCGGTCAGCGGCGCGCCCGGAGCCGCCGCCCCCGTTTCCGACTCAGGAGGAGCCTGATAAAGAGAAGACATCGGTTCGCCGTCCGCCCTCCTCCTGCCGTAGGCGCCGTCCATGGACAAATCGTACGCGGAGCCCGGAGCGCCGCTGGGGTTGGCCATGCTATCGAGGCTCTGATTCTCGGTCTTGAGGCCATGAGTGCGCATGGAGCCGGACCCCACGGAAGTATCCAACAAAGGCATGCAGACCCAGGCTCCGACCCCGGCGAAGCCAAGAAGGATGACCCACCAGTACTTCTTGAACGGGTCGTTGTTCTTCTTGATGCTGATGCTCATAACCTACCTCGATCAGGCGGCCCTGCGACTACGATGGACCCCGACACGGTCAGTTTAGCCTCCGCCTATTGGTTTGTCAAGAGAAACCGTTTTCCTTACTCTATTTTTACCGATTGGAACACCCCAAGCAAGGCCCCCTGAAGTCCGGCTAAGCCAAAAACGCCCCTTAGGCGGGCGATGCGCCGGGGGGAAGCGGCAAGGAGGCCGGGCCTGCGGGCGACGGCGAGCCGGGAGGCAGGGGGATGGGCCTGGGAGGCTTGCCGTATTCCAGGAAAATGCTCACGATCTCATCATAATCGAGCTCGTCGCGCCGGACCAGTTCGGCGGCGAAGCGGTCGAGGATGCGGGATTCGGTCCTCAGCACTTGATCCACTTCGACCATGCACTCATGGAGTATGCGCTGGGTCTCCATGTTGAGCTTCTCCTTGAGCGCCTCGGAGAGCTGGTTGCCCTTCATGGACTGGCCCGCCGGGATGACGGAGAAGTCCCCGATAAGGCCATCGCCGCCCATGCCTAGACTCCAGACCATGTTGTGGGCGAGCGTCATGGCATTGGTGAAGTCGGAGGAGACCCCGCTGGTCGTCACGCCGTAGTGGAGCTTCTCCGCCGCATAGCCGCCCAGGCAAGTCTTGATGGTACCCAACATCCGGTTGCGATCGTGCAGGTGAAGCTCCTCGCGCGGGATATGGTGCACCACGCCCAAAGTGCCTGCCCGCTGGACGATGGAGGCCTTGAACACGTCGTCCGTGGGATGCATAAGGTAGAGCACGACCAAGTGGCCGGCCTCGTGGTAGGCCACCATCTCCCGCTCCCGAGGAGACATAGTCAGGCGGTGAGCCACGCCGAGCTCGATGCGCTCCAAGGCGGTGGAGACGTCCTTGTAATTGATAAGCTCCCGTCGTTCGCGGAGTGCCACCAAGGCGGCTTCCTTAAGGATGTTCTCGATCTCGGCCGGGGTCTTGAAGACCGCCTTGCGTGCCAGCCGCGCCAGGTCCACGGATGGGTCAAGATGGACCTTCTTGGCGTAATATTCGAATATCTCCTGGCGCTCCTGGAGGTTCGGCCGCCCGATGCTGATGGTGCGGTCGAAGCGCCCGGGCCGCATCAGGGCGGGATCCAGGACATCCTCCTGCGCGTTCATGGCGCCGATGACCACGATGTGCGACTCGTCGTCGGTCAGGCCGTCCATCTCCACGAGGAGCTGGTTCAAGGTGCTGTTGGATTCGGAGGAGCCGCCGAAAGCATCCATGAACGTGCGTTGCTTTCCGATGACCTCGAGCTCGTCGATGAAGATGATGCAGGCGCCGTAAGCGCGGGCGTACTGCCGGGCCTGCTTGAAGAGCTTGCGCACCCGCGAGGCCCCCACGCCCACGAAGATCTCCACGAACTCCGAGCCCGCGGTGGCCAGGAAGGGGATGCCCGCCTCGGTGGCGATGGCCTTGGCCAGCATGGTCTTGCCGCAGCCCGGAGGCCCGACCATGAGCATGCCGTGCAGGATCTTGCCGCCCACGCGCTTCAAGGCCGCGCGGTCCTTGATGAGCTGCACCATCTCCCAGGCCTCGCGCTTGGCCTCGATGAGCCCGATGACGTCCGTGAAGCGGACCTTGACCTGGGAGGCGTCGACCTTGGATTTGCGCAGCTGCGCGAAGCCCCCCCCGTACTGCAGGAGGTAGAGGAAGCCCACGAAGACCAAGGTCTGCAGGATGCCCCAGGGCAATGAGGCCACGTTGATGCCCACGATATAGCGCCGGACGCTCTCCTCCATGCCGGACATGTACCAGATCGGGATGAGGATGGCGACGATGAAGCCGAGCACGATGGCGACCCACAGCCAATTGCGCTGAAAGAAGAGGCGGATCTTAGCCCAGAGCATGCCTTTAGTTTAGCATTTCGACATCGCGCCTTTGAAAGACGGCCCGCGGAGATTGGATCTCAAGACCTGGCCCGATCAAGGCGCAATACCGGGCAGGATGAACTGGATGGGGCGGTCGCGGTTGGGCACGTACTTCGTCACTTCGAAGGTAAATCCCGAGCTGCGGTAGAAGGGCATGTTGATGGGGTGGGTCTTCACCGTGAGGGTCACCACCTGCCAGACCTGGGTGCGGTTGATGTCCACCTGGGCCGAGCGCCCCATCAGGTCGAGGAACCGTCCCGCAGATTGGTTGTAGCCCAGATACTCGCTGACCCGGTCCTGGATGTCCCCCATGAGCTGGTTGTCCGACGACACGAAGGTCGCGTTGCGGTGCGACTCGAGCTGCCAGCGCCGGGCCGCGTAGAAGGACGCGATCTCGATCTTCTGCACGAGGATGAGCAGGGCGTAGATCTTGGCGAAGGCGAAGAGAAAGAACATGAACAGCGGGAAGAGCAGGACCGTCTCGGTCATGGCCTGCCCGGGCCTGCGCCGCCGCCGGAACAAAGGCATGATCATGGGCTCATGGACCACAGTCATGGCCGCCGGGGCGGCAGTCAGGGACGTGGGCGCGGAAGCGCCCTCGCCCTGACAGCCATAAGGAGATACGTTGGCTGTCATGGGTAGGTCCGCACCTGGAACTTGGGCGTCGGATTGGGCCAGACCGAGGCCTTGGTCCCGTTGCCGTAGCCGTCTACGGCCACGGTGACATGGATCGCGGGGCCCCCGCCGGGGAAGTCAGCCATGAAGTCGTGGTTGAAGTAATTCCTGGAGACCACGAAGTTGTCCCCAGGCCCGCCCCAGAACTGATTGACCGGGACGCCCCGGCTCCCATACTGGCTCGCGCTCAGCGCGGCGTTGAGCTTGCCGTCATGGCTGGGGTAGCCTCTGTGCACGCCCGTGATGCCGTCGCTGACCGTCATGAGTTGAAAAAGTCCGTTGCAGCCGTTGATGGGGGAAGCCATCTGGACCGGGCCGCCATCGGGCGAGTAGACCTGCCAGGGCTGGAACATGCTTCCCGTGGGCTTGTTCCCGTAGAAATTGATGTACTGGTAGCAATGGTACTGGAGGCTGCTGCCCACGGTCCAGCCGCCCATGCCGGCATCGAAAAGGTTGGCGGCGGCGGCCGCCCCGTTGATGTCGGAGCCGGTGTTGAGCCAATAGGATTTCCTCAGGAAGTTGTGCTGCGCCGCCAGGCGATTGAGCACCGAGTATTGAGCGTCCTCGACGGAACCGAGCAATTGGAAGATCTGGACGTAGAGCTTGTAGATCTGGTTGGCGTCATCCCAGTTGAGCCAGAAGGCGTTGGCGTCATCGTCTTTTTCCAGACCCGTCAGGATCGTGATGCATGGGGATTTCCCGCTTGGCGAGCATGACTGGGAATCGATGGCCGACGCGTCGTCGTTCTTGGCGCTGCCGTCGCCCCCGTACCGGATGTCCCAGGACGTGTCGCTGTTGGTGTATTTGTCGTCATGCCTCGGCACGCAGTCCCCGCCGCGCTGGGGGAAGACGCCCCGCTTGCACAGGATCGACCAGAGCCTCTTGTCGTCGGCGCTCCTGCCCGCGCAGCCGCCCTTCATCGAGCAGTCGAGGGTGGTGTCAAAGAACCCCTCGTCGAAGATGCGCATGGGGAAAGCGCCGTTGACGTAGGCCGTTCGGTTGAGGAAGTCGGAGTAGTTGGTCATCTCCACGAACACGGCCGCGTCGATGGCGAACTGATGACGGATCTTCTCGCGGGAAAGCTTCGCCGTCTCGTAGATGAGATAGACGAAAAGCATGAGGGTCGGGAACAGGAAGAGGGCGGGGATGATGACCTGCCCCAGACGGCGCCTACGCCAGGATCGCATCCTTAGAAGGTTAGCCTGGGGCCTGTTAAAAATCAAGGCCAGGACGGTAAAAAGAAGGTATCCCGGACAAAGGGCTATACGGCCAGGAAACGCGCGGATCCCTCGATGTCGAAACTGGCCTTGGCGGCCCCGAAATCCAGGGACGTCGCGATGTGCTGTTGGAAAAGCCCGTCCTTGAAGCGATGGATGCGCAACTGGAACGTGGTGGAGTAAAGCTCGCCGCGCACGCTCTCGACCTCGGCCCAAAGGGCCCGGTCGCCCCAAGGCCTGAGAGTCTCAGCCATGCAGGCCCGGAACGCGGCATAGTCCTCGTCCGTCATGCGCACGGTCGTGCCCATATTGAAGACGAGCAGGCCTACGTCTTCCTCGGCCGGGATGTTCTTCGCGATGAAACCAGGTGCTGATTCCGGCTGGCAGGGCACCAGCTGCACGAAGTTGGGATCCCGGGAAAGGCGGTCCAGGACCAGGTCGGCGGCCTGGTCCATCTCCTGGATGCCGCGCATGTGGTCCGGAGGCACGGCCGCCGTGAGCCAGCGCCGGTGGTTGATGTCGGAGAGCAGCAGGGGCTCCGGGTCCAGCCCGATGCGCGCCGCGACCAGGTCCGAAGAGAAGCCCTGCTGCGGAAACACCTGGTCCGCGGCGAGGTCGAGGCCCGCACCCGCATTGATCTCGACGAGGTAGAACTGCAGCAGGCGCTTGCTCTGGAAGGACAGCAGGGCCGGGATGACCCAGAGCGGAGCCCGGGCCGCCACATAGGAGCGGCGATGCCCGGTCTTGAGCCGCTCGAAGAACGAGGCCGGCGCCGCCGCCAGGAACCGGTCCAGAGCCGGGGCCGGGTCAGCCTCCGGCGTGCCCCCGCAGGAGGGGAAGTAGCGCACCAGCGGGTTGTCCTCGTCGCTCAACGCCTCGTAGTGGACCGCCGACAGGAACAACCCCCAAGCCTCGGTCCACGCCACGAACTTGCGCTTCTCCCAGGCCTTGAGGACCTTGGGCCACCACGGCGGGTCCCCCTTCCTGAGCGCGGCGGCCAAGTGCCGGACCAAGGCGCCGGTCACAGGCTGAGTCTGCGTGACCAGCGCTGCATGGTCCAACTGGGCCAGGAACAGCGCTTTGGTCATGACTGAACTGCCCGCTGGGGCCTGTGTCATGACGCGGGGCGGCTTAAGCCTCTTGCGGCGAGATGAGCCCGATCTCGATGCCCTTGACCACGGCCTCCGTGCGGTTGGAGACCTCGAGCTTCTGGAAGACGGCGTTCAAGTGGTTCTTGATGGTCTTGACCGAGCAGTCCATCTTGGCCGCGATCTCCTTGTTGGAGAGGCCCGAGCCCAGGAGCACCAGCACCCGGATCTCGGTCTTGGTCAGCGCCACCGGAGAGCCCTGCCCCTCGCCCGAGGCCATCTGGCGCAGCCCGGCAAGGAGTTTGCCCATGACCTGCTGGGGGATCATCACGCCGTCGTTGGCGAAGGCCTTCAGGGCGTTGACCAGCTCGGAGGCCGGCAGCATCTTGGAGAGATAGCCGTTGGCGCCGGCCTGGATGGCCTCCATCACGTGGGCCTCGTCCTCGTAGCTGGAAAGGATGAGGACGTTCGTGGCCGGGCATTCCTTGCGGATCACCCGCGTAGCGGCGATGCCGTCGATCTGCGGTAGCTTGATGTCCATGAGGATCACGTCGGGCTTGAGTTTCTTGGCCTGGCGGATGACGTCTGCGCCGTCGACCGCCTCACCGACCACCTCGACGATCCTCTCGTTCTCCAGCAGGTCCTTGATCCCTTCGCGGAACAGCGTCTGGTCGTCGGCGATCAGCACTCTGACTCTTTTCTTCGGCGTCGACATGTCTGTCCTCCCCTGAATGCGTCAGCATTCAGGCACTGATGACCCTATAGGGAATTGAGTTGTCATCATGTGCCCTACTACAAAAATCAACTGAGTATACATAAAAATCAAGTCCCCGTCTTCGGGACGGGAATCGTGAAATAGAAGGTGGACCCCTGGCCCAGGCCCGGGCTCTCGACCCAGATCTTGCCCCTATGGCTGCCGACGATCTCCTTGGCGATGGACAGCCCAAGCCCCAGACGGCCGCCGCCGGCCTGACTCTTGGCCTGATTGAAGCTCTCGAAGATCGTGCTGAGGTTCTCCGGCGCGATGCCCTCACCCGTATCCCGGATGGCGAACTGCACGAAATCGCCGGCGCGGCTCACCAGGACCGCCACCTCCCCCCCCTTCCCGGTATGCCGGATGGCGTTCTCCAAGAGGTTGTTGAGGACTTGCATGACGCGCCGCTTGTCGCCGCAGACCATGGGCAGTCCGGGCGCGATCTGGGCCTTCAGAGAGAGGCCGCGCGCCGCCGCCCGGCCCTGGGGCCCGATCAGCCCCTCCTCGACCATGGTCCCGGGAGCAAAAAAGCTCATCTCCAGACGGAACTTGCCCTGCTCGATGCAAGCCCAATCCACCAGATCCTCGATGAGCCGGGCGAGCTGGCCGATGCCGTTGGAGATGTAGACCATGCGCTTCTTCTGGTCTTCGTTGGGCGTGATGGACTGGGTGAGCATCTCGAAGCTCACCTGCAGGGTCATGAGCGAATTGGAGAGGTCGTGAGAGGACATGGAGAGGAACTTCGACTTCATCTGGTTGAGGCGAGTCAGCTGGGCGTTGCTCTCCTTGAGGTCGGCCAGGAGGCGCCGGTTCTCGGTCTCCAGGCGCAGCTTCTCCATGGACTTGGCGATGGAGTGCTTGAGGCGGTCGAAGTCCACGGGCTTGGACATAAAGTCCGTGACCGATTCCTGGATGGCCTTGACCGCGGTGTCGAGGTTGGCGTGCGCAGTCAGCATCAGGATCTGGCTCTCGGTGTTCACCGTCCGGATGCGCTTGATGACGTCGATGCCGGTCGCGTCGCCGAGGTTGTAGTCCATGAGGATGACGTCGAAGAAGCGCTTCTGCACCGCCGCCAGGGCCTCGGCGCCGGAGGCCGCCTGCGCCACCTCGTAGCCTTCGACCTCGAGGTTATCGTTGAGGCTCTCGCGCATGTGAGCGTCGTCATCTACGATCAGGATGGAACCCTTCGTTTCGGAATTCATCATAGTGTCTAATCCTATGCCATGTGTTGGGGGCCGGCCGCGCCCGCGGGAGCCCCGCTGGGAGGCGGCGTCCCTGGCTGCGCCACCGGGAGTGTGAGTTTGAAGACCGTGCCCTGGCCGACCACGGACTCGACCTCCACGCTCCCGTTGTGGCGATCCAGGACCTTGCGCACCACAGCCAGGCCCAGGCCGGTGCCGCGGGCCTTGGTGGTGAAGAAGGGGGCGAAGATCTTGTCCAGAACGTCGGGCGGGATGCCGGGGCCCGTGTCGCCGATGAGGATCGTGACCGACTTGCGGTCGCCCCCCATGCGCGTGTGCACGCTGACCGTTCCCTTCTGGGGCATGACCTCGATGCCGTTGTTCATCAGGTTGCGGATGGCCTGCTGCACCTCGGTCGTGTCGATGTCCACCGGGGGGTTGGTGGGGTCGAACTGCTTATCCAAGGCGATGTGCGGCGGGAAAGGGTAGACGGAGAGAAGCTCCTCGAGCCAGGCGTTGAGGAAGACCCGCTCCGGCTTGAGCTCGCGCGTGCGGGAGTAGGTCAGGATCTCGTTGATGATGCCGTTGGCCTGCCGGATCTCGGATTCGATGATCTTGATGTGCTTCTCGATCTTGGCGTCGGTCCCGGCGGGTGCGGCCCCGAGCTTGGTCTTGATGAAGTAGATGGAGTTGTTGATGACGGCGAGGGGATTTCTGATCTCATGGCCCACGACGGAGGCCATCTGCCCGATGGCCGCGAGCCGCTCCTTCTTGATGAGCTCGTCCTGGGCCGCCTTGAGTTCCCGGGTGCGCGCCTCCACGCGCTTCTCTAGGAACTTGGTGAACTTCTCCAGCTCCTGCTTGGCGTGGATGAGCTCCCCCGTCTTCTCCTTCAACGACTCGCTCATGGCCAGGAAGGTCTGGGCGAGGTCTCCGATCTCGTCGTTGGTGGTCGTCATCTCGGGCAAGTCTTCGAACTGCCCGCGGCCCAGCCGGGCCGCGGCCTCGCGCAGGACGCGGATGGGCTGGGTGATATGCCCGGCCACCGCCAAAGAGAGCAGGATGGTGAAGAGGACGACCCAGACCAGAACCCGGAAGATCTGGTTGCGCATCTCCGCCGCGGTCTGATAGGCGTATTCCACCGGCTGCTGCACGTAGACGACCCAGTCCAGGTCGCGCACGTCGGCGTAGGCGCCCAGCAGGCGCCGGCCGTCGGCCAGGGCCATCTCGCCGCCGCCCTTGGGGGCGGTCTGCGTGGTGATGATCTTAAGGACCTCGTCGCTCATCCGCGCGTCGGGCTTGAAGACCTCCTTCGGGCTCGAATGCGCGATGAGGAAGCCGTCCCGTTTGTCCACCACGGCCGCAGCGGATTTTCCCGTGCCCGGGAACTCCATGCCCAGCATCGAGGAAAGCCCGTTGAGGCTGACTCGCGCCATCAGCACCCCCACGGCCTTGGCCGGCTGCGCCTTCTGATCGATGATGGCGACCGCGATGGTCGCGGTGGGGTAGAGCCCCTGGAAGCGCTCGAGTTTGCCGATGTATTGCCCCCGGCGCATGGTCTCGACAAAGAACTCCTCGCCCTCGAAGCTGCGCATCTCCGGCGCGGAGCCCAGGAACCGGCCCGTGCGCATCTGTTCCGAACCCTGACCGTTGCTGACAGAAAGCTCCAGGACCGCCAGGTGCACCTGCATGATCCGGTTGAGGTACTGCTGCTGCTTGACCGGGTTCATCGAGGCGAACTCATCGATGCCCGCGGTCTCAGCCAGGACGTTGCGGAAGGTGGTCACGTATTTGTAGACCGTATCGGCGAAGCCCACGGCCAGGGATTCCTGCATCGCCAGCGTCTCCTTGCGCAAGGAGGCCTGGGAAATGCCGACGAGATGGTAGCCCACCACCCCCATAGGCGCCAAGGAGATGAGCAGGAACCAGAACAGAATCTTATAGGCGAGCTTGCCGCGGCGGGCAGGAGGCGGCATGTTATGTTCCCTCAGACCTCATCTGAATCGTCGCTTCCCCCCGGAAATGGACGGCCCTCGTCCCCCAACGGCACGCCCGGCCCCCGCAGGGGGCCGGGCGGTTTCGCGGCGCCTGTAGCGCCGCGAAAGTCCGTTCACCCGCCCGGAGTCCTACGGGACAGCAGCTGCTTGATGCGTATGGAAAGCTCGGCTAAGTCGAAGGGCTTGGTGATGTACTCGTCGGCGCCCAACTCGAAGCCCTGCTTCTTCTCCTCGGAGGAGAGGAAGCGCCCGGTCATCATGATGAGGATGGTCTGGCGCGAGCGCTTGCGCAGGGTCTGGCAGATCTGGAAGCCGCTGGAGTCCGGCAGCTGGATGTCCATGATGACGACGTCCGGGTCGGCCTTCTTGGCCGCCTCGATGCCGGAGTGGGCCGTGCCCGCCTGGGTGCATTCGAACCCCTCCAGCTCCAGGACCTCGGCGAGGCTCTCGCGCAGGTGCGCGTCGTCGTCGATGATGAGCAGCTTGGCCATATTACCTCCGCATTTCCGAGCCCGGCGGGACCAGCTTGTAGCCGACGCAGGGGATGGTGGTGACGAAGCGCGCGGCCGATCCCAGCTTCTCGCGCAGCCGGCGGACGTGAACGTCCACCGTGCGCGGCGAACCGAAATAGTTGTAGCCCCACACGCGCTCAATGAGGTACGGTCGCGAGAGCACGCGGTTCGCGGAGCTCAGGAAGACGTAGAGCAAGTCGAGCTCCTTGGAGGTAAGCGCCACGCGCTTGCCCGAGACGTGCAGGGTGTAGCTCGTCAGGTTGAGCTCGATGGGGCCCATCTTGATGATCTCTTCCGAGGCGTTGACCTGGGTGCGCCGCAGCACGGCCTTGATGCGGGCCACGCACTCGGCCGCATCCCAGTTCTGGGACAGGCACTCGTCGGCCCCGGCCTGGAAGAACTCCAGGCGCAGGGAGGTGCCGCGGCTGCCCGGAGCGGCGATGGCCGGGGAGGGCTGAGACTTGGTGAAATAGCTGGCGTAGGCGGACCGGACCACCGCGGCCGGCGCGGCCGAGGGGGCGTCTCCGTGCTCCACCAAGGCGATGATGGGGAGCTGCTTCGTCGGCCCACGGGAGCGCAGGGTCTTGACCATGGCCACGCCGTCCTCGTCGACCAGGCGCTGTCCGATGAGCAGGAGCTCGCAGCTGCGATTGGCCAGCAGGCCGAGGAGCTCCTTGGACTTCTGGGCGACGGTCACCGAAAGCCCGTTGGCCGCCATCGCCTCCAGGATGATCGCGGCCCGGTTGGGCTCGCGAGACGCATAGACGACGTTTACCCGCATCGGCCGGTCATTCCGCGGCCGATTCTTCGGCCGCCTCCAGCTCCAGACGCACGGCGCTCAGTCCGAAAGTGTCCGAGAAGAGGTTGTAGAGCACCGCCAAGACCAGGATGAGCGCGTCCATGAGGACCATGTAGAAGACCGCGAACATCAGCGTAGCCACGAGCTTCAGGGGCACGGACATGCCGGCCGCGCTGAGGTTGGGCACGACCACGAAGCTGAGCAGCCCCCCGGCCACGCCGAGAGTCCCTAAGACCGCGGACAGGACCGGCCGGGCCGCGAAGAGTATCGCCAGAGCGGCCACGGAGCCCCCCACCATGGCCAAGACGGTGGCGGCCTTGAGGTAGCCGATGAGGGCGAGGATAGCTCCGACTGCGACCCCGGTCGGGATCATCGGATGGGTGTGCCAATACGGGTCGACGCGCTTCACTTGCTGGATCATTTCGCTCTCCTGATGATATCTTGCGTTAGGAAAGATTAACAATACTAATAAGAAAATACAAGGGCCGTCAGGGACAGACCAGCCTCAAGAAAACGGCCGCACGCCGGCACCGCTCTTGGGCTCGAAGAGGATCAAGGTCCGGCGCAACTCCCCCTCCTCCTCAAGATGCACGGCCCGGACATGGCAGGGCTCGGCGCGGAACATGGTGTCCGCCTCGACGAGTTGGTTGGGCCGGTCCAAGGCCACGCCCACCAAGCGCAGCACGTCCTGCTGCTGGCTGTCGATGACATCAAGGAGGTGCATCTTGCCGTCCGCGGCGGCCGCGGCGGTCACAGGGAAGTTCGTGAACAGCACCGAGTTATCCTCGTCGACGACGATGGCCTTGTGGCTCTTGGCCACGACGGCGCTGAGGATGGACTGCCACCAGCGAGCCTCGGCCACGCCCCGCTGCTTCTCCTTGACCATGGTGTTGGCCACTTCGGCCTTGACCTTGGAAAGGAAGATGTTGATGACGTTGGACAGCTCGCCGATCTCGTCATGCCGCGGCGGGTATTTGAGCTCCAGGTTCTTGAACGAGATGGCCTCGATGGCGTCACGCAGCGACAGCAGCGGATTGAGGACGAAATGGTGGAGGAAGAAATAGAGCGGAATGCCGAGCAGGAAGAGCACCCCCACCGCGCCGACCGCGTACTTGCTCATGGCCTTGTTGATGACCTTGACCACGCCCTCGCGGCTGATCTGGAGGTCGAGGATCCCCATGACCTCGCCCCGCAACGCCAAGGGGATGGCGATGTCGTAGAGCGGCATGCCGGGCACGGCGCGCACCACCGGAGACTTGGCCAGCGAGGCCTGCTCGATGGCGTCGGTGGGCAAAGACACCTCCTTGACGAACTGTTCGAAGGTCTCGGTGATCTTGCTGGGGTCGCGGAACCAGCGCACCTCGCCGTACTTATTGAGATAGAGCAGCGACGCCACGCGGTCGTCCTTGGAGAAACGCATGACCACGTCGTGCTCATCCATGGACAGGGCGCTCTGGCTGCGCGCCAAGCCCGTGATCAGGGTCGGGGCATAGAGGCGCACCATGTCGATGGCCTCCTGCTTGAGCTTCTCGTCGAAGGTCCACTTGAAGAGGTTGTAGTAAAAGATCCCGCCCAGGACCATGACGTAGATCCCGATCATCGTGAACCACATGAACCACTTCGAGGAGAGTCTCATGACCGCACAGAGGATATCAAAAAGCCGGCCTCACTGGGGGTTGCCGTAGAGGCTGTTGATGCGTTCCAGACCGGCCTTGGCGTCGGGGTTGGCCGGGTCGAGCTGCAGGGCGTGCGTCCACTCATTGCGCGCCTTTTCGTAGTCCCCTTTATCGAAGTAGATGATCCCGGAGAGATAGTACTGCTGGGATTGCCGTTTGTTATCCTCGCTGGCGCCGAGGCTCGCGGGCGTGACGGCGCCGTCGGTCCTGGCCGTGGCGGTGCTCGTCCCGGCGGCGAGCGCGGCCTTCTTATCGGCCTCCTCCTTGGCCTTCCTCTCGGCTTCCGCCTTGGCCAGATCGGCGGCCCGGACCTTCTCCTCCTCGGCCTTCTGCTTGGCGATCTCCGCGGCCCGCTTCTTGGCCGAATCCTCGCGGCGGACCTGCTCCTTGGCCCGGGCGATGAGCTGGTCGGCGGCGCGCGTGTCGTAGCCGTAGACGACGGCCTTCTTCCATTCCACCTGAGCCTCATCGTACTTGCGCGACTCGTAGGCCTTGCGGCCCGCCGCGACGTGCTGGCCGGCCATCTCCGAGCGGATCTCGGCCTGCAGTTTCTGCGCTTTGGCGTTGCCCGGCCCCAGCGCGAGCACCTCATCGAGCATCTTGATGGACTCATCGATGAGACCCTGGCCGTAAAGGTTGAGCGCGGACTGGAGCTTCTCGTTGGCGTCGGCCTCCCGGGCCTCGGCCTCCACCTTGGCTATCGCCGGGACCAGACGCGGATACCTGGGGTTGAGGACCAGGGCCGCGTACCACTGGTCCAGGCACTCGCGCAAGCGGTGCTGCCGGTAGGCCTTCTGCCCGCGCCGGAAATGGTCGTCGGCCATCTCGCCGCGGGCCTTCTTGAGCCACCAGCGCGCCTTGAGGTTGCTGGGCGAGAGCTTGACCGCCTCCTCCCAGCGCTCGGTCGCCTCCACCAGGCGCCCCTGACGGTAAAGCGCCATCCCCTCCTCGAAGCGGTCCTCAATGAGCTTCTGCTCCGAGGCGTACGGCTTGGGCGAGCCGTTGAGCTCGATGGTGGCGCGCTGCAGGATCGAGGCATCCTCGTAGGACGGGTCGATGGCCAGGATCTTGGAGGTGAGGTCCCGCGCCCCGTTGAAGTCGCCTTTCCTGTAGAGGTCGAAGGCGTTTTCGTAGACCCCGTTCAAGGTCTTGCGCATCATGCGCGCTTTCTCCAACTGGATGGTGTAGATGTACTTCTTCTTGTCCTCCTCCGAGGTGATGGTCCCCAGATTGAGCTTGGCCATGTCCAGGAAGAGCCCGTCGGCGTCCTTGGCCTTGGAGAGGTCCTGCCCCCAAGCGGCACCTGCGCCTGCGGCGCAGGCGAGCCACAGCCCCAGCAAGAGATGCCCGTTCATCAGAACCCAAGGCCTCCCGTGATGAGCGACTTCATCATCGGCGCCAGCATCATGATGAACACCGTGGGAAAGATGAAGATGAACAGCGGGATGAGCATCTTGGTGGAGGCCTGGGCCGCGAGCTTCTCGGCCTTATTGAGCCGGCGGAAGCGCATGTCCGTGGCGTAGTTGCGCAGGAGCTCCACCAGGCTCGTGCCCAGCTCGTCGGATTGGATGATGAGCCCGACGAAGGAGCGGATCTCCTGGACGCCCGTGCGCGTGGCCAGCCTTTTTAAGGCGTCGCGGCGGGAGTAGCCCAGGGAGATCTCGTTGATCATCTTGCCCAGCTCGACCTCGAGCTCGGTCTTGGCCTTGGCGTTCTTGAGGATGCGGTCGATGGCGGTCATGTAGTCCAGGCCGGCCTCGATGGTGAGCGCGGTCAGGTCGACGAAGGTCGGGAAGTTGCGCATGATCTGGGTCTGCCGGGCCCGGATCCTCCCATTGAACAACGAGTCGGGGATGAAGAAGCCGACAAGCCCGAAGACCCCCAGGAGCGGCGAGCCGGTCATGAAGTAGATGAAGCCAGCCAGGCCGGCGGCCAGCATCTCCTTAAGGTGCAGCATGTCCAAAGGGGACGGCTTGGTGGGCCGGCCCATCATCATGTGCAGCTCCTCGAGCTTCACGTCAAGATGGAAAGTCTTGAGCAGGAAAAGGTCGATGCGGTCGAGCAGGCCGCCCTGCGGATTGAGGCCCGAGAAGGCCGAGGTCATGCCCAGGTCCTTCTTGGCCAACTGCGCCAGGTCGGACTTGTCCACCTCGGGCGGCGGAGCCAGCAACCGGTGGATGGACGTGTAGGCGGCGACCGACCCCAGGACCCCCACCACCAAGAGCAGGTAATGCACGAACTGGCTGCTCATCAGCGTGTCGCTCATACCTGCACATCCCCCAGCTTGTTGACGATCTTCATGCCGATAGCGATCCACATCGTGCAGAACATGAGCACGCAGACGCCCAACGGCGTGAAATAGAACTCCTTCATGGGGCCCGGCTGAAAGGCGAACATGATGAAGAACATGACCCAAGGCATGATCCCCACCACGATGGCTTGGATGCGCTGCTGCGCGGTCATAGCCGCGGTCTTCTCGATGAGCTTGGTCTCCTCGCGGATGTTCTCCACGATGCGGTCGAAGATCTTGGTCAAGTTGCCGCCGACCTGGCGCTGGATGACCACGGCCTTGATCATGTAGGAGAGCAGCCGGCTCTGCACGCGCTCCTCCACGCCCTCCAGGGCGCGCTCCAAGCTGGTCCCCAGCTGGTAGTTCTTGATGCAGAGCCCGAATTCCTCGGAGATCGGCGGCTGCAGGTCCCGGTGCACCAATTCAAGGCATTGGACGAGGTCGATGCCGGATTTGAGGCCGTTGGACATCAGGATCATGGCGTCCATGAGCTGGGCCTCGCACTTCATGCCGCGCCGCCAGCGGATGTTGCGCAGCAGCCAGCCGGGCAGGATCAGCCCGCCGTAGATGCCGAAGCCCGTAAAGATCAGGAACCCGAAGGGGTCGAAGGTCAGCAGGCCGATGAGAATGCCAAAGGCGATCGGCCCGCCCACCAGATAATTGACCTTGATGGTGACGAACTGGCGCTCATAGTCATGCGCCCACTCCTTGGCCTTGACCTTATAATCCTCCACGTACTTGGCGATGCGCGCCTCGTTGAGCGAGCCCACGAGCCAGAAGGCCGCGAAGAACAGAGCGATGCCGGCCAGTTTGAAGAGTGTGGCCAGCACCAGAGCGGTCTTGCGGTCCCCCGGGGGCTCCGGCGGCGCGTAGCCCCGCGGCATGCGGTTCATGACGCGGAAGGCGTTGTCGGTCAGGGCCCCGACGGCCACGACCGCTTCCTTGTAGCGGTCGGCATCCGCCGAAGTCAACGCGTCGATGACGCTGTCCATCTCCTTGAGGATGAGGTCGAAATCGGCCATCACGGCCCGGCCGCGGCCGCCCAGAGAGCTGCCCAGATGCGCGCGGTAGAGGCGGTCCAAGGACATCTGGAAGCGGATGCGGTTGTCGGCGTAGTCGCGCACCAGCGCTCCGGGCTGGAGCAGCTGGCCTCCGTCGGAGGGCAGGAAGGTCTTGCGAGTGAGCTCGAAGAACTCGTAGAGCACCGAGACCGGGGCCTGCCAGAGCTGGGCCTCGTTGATGACCCCTTCCTCCGGATCCTGCCAGACCGGCCGCTTGAGCATGGCATCGAGGGTCGAGTCGATCCAGGAAGGCACCGCCAGCCCCGGGTCCCGGTCCTTCTTGAAATAGTGGTAGATGATCTGGCTCTTGGCCTCGGCCCCCTCGGTCTTGTCCACCAGGAACTTGACCTCCGCGGGCGAGAAGATCTGCGCACCCGCGGGCGCGGCCCCGAGCCACAGGACGGCGCCGAACGCCAGCGCAATCCCGAAGCGCGTCCGGCACCGCGCCAGGGAAGTCACGGCGCAGAGCCAGGCTCTCATTTCGGCGCCGCCCCCGGAGGCACGGAAGCCCCTCCGGACCCTTTCTTCTTCCTGGTCTCCTCGCTCTCATACATCTCGCGCGGCATCGTGATGCCCTTAAGCTTGAACTCATCCTGGAAGCTCGGGACGTAGTCCTGGGCCGAGTAGAAGCCGACGCTGCGGCCCTGCTCGTCCACGGACAACTGGCGGAACCGGAAGATGTCCTTGGTCTTGACCTGGTTGCCGTCCTTGCCCGTGATCTCCGTGATATAGGTGACGCGGCGCTTGCCGTCCGAGAAACGCGTGATCTGGACAATCAGGTGGACGGCGCTGGAGATCATGTCGATCAAGACGCTCATGGGCAGTTCCGTGCCCGAGAACAGGCACATGGCGGACAAGCGGGAGATGGCGTCGTTGGGGGTGTTGGCGTGGATGGTGGCCAGCGACCCTTCGTGGCCGGTGTTCATGGCCTGGAGCATGTCCAGGGCTTCGCCGCCGCGGCACTCGCCGACCACGATGCGGTCGGGGCGCATGCGCAGGCAGTTCTTGACCAGGTCGCGGATGGTGATCTCACCCTTGCCCTCGATGTTGGGCGGGCGGCTCTCCAGGCGCACCCAGTGCTCCTGCATGAGCTTGAGCTCAGCGGTATCTTCCACCGTGACGATGCGCTCGTCCTCGGGGATGAAGTTGGAGAGCATGTTGAGGAAGGTGGTCTTGCCGGTGCCGGTGCCGCCCGAGATGATGATGTTCTTGCGCAGGAGCACGCAGTCCTTGAGGAACTCGATCATGTCCGGGGAGACCGAGCCGAAGCCGATGATCTGCTTGTAGGTGAAGGGCTTGGCCGAGAAGCGCCGGATGGTCAGGCTCGGCCCGGAGACGGCCAGGGGCGCGATGATGGCGTTGACGCGCGAGCCGTCCTTGAGGCGCGCGTCCACCAGAGGCACCGATTCATCGATGCGGCGGCCGATGGGGGCCACGATGCGCTTGATGACCTGGATGACCTGCTCGTCGTTGCGGAAGCGGTTGGGCAGCAGCACCAGCTTGCCGGCCCGCTCGATGTAGATGTGGTCATAGGAGTTGACCATGATCTCGTTGACGGTCGGGTCGCGCATGAGGGTCTGCAGAGGCCCCAGGCCCAGGATCTCGTCGACCAGTTCGCCGACGAACTGCTCGCGCTGCGCGCGGGAGAGCGGCAGGTTGGCCTCCCGCTGCAGGAGGTTCTCGATGATGGAAGAGACCTTCTTGCGGTTCTCGTCGTTCTGCCCCGCGTCGTCCGAGATACGGATGCGCTCGGTCTCCATGGCGGCGACGACCTGCTTGTGCATCTTGGTCTTGAGCTCGTCCCAGAACTCCGGGACCCCCGGCGCCGGCATCGCCGCCGCGGACTTGTTCGACTCCGCCGCAGCGGTCCTCGCGGCGGTGCCGCCGCCCCCGCTGCCCTGGGGCTTCCAGAGGAAGTCGGCGCCCTCGCTGAACTCCTCGGCCGGCATGTAGCTCTCCCAGGATTTCGGGGTGGGTTTGACCTCCATGGTCCGGCCCAGGATGATGCGCAGGGTCTTGACCCACTCGCTCTGCAGGTTCTCGACCACGAGGATCTTCTGGGTGTTGGCGTACTCGGGGAGGAGGTCCTCCCAAGGCATGTAGGCCAGGACCTTCTTCTGCATAGCGCTGAAGAAGCGGTCGACCTCCTTGGGCGCCAGCGCCCCGGGGAGGTTCGCCGCGTTGACCACGACCTCGAACTTCTCCAGGGGGAAGTGCAGGGCCTTGATCTCCTGGAACATGCTGTAGGTGGCCTCGAAATGGGCGCGTTGCGGCAGACAGGTCCAGAAGATGAGGTCGGCCAAGTCGAAGGAGAAGATCTGCATGGGGAAGAACGGGTCCACGTCCAGGAACAGGTCGTAGGCCTCGGTGAGCGAGCCCAGGATCTGCACCACCAGCTGGGGGGAGAGGCCCAGGACCTCGGAGCGCTTGGCGGCCAGGGGCAGCAGGCCGACCCCCCACTGGGTCATGGGGATGCGGCCCTTGAGCAGCTTGCCCAGGCCGGTAGGGTTGTCTCCGACGAGTTGCGCCATGCTGGCCAGAGTCGGGGGATTGACCCCGAGCAGGTAGGAGATATCGTTGCGGCAGAGGGGGTCCATATGGACGATGATGACCTTCCGGTTCTGGCTGCCGGCCCAGGCCAAGGCCAGGTTGAGGCACAATGTGGTCTTGCCGACCCCTTCCTTGGGGCCGGTGAACACAATCACCCGGCTCGGCTCCTTGGCGAGCCGCCCGGTCTCAGTCTCGGGCGTGACTTCTGCCATGACGGCGCTCTCCTATTTGACGATCTCCATAGTGATGAAAAGGAACAGAGAGGACTGCGTCTCCACGACGCTCGAACTGGTGAAGAGCAGGCCCAGGATCGGGATCCGGCCTATGTAGGGGACGCGCGTCTTGGTCACGTTCTTGGTGCTCGATTTGAGCCCGCCCAAGACCAGCGTCTCGCCGCTCTTGATCTCGACCGAGGTCTGGATCTGGCGGGTGACGAAGGAGGGCACAGAAGTGTTGCCCACCTGCACGGGCTTGGAGTAGTCCGGGTTGGAGACCTCCAGCTGCAACTCCGCGCGGATGGTGTCCTTCTTGTTCGGGTTGATGACCGGCATGATATTGAGGATGACTCCATACTTCTTGAGCTCGACGCCCACGCTGCCCGTGGCCCCGGTCACGGGATACGGCTGCTCCCCGCCCACCACGAAATTGGCCTGCGATTGGGCCTGCACGATGACCTTGGGATTGGAGAGCATCTGCGCCTTGCCTTCGGTCTCCAGCATCTTCAGCGAGGCCTGCAAGGCGGTCTGCCGCGCGAAGTCCCCGATCTTGTAGATGCCGGGGATCTCCTTCTCCGCGAAATTGACGCCGCTCTGGAAAGGCCCCCATGAGAACCCTGTGTCGACTTCCTTGGAGCCGGAAAGCTCCACGATATCCGCCGAGACCGCCACGAGGGAATCCTCGGGCTGCGCCCAGAGATGCGCGCCGCTGGTGAGCAGCGCCAGCGCCAGTAAGAGACGTCCCGACAGTTGTCTCAGCATGATGTCGTACCGTTGCAACTCAAAACGCTTCTCCGTCTAGTCCGGCCCTACTTGAACAGCTTGCGGAAACTCGCCATCTCCATCGGATGCATCTCCACGTCGCCCAGGCCCCGCAGGACCACGGCCGTATCGCCCTGCTTCATGGCCAAAGACAGGTACTGCGCCTCGTTGGGGTTGAGCGCGAGCGCGATCATGGCCTTCTCGGAGAAGGCCGCGGTCTTGTCTTCCTTGTCCGTCGCGACCTTGGCCTGCTTGGCGCTCATCCCCTGGCCGAGGTTCGTTCCGACCGCGATGACCAAGACGTTCTGCAGGATGGTCGCCGTCACCCGCTCCTTGCGGCCGTCCGCCATCACGGCCTCGAAGGTCACCAGGACGTCCACGCGGTCGCCCGGCTTGATGAGGGGTTTGAGCTCGTTCTCGATGCCCAGGATGGCGCCACGATAGCCCGGCGGGATCTTGACGCTCAGGCCGGCTTCGGGAGACAGGGAGATCAGCGCCGACTGGACGACCTGGTTGCCCTTGGGGACGCGCACCCGGGTCACCAGGTTGGCGATGAGCTTGATGTCGGCCGGGGTCTTGACCTCGAAGGCGTCCTGCTCCATGAACTTGCGCGGGATCTGCATCGGCTCGACCATCTCTTCCTTGAGCACGGTGCGCTCCGGGATGTCCACGCGGGCGACCAGGACCTGGCCGGTCTCATAGGCCGAGGAGAGCGCCCGCTCCTTGCTGGTGAGCACCATCAGGTAGAAGATGGCGGCCCCCATGGCGAGAACCATCGGCACCAATATTCCTTTCTTTTCCATAGTTCAGTAGGCCAGCGGTCGTTCGATGGGCATGCGCACCGTCGCCGAAATCCGGCACCAGCCCCCGCCCGGCCCCTGCGGGCAGAGGAGCCGCGACGACATCAGGATGCTGCTCAACGGGAAGACAAACTTGATCGGGTTGCTTCCCGTCACCACGAGGTCCGCGTTGGTGATCTGGGCCTGCGTGTCCTGGAAGGAGTGGTAGTCCACGCTGCAGGAGACGGTCCCGGACTGCAGGATCCTCTTCATCAGGGGCACCAAGCGGCCGCAGTCAGACATCACCGTGCCCAATGAGGTCACCTGGGTCATGGCCCCGATGCGGGCCACTTCGTAGGTGGCGTGGTTGAGCAGGATCATCTGGAAGGCCATGTAGCCCATCTCCATGATCGTGAAGACGATGGTCAAGAAGACGGGCAGGACGAGGAGCATCTCCACGAGCACCTGTCCTGACCGGCGAAGCAATTCCTTATGCCGGTCTGGACGGCGCGCTCCCGCGCGCCGCGCCTCTTCCCGCTCCATCGTCAACACGATACCCCCTCGGGGTCCCATGCGCCCGCGCCTTTCCGGACGGCGCATGGGACGGCTCTCTTCCGTTCGCGGCCTTCGCGGGCCCGCGTCTTTGCGTCGAACTGCGACGGCTGCGGCCTGGGGCCTTACTGGGTGTTGCTCTGCCCCAACGATGTGGCGGCGCCGGAGATCATCGTCTGAATCGAGCTGAACAGACCCGGCATGAACCGCTTGAGCGCCACCCCGGCCACCAGCACGACACCGACGACCACGGTGAGCATCAGCAGGTACTCAACGGTGTTCTGACCTTTCCGACTCCTCAGCCATTTGCGCGTCGCTTCCAGTTTCTTCATACGTTTCGCTCTCCTCGCACGATTAGTAATAGGTCGTAAGGATCTTCCTGCCGGCCAGGATGAACAGCAGCTTCAACTGTCCCTGGATGAACCCGTACATGGCCGCGAAGCAAGTCACCAGGACCAGCGTGGTCAGGATGTATTCGACCGCGGCTTGTCCCGGCCGCGCCATCCGGCTCATTGCCTTCAAGGCCATCATCGTCATTGAGTGTACCAGCCATGCTTTTCCTTGTCAATAACCGATTCATTAAAAAGACATTAAAATTTGACCTTGAACGAGAATTGGTCCACGGTGCCGAGAGCTCCATACGGGACGTAGGCATAGTCCATGGCGATGCCGTACCCGAAGGCCCGCGAGGTGAACAACCCGAAACCGAACGAAAGGCCGGCGGCCCGGTCCAAGCGCAGATTCTTGAGCGTGCCGTCGAAACTCTGGCCCAGGCTGTCCGCATTGTAGTATCCCGCCCGGAACGTGACCTGGCCGACGTCGAGATACTGCTCGGGAAGCAAGAATTCCCCCCCCACTCCGAAATGGGATCCCGAGTCAGCCGCCTGATTGAGTTCGAGACCGATGTTGAAGAAGTCTCCCACCCGCAGCGCCGCGCCGCCCCGGGTGATGGACGGCACGTTCTCCTTATTGGTCCCGAAATTCTGCACCGCGAATCCCAAGGTCAACACGCTATTGGGCTTGAGCAGGGCTCCAAAATCTCCGACGACGGTGTCGTGCACGGAGCTGGCGACGTCCTCATGGACCAAGCGCAGCGTGCCGCCCAGGAACAATTTCTCGTACCAGAACGACCGCGCCATGCCGATGGAGCCGAAGCCGTCGCGCACATTGACGTTCTCGCCGGTCTTGGGTATGCCGTTGGCGTCGCGCACGTCGAAGCCCGAGACGCTCAAGTAGGCGATGTTGGCGCCCCAGACCGTGCGGCCCATAGGATGAGCGTAGCCCAAGTAAAGGGGCGAGTCCGTGTCTTGGACGTAGCGCAGATAAGAGTAGACCACCTCCTTCTGCTGGGTCAGGGCCAAGCCGGCGGGGTTCCAGGTCAAGGCATCGGCGCCCTCGGCCAAGGCCACATAGGCCTGGCCCAGGGCCTGGGCCCGCGCCGAGCCCTGCTGGAGCTTCATGAACTGGGCGCCGCCGGTGCCGGATTGATCGGATTCGGCCCAAACCGCCGTCTGGCCGCCGAGCAGCCAGACGCATGCGAGTAGGGCCGTTCTCCCGAGTCTCATCGCACCAGGAATTTCTTCACCGTCTGCAGGATGTTCCGACTGCCGTCCGTGGCTTCGGCCCGGATGACCGCGTAGTACACGCCGCGCGCGACCCGACGACCGGCGTCGTTGGAACGAGTCCAGGTGAAGCAGGGGACGCCCCCCGCCGTGGAGCCGCCGTTGACGTAGTTATTGGCCTGCTGCTCCCCGAAATCCTTAACCAAGACCAGGTCGCCATTCATGGTGTAGAGCCGCATCTTGACGTCGGCCTGGAACGGCGAGAAGATGACGAAGTTGGCGCTGTCTCCGTCCACGGGGTTGGGATAGACATAAGTGGAGGTCTCGAAGTCCCCTTTAGGGTTCGCCGACTGGTTACGCACCACGGCGACCTCATCGACGGGCCGGTCCTCAGCCAGCTCCGTCGGACTGAGCACGTTGCCCGTCATGCTGTCGATGGCGCCCATGTCCGTGGAAGCCACGATACTGAACTTGTAGTTCCCATCGGGGGCCCCGGCCAGGCGCAGGTCGGTACCGTCCCAGGTCTCGATGATCTGCGTACGCGCCGGCCGCACGCCCACGATGCGCTTGACCAAGGACACGGCCTCGGGCGGCGACGGGTTGCCGTTGCCGTCGAAGACCGTCCCCGGGCGGTAGATCTTGACCGCGACCTTCATGGTCTCGGAGACCTGATAGAGGAGGCGCGCCCCCTCCGCCCCGTTGGTCAGCGGCGCGATGGCCACATCGTAGATGCGCAGCGGATCATAGGAGATGGTCATCTGCGCCGTGGAGGGCGAGGAGAGCTGGGAGGCCATGTCCTGGGCCACGGCGCGCACCAGGTAGAAGCCGGACGGCGGGAAGTTGCCCTTGTCGTCCCGGCCGTCCCAGAGGTCTTCCAGCAGCAAGCCGCCGTCGCGCACGGCCCCCGCGAACAGCGTGCGCACGACCTGGTTGGGGACGTTGTTGTTGAGGATCTGGATGGTGACCGAGGATTGGCGGGTGAGAGCGTAGCTGATGGTGAAGGGGTCCAGCGTGATGGTGGAACTGGAATTGAAGAGCGGCGGCACGAACGGCTGCACGTTGAAGGTGGTGTAGATGACCGAGCCCCGGCCCACGGTCACGCTCCCGAAGACCTGGTCCGCGGCGTAGTACTGGGGAGTCGTCGTGGACTGCGCGACCAAGGTGAAGACATAGCTGCCGTCCGGGACCATCAGCCCGTTGGAGTCCCGCCCGTCCCAATATTCGGTGATGCGCATGCGACCGGGCCGCGTCCCGTGGTAGCTGATGAGGGGCGCGACCGGCGCGCCTTGGGAGTTGACGATATTGGCGCAGGAGGCCATGGACAGACCGCAGGGCGGCCAGGTGGAGGTGCTGTTGAGGATGACCGTGCCCGGAGGGTAGATGTTCCAGACCATGTTCATGGGCTGGGAAAGCTGATAGTTGAGCGAGACCGTGTCCGAGGTCCCGGACATGAGCGGCGTGACCGCCACGTCCGTGATGCGGAACAGGTTCACCGGGAACGACGCCGACACGGTCGAGACATGCATGGGGCACAAGGGATCTGCGGCGGTCAACTGGACGATGTAAATGCCCGAACTGACCCAAAGGCCGCTGTTGTCGACCGCGTCGCCCCAGATCTCCTGGTTGCCGAACCCGCCGGGCCGGACCACGTTGCTAATCAGGGTCCTGACTGGGGTGGCCCCGTCGGCCCCAAAGATCTTCATGCTCGTGAGGGCGTCGCGGCCGAGGGAATACCGGAACACGAATGGATTGAGGGCGCTGATGGCGGGACTCGAGCCGATGACGGTGGGGCTGGGGGCCACCTGGCTGAGGCCCACGTTGCCCCGAAGGACCGGGATGAAGCCGGTCTGGGCCCTGGTGGTCCAGATGCGGCGGTCCTGCATGTTGCCGTTGAAGGTGGAGCCGTTCTGCGAGGGCAGAGCGGCATAGATCACGAAGACGTAGTCGCCGTCCGTGCACACGGCGTTATTGTTCATGTCCAGGCCGTCCCAGGAGGACAATGCCGAGTTGCGGCCGAGCTTCATCTCCTCCAAGTGGCGTATCAGGGGAGCCTTGGTCGTGCCCCCGCCGCTGGGGCAGGAGCCGACATACGGGACGAAGTTCTTGGGCCCGTAGACCGTCATGTAGCTGCCGCCGCCGGCCATGATGGGCGCCGTCACATCGGCATCGGCCGTGACCTGGTTGAGGTTGCCGCAGAACTGGGTGTTAGGAGGATAGATGTCTATATAAACCGTCGCGGGCTCGGTGAGAGTGTAGCTCAGAGTCGCCAAAGACGTCGCTAGGCCTGCCAGGGGCTGGACCCGGAGGTCCGTGATCTGCAACGGGTCTATGCTGATCTGCCGCGTGGTCGGGAAAGCCAGGTCGCCCCCGTACTGATCCTGGGCGAGGGCCTGCAAGGTCGCCAGGAACACGCCTCCGGGAAGGAGGTCCCCGTTGTCCGCGCGCCCGTTCCAGGAATCGCCGTTCATCAAGGTCCCGCTGGGCGTGCCCTCGCCCGCGCGCGGCAAGCCTGGGACCACGGTGCGCAGCACGTTGTTGCTGACCGGGTCGGTGATGGTGATGTACATCGAGGCGTCCTTGGAGAGCCGGTACTGAAGGTTGTAGGGTTCCGCGTAGACTGCGGCCGCACCCACCGTGGCGGGAGAGGAGACCACCACGTGGATGTTGGTGACGTCCACGAGGATCGGCTTCTGGTCGACGAAATACCCGCTGGCATCCCGAGTGGCGCCCGCCGGGAAGGCGCGCTGGGCCGTGATAGTGATGTTGCCGCTGGAGCCGGTCTGGTTGGTCTGGGCCGTGACGCGGAACCCGTACTGGCCGTTGGTCTTGCCCATCTCGCCCTGGATGGCGTATGCGCCGTCCCAGAGGACGCAGTAGGGGCCCAGGTCCCCGCCCGTCGTGGAGTTGGTGTATTGCGTCAGGACCCCGGGGGAGTCCACGAAGAAGGTGCGCAGCGGCGGGGTGGAGCTCGCGTCCAGGGGATTGGAGCCGTTCTGGAACTTGAAGATCTCGAATTCCACCATGTCCAAAGCCACGGCGTCCGAGCCCGGGTTGTTGTAGCCGATCCCGGCGCAGAGGAACAAGTCGGCGTTGCAGATGTTGTTGGCGGTGTCGCCCGTGGGGATCTGGGGGGTTGCGCACTCGCTGTTGATCAAGCCCTTCTGATCGAACTCGAGGTGGGGGTCGTTGGAGATGTTTCCGTTCTGCGGTTCCAATCCATAGCCATGCGATTCATTGAGGTTCGTGCATTGGCACGTGTTGGTCAAATCGCATCCCGTGCCGGAGCCATTGTTGCAGTTCGCCGTGTTGTTCATGCAGAAAAAATGCTTTAGCGACGGATCGTAATAACAATACTTGCCGCTATCAGTGACCGCGAAGGACTGATCGATGAAGAGCTGGACCTGGCCCTGGGCGCAGAGGCGGGAGGGCAGGAGCAAAGACAGAAGGGCAACGCCGTAGAACGCCTGCGCCGCCCGTATGCTGAGCCGATGTCGATTCATGGGACGCATCACCTTGGCACTGCTAAAATAGCCTAAATCTGTTGCCGGAGTATTGCCATGATATTAAAAAAATGTAAACGCGCGCCGACCCACGCGGTAGCGCACCAGCGCAAAGCCCTGCCGGAGCGCCGACGGCCCCGCCAGGACCAGGACATCCTCGGTGATCCCTGCCCCCCCCTCCAGCCCCCTGGCGTCCGCCAAGCCGACGGCGCTCTCACCAAGAGCGAAGGCCCAGACCGGCGCGAAGGCGTCGTTGACGAGGCCGAAAGCCATGAGCCGCCGGCTGCGGGAATCGAAGAGCCACAGGCGGCCGCCTGACCACTGCATGGCGGTAGGCACGACATCAGCCTCCAGAGGGTAGGCCTTGGCGTCGGACTCGTCAGCTCCATGCCGGTAGAGGCATTTGTTGACCGCATCGTAGGACCACAACGCCTTGCCGTCCCAAGCGAGCGCCGTGGGCGCTGGCCCGGGCGCGGGCTTGGCGTAGAGCACGGTCCTGGGGTCCTCCGGCTGGTGCCGCACGATGCGGGCCTGGGCGGCGTCCAAGGTATAGAACCGCTTTCGTCCCACGGCCAGGGACACGGGCCGGTAGGTGCCGAGGCCTGAGACCCTCATGCTGCGGACGGGAGCACGGAGGTCCGCAAGGTCGAAAGCCTGCAGGGTGCCGTTCCAGTCCGACACCCAGAGGCGCGTGCCGTCAGAGGCCAGCGCGGTCGGGTTGTCCAGAGCGAAGCCGCGGGTCGTCAGCGGCTTGAAGCTCCAGGCGCTCAGCCAGAGCCCGAGAGGCCACGCCGCGGCCAGGAGCAAGCCTGCGGCGACCGCCGCCGGCGCGAACCGGCGCCAGGACGATAGTCGGCGGGGCTGCCAGGAGTCGTCGCGCACCACGACCGGCGGCTTGTGCTCCAGTTCGACGATGCGGCCCATCACCGCGGCCAGCTTCTCGGACGTGGCCGAGGTGTCGCGCAGGTTGCGCGTGAGCTGCTCTGCAAACTTGACCTGGGCCTGGTCCTTAGCCGAGATGTCCGCGTGCCAAGCCTCGCGCTCCTTGCGCAGGTTCTCCTCCCAAGAGGAGATCTCGAGGCGTTGGGTCTCCCAGGCCGAACGCTCCCGGTCCCAGAGCTCGCGCCACTGCCCGCGCTCCTCCTCCCAGATGCGGGAGAGCTCCTCGAAGTGTCCTTCCACCTCCGCGATCTTCTTGACCGCCTTGGCGCGCTCCCCCTCGGACTCCTGGCGCACCTGGCGCTCGCGCAGGAGCTCCGCCAGGGTCTTCTCCAGCGCGACTTTGGCTTCCTGGAGGCTCGCCGAGAGCCGACCTACCGCGTCGTCGGCGCGCCGGGATTCCTCCTGGCGGCGGGCGGCCAGCGCCTGGAGCTCCTGGATATCGAGCAGATACTGCTGCTCCTTCTTCTCCCAGCGCCGCTCTTCCGCGCGCCAGCGCGCATTCTCGGCTCCAGACGATTCGCGCGCAGCGTCGAGCAGGGCCTTAAGGTCGCGCCGCTCCGCCTCGTGTGCGGCGCGCTCATCGACGAGGGTCTTCTGCGCCGCCTCCAGTCGAGAGCCCACGTCTAGGACCTCGGCGACCACGAGCTCGTCGTCCGCGCGCACCTTCTGGCGCAGGGAGCCCAGTTCCGTCTCCAAGAGGGCTTGGCGCTCCTTCAGGGCGCGCAGCGCCTGTTCGCGGGCCTCCAGGAGCTCCTGCCAGCGCTGCTCCTGACGACGGAACTGGCTCTTGAGCATGGCCACCGTCTCCCAGGCCACTTCGTTGGCCGTGGCCACGGAGACGGACGAGGCCGGCAAGGGTTCGGCCGGGGCGGCGGATGCCGCGCCGACCTTCTCCCAGAGCCGGCTGATCTCCTTATGCAGGTCGTCCGGAGAGACGTTTTCCACAGCGAGACCAGTTTAACATAGCTGGACGAGAAGTGGTGTCGGAATTGTTAAGCGGCCGCCGCGGCTATCGGCGGCGGGGCATTATGATATCATGCCCCTTGATGGGTCGCGACGAGAAGACTTCCCCCCCCGGAGCTGCCAGCCCGCCTGCGACGCCGCGGCAGTTCTCCCCCTGGGTCTACCTTATCGCGGCCGCCCTGCTGGCCCAGATGCTTTGGCTCGGCGCCAACACGGCCCCCGATCCTGACACTTGGTGGCACCTCAAGACCGGGCAGTTGATCTTCCAGACCCATTCCATTCCCAGACGAGACCCCTTCTCCTACGTCCTGGCGGGCCGGCCCTGGACCACCTTTGAGTGGCTCTTCCAAGTCGTCATTTATCTCGCCTACGCCGGGAGCGGGGCGGTCGGCTTGGCCGCGCTGCGGGTGGGCCTGCTGGCCGGAGCTTTCCTGGTCCTCCTGTGCTTGGCGGGCGGCGGGTTCTGGGCCGGCATCCTGACCTCCCTGGCCGCGCTGACCATCCGGGATTTCTTCGTGACCCGTCCGCAGATATTCGATTATCTCCTGCTGACGATCTACCTCACAATCCTCGACCGCTGCCGCGGCCGTCCCAACCGTCTGGCCTGGCTGCTCCCCGGCCTGCAGGTCCTCTGGGGCAACCTGCACGGAGGCGCCGCCCTGCTGGGAGTGGGTCTGGTGGCGCTCAAGGCCGCGGCAGGCGCTTTGCCCCGGAAGCAAGGTGGCGACTCCACGGACAACGTCAGGGCCTGGCTCGCACTCAGCGGGGCCTGCCTTGCCGCCATGCTGGTCAATCCCCACGGGGCGGGGATATTCACCCACACCTACGCGACCCTCTTCTTCCCGGGCAAGGAGATGATCAACGAATGGAAGCCGGTGACTTCTTTATTGAGCTTGCAGGGCGCGTGCCTCGCGACAGGGACTGCGGCCGCGGTCTGGTCCTGGGAATCCGAACCGCATCTCGCTTTGACCGCCTTGGTCCTAGGCGTCATGGGCTGGTTCCAGGTGCGTCATCTGTCCTTGGCCGTGCTAGTCGCAGCACCCCTGGCCGCCCGGCTCTTGGCGCGCCTGAGGCCCGTCCCCACGGGACGGCGCTCAGCCCTCGTCGCCGTGGCGCTCATGGCCGCTTTATCGGCCCTCTTCATCTCTCACCGCGTCTCTTATCTGGAGAATGTCGGGACGGACTTGGAAGACCTGCCCGACCGGGCCATCCGGTATCTCGACGAAAACGACGTCTCGGGCCGCATGTTCCACTCCTATAACATGGGCGGCTACCTCATCTGGAAGACGTGGCCCCGCCGGCAGGTCTTCGTGGACGGCCGCAATGTGGAGTACGGCCCCGAATTCACCGCTGAAGCCCTGCACTGGACGCGCCCCGAAGTCTGGACGCGGCTCGACGGCCGATGGCGCTTCGACTATGCGGTCATCGGCAACTCTGCCGGGTACGTGGCCGCGGTCCTAGACGCCTCGCCGCAGTGGACCCTGGTCTTCTGGGATGACGCGGCCCTGGTCTACCTCAAGCGCACGCCGGCCAACTCCACTCTCATCCGGCGCGACGCCTATCGCCTGCTCAAACCCAACCAACTCACGTTCGCCTATCTCGCCGAGGACCTGCGCGACCGCCGCAAAGCCACGGCCGTGCTGGCCGAACTCGACCGCTCCGTGCAGGCCTCGGACCGCAACGTGAACGCCTGCCAGATGCGGGCCTACGTCCTGGCCGAGATGGGGCGCACCACGGACGCGGTCCGGGACCTGCAGGACGTCATCCGGCGCTTCCCCCGCAAGCCCGGGCCGTACATGTCCCTAGGGTGGTTCCATGAGCGGGCAGGCCGCCTCTTGGCGGCACGGCAGGTCTATGAAGAAGGAGTGCGGATAGCGAGATGGAACTCGGACAAGACTTCGCTCGCGTACCTCGAGAACAATCTGGGAGCCGTGGAATTGCGGCTCGGAAATCGCGAACGCGCCCGCAAACTCTTCGAGGACTGCCTGACGCTGGAACCCCGCCATCCCCAAGCCCGACGCAACCTGCAGCTGCTGGAGAACGCCTCCGCGGCACCGGCGGCCGCCAAGCCTTAGCGCCTACTGAGTCCTCACCCATGACAGGCAACGCACTTCCTTAGAACTGTCAGGATCAGGGTGCTACTGCGCCCTGAGCAGGCGCATGAGCTCCTGGTTGGCCTCGCTGAGGTCGACTCCGGACTCCTTGTAGTCGCGCAGGATGCGGCGCACTTGGTCCGCCAGGACGGGCTCCGGAGCGCCGCCGGCCTTGGACTTGCGGTAGGCCGCCCAGTCTTCCCTGAAGAAATCGAGCTTGGTCTTAGCCTTGAGCTTGCGTTGATCCTCGAGCATCCGCTCATGCTCCACCACCGCGCGGTGGTGGCGCTCCTGCAGTTCGGCCAGCCGCTTCTTGACCTCGGCTTCCGAGAGCGTCTTCTCCACGAGTTGGCGGCGCAAGGTCTCCAGTTCTGAACGTAGTTCGGAGAGTTCCTGGGAAAGCTTCCACTGCTTGACCTCGCCGGCTTCCAACGCCGCGATGAGGTCTTTGCGGTAGCGCAACTCTTCGCCGAGCATGCGCTCGTACTCGCCTTCAGGATTGGACGCCCCGAACCGGAACAGGAGCCCAACGCTGTGGCCGATCATGGTCGGTCCCTGCATGGGCACGGTCATAGCGTATCCGAGCTCTCCCCCCAACATCTTCCAGCCCAAACCCCAGTTCCAAGTCTTGGCGCGATCCCCGAGGCTCAGTCCCGTGCGGCCCGCGAAGGAGCCGTAGCGCGCGGTGGCCCACCAGCGCTCCAGGCCCGCAGCTGCGGTCACCGTGCCTGGAGCCTCGCCGGTGGGTTCGCGCTTGGTCAGATCCAGGGCCATGGTGAAGCCGCGTACATCCTCGGCCGCGCCCACCTTGGCGGTCAGCGGCGCGCGGCCGTTGGGCACGCGGGGACGGCTGCAGTTGAGCAAGGAGAAACCCGCCGAGTACTTCTCCCAGAATCGGTAGGCCGCGCCCAGGTCGAAGGTCGGCTTGGCCACCCCCCTGGCTCCGTCGGGCGTGCGGGAGAGGAGCTTGAGCGTGCCGCCCAGATCCAGGCTGCCCTGGTCGAATTCCACCAGGCCCCGGGTCCCGTAGCTCAAGCCCGAGGTCCGGTCCACGCCAAGGTCCTGCCGCTTCCCGTAGAGCCCGGACAGGCCGAAGGTCCCGTTGAGGATGTCCTGCTGGACCGGCAGGCCGGCGGCCAGGTCCATGAGGTCGGCGTCGGTCGGCCCTGCGGGGGTCTGGAACTGGCGCAGATAGTTCAGGGAAGTCTGGACCCGCTTGATGCTCCCCAAGTTGGCCGGGTTATAGACCACCGCGGAAAGATCGTCGGGGACCGCGGTCATGGCTCCGCCCATGGCCACGCCTCTGGGGTTAAAGCCCGAGTCCTCGAACCCGGCCCAGCCGGGCACGCACCAGAGGAGCAGGACGGCCGAGAAAGCGAACCTCATCTATCTCTTTTCAAATCAGCGAGTGCCATTATACTCAATCTGGTAATCCTCGGGGTCTAAGGCCGCAGCCATCACATAATCCCTCGCCGCGCCGGGGTCGTGTCGGGTTTCCCGCAGAGTGCCGCTGAGGTAGTGAGCGAAGGCATAGCTGAGCAGGATGTCGCGCGCGTAGCTCTCCTCCCGCCGCAGGGCCTGGCCCCGCCTCAAGACGGAGAATTCCCACGCCGCGCTCCCGGCTCGCAGCGGCCCCACGGCTTGGACCAGACCCGCTGGAGAGAGGCTCTCCGGGCCCAGACCCATCCGCGCCAGATTCTGCAAGGAGAGTCCCAGGACGTATCCCGGCCGCGTGCTTGGAGATGCATCCTGGAAGTCAATGAGCCTGCGGCCATGCCCGTCCGGATGCGCCAGGTCGAGATATCGCGAAGCATAGAGAGCGGTGTCGCCTCCAGCCACGGTCGTGCTGCCTGGCGGCAAGACCCGGCGCAGGTCCCTGACGTAATCGTAGGCGGAGAAGTCGTCTCGGTGGGAGGCCGTGGCGCCGTTCTGCCAGAACGAGCCGACGATTGCCGCTACGGCCAGGAGGAGTCCGGCGGGCTCTTTGCGCCGACGCACCCAAGCCAAACCGAAGCCGGCCCAGAGGCAGACCACGACCACGGGTGCGACCAAAGCTGATTCCATGACGGAGCGCGCCACCCATCCGCTCAAGTCGAAGCGCGCCGCCAGGAAGAATCCCGGCCCGAAGCCGAGGAAGATGATGAGCAGGCCGGCCGCAAAGCGGCGGCTGCGGCGCGCCAGTTCCACGGCGCCCAGGACGGCCAGGCCGACGACGACGGGGGATGTCCGCCGCCACAGTTCGGCGAAGAAATATCCCAGGAGTTTCAGGGTGAGGTCCAGGCTCAGGGGCCGGCTCAGGCCTGCGGAGAGCTGCCAGGTCCCATACTCCTGCCGGGTCAACACGGCCCAGGCTCGGCCGAGATCGCCGAGCCGCACCCAAAGGAATGCGTAGAACGACAGGCCCAGGAGGAACAGGGGCAGACCGGCCCGCAGCAGAGCGCGCCGGTTTGGCGCGGTGGAGAGCTCCCTCCACCACAAGACGGCCAACCCGGGCACGGCCAGGACGAACGCCTGATGATTGACCAAGGCCAGGCCGAGGAGAAAAGCGCTCAGGACCGAGCGCCGGTCTCGGGAACGCGCTGCCTGCCCCGGACCTGGAGCCAGCAGGAGCAGAAGCGCCAGGAACAACCCCTGCAGGGAGTACATCTCGCAGAGCAGGCTGAACTTCCACAGCGGAGCGCTGAGCGCCAGAGCCAAGGCCGCGGCCAAAGCGGGCAGGAGCCCGCAGCACCGGGCCAACAGAAGGAAGACCGCCGTGGCGCAGCCGGCCCCGGCCGCGGCTGACATGAGGTTGAGCCGGTAGGCGGGGTCGCCCCAGGGCACGAGGTCGACCCAGGCTTTGCCGAGGAGGACGTAGAGAGGATAGCCCGGAGGATGCGCGGGGGAGACGGTCAGAGCCGCAGCCGCAAGGTCGGCGCTGTCGCGGGGCGCGACGGTCGGATAGGCCGTGTACGCGTACACCGCGAACACTCCCAAGAAAACCAGGAGACCGGCCTTCAAGCGCCCCAATTCTCGAACCCTAGTCCCGGGTCGCAGCGCAGGGACCGGCCCACGCGGCCGCGGCGCAGGCGGTGGCTGGCGGCCTGGGCAAGCATGGCGCCGTTATCCGTGCACAGAATCGGCGGCGGGATGCTCACGCGCAGGCCCCGGCTGCGGGCCGCGTCCTGAAAGACCTCGCGCAGCCGGGCGTTGGCCGCGACCCCTCCGCCCACGACCAAATCCTTCACCTTGAAGCGCTCGGCTGCGGCCAAAGTCTTGCGCACCAGGGTCTCCACCACGGCCTCCTGGAACGCCGCGCATAAGTCCGCCACCTCCCGGCGCGTGGGCTTGCGCTCGAGGTCCCGCAGGTGGTAAAGCATCGCGGTCTTGATCCCCGCGAAGGAGAAGTCCCAGGTCCCGGGCAAGAGCGGTCGGGCGAAAGCCACGGATTGCGGGTCGCCTCGGCGCGCCAGCCGATCGATGGCGGGCCCGCCCGGATAGCCCAGGCCCAGCATGCGCGCCACCTTGTCGTAGGCCTCTCCCGCGGCGTCGTCGCGCGTGCGGCCCAGGACGCGGTAGCGCCCCGGGGCCCGACAGAGGAGGAGGTCCGTGTGCCCCCCCGAGACGATGAGCGTGACCAGCGGGAAACGGATCTTCCCGCAGAGTTCGGCCGCGAAGACATGCCCTTCGAGGTGGTTGACCGCCACGACCGGGCAGCCCAAGGTCTCCGACGCGGACAGAGCCGCCATCTTCCCAACCAGGAGCGGCCCCATAAGCCCCGGACCGCGGGCGAAAGCGACGGCATCCACCGTCCGTCCACCCAAAGCGGCCTCCACCACCTCGCCGATGCGCTGCAGGTGCGCGCGCGCGGCCAGCTCCGGCACCACGCCGTGGAAACGCCGGTGGAGGCGGATCTGGGATGAGACGACGTTGGAGAGGATGCGGCCGTCTTCGACGACGCCTGCGGCCGTCTCGTCGCAGGAGGTCTCGATGCCCAGGACCCTCATTTCTATTTTGGGGACACCATAGTTAATTATATTCTTCTTCGACGAACGGATGTAGTGGCTATATCGATATCCTTTAGGCCTCTGCCTTGGGGGCCCCGCTCAAGCCCTTGTCCCATAGACGATATAGCGACCGGACCGGAACTCCGGCCGCAGCTCAGGCAACGCCAGCGGATAGGGTGTGACGACCTTGGTGGGCCGGTATTCCCGGATAAGCCGGCGAACGCGCTCGCCGTCCCAGGGGATCAGCGTCGTGACGGCCTGCGGCCGGCCTGCGACGACGGGGAAGTTCTCCGCGGTCTCGATCGCATGGGCTTGCGGGATGTTCTCTAGGCGATAGCCCAACTCCTCCATCCGGGCTATCCAAACCGGGCCGTAGTCCGGGTCCCAGTTGAGAGCCGAGCCGTCGAGCCACTCTCCCACGAGGCTCCGCTGAAACACCAATCGCAGCACCATGGGCCCCGGGAAGCACAGGATCCTAGCGTCCTTCGCCGTGTTCCGGCGCACCCACAGCGCTGTTTCCTGGAGTTGGAGCGGCTCGCTTCCCAATTGCGAAGCCAGTCTGGCTCGATTATCGTTGCGAAGGTCGCGGATAGAAAAGGCCATCCCGGCGACGAGGATGGCGGCCAGCAGCGCCTTCATCCCGGAGACGCCGTCCCGGCGCCGGTTCCACAAAACCAGCGCCGACAAGACGGCGATCGGCCAGGTCGAAGCGCCGTGATGCGCCAGCGGAGCCAAGCCGCAGAGGACGGCCGCTGACGCGGCCAAGGTGCCGACGGAGGCCCACGGGACCCAGCGCGGCCCGGCGCAGAGGGCGCCGATATGGACTGCGGCGCAGGCTTGCGAAAAGAAGAACGGCAAGGGATCCCCCAAGGCCGCACCGACCACAGCGAGACCGGCCTGACTGTCCGTCCGGACCGGCACTTGATCCAGAAGAGCTCCGGCCGAAAGAATCAGCAGCAGCAACGCCGGCCCGTCTAGGCGCAGCATCTGAAGGCAGACGAGGGGCCGCCACGGCCAGCAGGAGCCGAGTGTCGCGCAAGCCAGGCCGAGAAGCAAAGACGCCGCCACAAAACGCAGGGCATTGTCTCCTTTGCCTCGCCGGGCCAGCAGCAGCCCCAGTCCAGCGAACAACGCGCCCTGGCAGAGAATATGGATCCATTGGTTTGCCGACCGAGGCAGAAAATAGTGGCCGGGATACCAAAGCCGCAGCAAATGCGCCCAGTCGACCGAGGCGATGGCCGCAGCCGGAGGCCGCAGGCCCAGAAAAAATGCCGGCCAAGCGAAGAGCGCCCATGCTCCGGCCAAGCACAAAAGGCCCCCCCACGGCCGGGCCCGCCGGCCGCCGGCCAGGGCCGCCGCTCCGATCGCTAACGCGAAAGTCGCGCTATAGAGCGGCTGAATCCAGAGAACCAGCCCCAAGGCCCCGCCCGCCAGCGCCGGCCGATTGCGCAAAAAGGCCCAGAGGCTCAGCAACGCCAAGGGCAGGCCGAAGCTCGTGGCATCCAGATGATTGCGAAAGAAATCGTCCTGGCTCAGGGGGCAATGGCGATGCAGGTAGGCATTGCAAAGGGCCAGGACGCAGCCTGCCAGAGCGCCGCGCCGGCTCGTCGATAATTCCCGCGCCAGAAGGAACACCACGGCCCAGGTGGCCCAGGACGTGACGGCGAAGAGCACGGCGAAGACCCTCTCCGGCTCTCCTCCGGTCTTGGCGCAGGCCAGGGCCAGGCCTTTCCAGAAGCAGGTCGGGAGACGCCCGATCGTGGAGAGATAAGCGTCATCAGGGTAGAGGCCCGGGTCGAGAAGCTTGAAGAAATAGGGAAGGAATTGGGCGTGATGAGCATTGATCCCATAGCTGTAGCCATGCAACAGATAAGAAAGCATGGCCAGAAGCGCGCCGAATCCTGCGGCCTCCGCCGCTCGAGCGCGGGACATAGCCCTAACGTCCCATTTCAGGCTCTCGGGAAACCTTTCGCCTTCCGTCTTCCTCAGAGCCCGATGGCGGGGTGCCCCCCGATCTCATGACCAAGGCCCTCATTTCCCCTTGCCCTTGAGCCGCCCCAGCACGTCCCCCGCCCTGATGAGCGCCACGGCACGGTCCAAGACGTCGTCGCGCACGATCTCATCCTTCTTGACCGCGGAACGGGGTTTCTTGCCCGGTTCATAGATCATATCCCACTGGGCGAAGATCTTGTCCTGGACGTCGTGCGGCACCTGGACCACCATGTCCGGCGTGATGCCGCCCGTCTTCTTTCTCTCGTCGCGATGGATCGAGCGTCCGTTGGGCGTGTAGTAGCGCGCGATGGTCAGACGCAAGGCGCAGTTGTTCGGCAGGGGGATGACGGACTGCACGCTCGCCTTGCCGTAGGTCCGCTCGCCCACGAGCAGGGCGCGGCGATGGTCCTGCAAGGCTCCGGCGATGATCTCAGAACCGGAGGCGGAGGCTTCGTTGACCAGGACCACCAGAGGCAGGTCCTGGTAAGGCGCCTGAGCTGCGCTGCGGAACTCCTGATGGCTGTCGGGCCGCCGGCCCTGCGTGTAGACGATGAGCTTCTCGCCGCCCAGGAAGCTCGCGGCCACATCCACCGCCGAAGCCAGCAGTCCCCCCGGGTTGAAGCGCAGATCCAGGACCAGGCCGGCCAGTCCTCCGTCCCGGGACAGGGCGCGCATCGCGCCGCGGAAATCCTCCGTGGTGCGGGCGCTGAACTCGGAGATGCGCAGATAGCCGATTTGGCCTTCGAGCTTGCGGTATTGGACGCTCTCGATCTTGATGCTCTCGCGGGTGAGCGAAAAACCCTTCTCCACCCCGTCATCCTCGGGGGGCGCCGCCACGACCGCCCCGGAACTGGTCTTCGTTCCGGCACCGGCTCCCGGTTCAGACTCGGGCCAACGCATGACGGAGATTTTAACCTTGGAGCCCGGCGCGCCGCGCAATTTCTCCATGGCGTCGGCCACCTGAAGATCCTTCGTGCTCCCGCCGTCGATCTCGATGATGCGGTCGTTGGGCAGGAGGCCCGCCCGGTAGGCCGGGGTGTCTGGCAGAGGAGTGAGCACGGTGAGCCAGTCATCCTTCTCGATCATGCGGATGCCGATGCCGCCGAACTCGCCTTCGGTCTCCGCCTTGATCTCGCGATGCGCCTCCGGCTCCATGAACTGGGAGAAAGGGTCGAGCGTGCGCACCATGCCCCCGGCCGCGCCGTAGACGAGCTTCTGGGTGTCGGTCGGATCGACGTAGTTCTCCTGGACGTAGTTGAGGACGTCTACGAGGAAGCTGAGCTGCTCGTAGGTCTTGTCGTCGCCCTCCGGGCGGGCCGCGGCGGAGGCTTTCTTAGGGTCGACCGCAGCGGCGAGCCCGGCCGGGCCGCCCCGGGCCGGCGCTCCGACCGCGACCAGCAGCAGGGCGATAAGCACCGGACGCAGAGTGATCCTCATGAGCGATCTCCTATGACTTCTTTTGGAGCCACGACATCGGGTCCAAGGCCTCGGTCCCGCGGCGCAATTCCAGGTAGACCACGCCCTTGACTTCCCCCCCGCCGGCCGTGCCCACAGCCTCGCCGACATCGACCGGCGCGCCCTTGGGTTTCCGTATATCCCCCAGTTCGCCGTAGATGCTGAAGAACCCGCCGCCATGGTCGACGATCACCACCTTGCCGTAGGACCGGAAGGGTCCGGCGTAGATCACCCGGCCGGCTCCGACGGCGCCCACGGCGACGCCGGGCTTCGTCGCGAACGTGACTCCCTGGTGGATGACCCAGGTGTTGAGGTCCGCATTGCGCTGCCGGCCGAAAGGCCGCGTCACGACTCCGTCCACCGGCCAAGGCAGGGAATTGCGGGGCATCTCCAGCCGGGCCGAGCCCAGCCGGTCATAATGGGTAGCCGCACCGATGCGGGACAGCAGCTGCGCCAGCGCCAGCTTGGTCTCCTCGAGTTCCCGGGCGCGCTTCTCCGCCGCCTCCACCTGGCCCCGGGCCTCCGCCACGGCCGCCTGCTTGCGTCCGTATTCCTCCCGGACCTGCACCGCCTCGGCCTCGGCCCGGCGGCTGCGATCCTGGAGCTCGACCGCCTTGTGCCGCACCGCCTCGACGGCGGCCTCGGTCTTGTGCCGGTAGCCCAAGAGACTGGAGACGACACGGGCCTTATCTAGAAGCACCGCACGACGGAAGGCCTCAGCCCACAGGTCCGAGCCCCCCCAGGCCTCCTCACGGGCGGCCAAGACGGCGACGTAGTCGCGCAACTCGCGGTCCCGCGCCGTGGTCCAGAATCCCGAAGCGAGGTTCAGCGCGCCAAGGCGGGATCGAAGCTCCACCCGTCGCTGATCAGCTTGACGGATGTTCCTCTGGATGGATCCGATGCGGCGGTGGGCGTCCGCATCGTGGCTCTCCAGCTTATGCAGGTCGCGGTTGAGCGACGCCTCCTGGCGGCGATATGCCTCCAGGTCGGATTTCGTCTTCTCGTACTCCTTCTGGATGCGGATCAGGTCATGACGCTTCTCTTCCAGCTGGCCCGACGCGGCGCTCGGGACAGTCCAAAGCAATGCCGCGGCCAGGATCAGGCGCGCCAGTCCGATGCGATCCATGAGTTCGTCTAGGGTGGGGAGAAAAGACCGGCCGTCAGCGCGGCCGCAGCCCATACGGCGAACTGGGGGCCGACGGCCGGCATCTCCCACCAAGGCAGGTACTGGCGCGCCGGCCAAGCCGCAGCCAGGGCCAGGGCCAAGCCGACCACCGCCCCGGCTCCGGCCGGCAGCGCGGACGCCATCGGCCGGGAAGCACCTGGCCAACGCGCCCACCAGAGGGCCGCGGCCAGGGCCGCGCAGGCTAGGCAGAGCAAGGAACTCAAGATGAGGCTCAGGAAATGACCGTAGAGCTGGGCCTGCAGGATGGCACGGACCTGGCCCGCCCGGTAGCGCAGATCCGCCCAGTCCGCGACGCTGCGGGCGCTTGCCAGCCATTCCTCGAACTGGCCCAGGGCGGCGGGAGCAGGACGCACTTCGAAAGCGGGGCGCAGGGGATTGTCACCCATCCAAGTGACGGAGTCCACCAGTTCTGGATCATCCCGCCGCAAGGCCGCCAGAGCGGCATCGCGGGACACGAAGCGTGCCTCACTGACCTCGGGTAGGCCCAGAAGCTTGTCTTCCAGGATCTTCACCTGGCTCTCCGGCAAATCATTCTTAAGGAACATCAAGACCCGGAAGTCGTCGCGCAAGAGACTCTCGAATCGGAAGACCTGAGTGCGCACCAGGAGCAAACTCTCGCCGGCCATGCCGGCCATGGCCGCGAGGATGAAAATCAAAGACCGGCGCAGGACAGGATTCATGCAGGAGAAGTATAGTAAAAAAGCCGTCAGCGGTAAGGCACGAAGACGCGGACCGCAGTGGCCAGACAGGAGCCGACCCAAGGCAGCAGCATGAGCAAGGTCAGGACCAGCAGCATGGGGGACTGGCCCGAAACGAAAGCCAGGAAGCCGCGCAGCTCCGCGGCAACCCGGTGCCTGGGACTCTGCGCCGGCGCCGGCGTCTGCGGGGCCGGCATCATCTTGACCACGTCGTGAAGCGCCATGAGCCGGGGGAGGAGGCTGATCGGGACCGAGGCCTCGACTACGAGTACGGTCTCGGCGGTCCCCGGAACGGTCTGGGTGCCGATCGTCCGCCGCACGCGCAGACCGGGGACCGCGGGATCGCGCTCCAGGAGGGCTACGACCTCAGCCAAGCTGCGGCCTGGAGGAACGCGCACTCCCATGAGCATGTCCGTAGACGTTTCCGGAGCGACCCGGCGCGCCGCGGGGTTGACCTCCAAGCGCGCCACGGTCGGGATTTTCAAGGCCTCGCCCACGCGGTTGGGCGGGATCCAACCCCACAGCGCGATCTGGTCCGGCCCCGCGCCGACGGCGGCGGGCTCGAAGCGGGGGTCCTGGCGGAATCCCGCGATACGGCCCAGGTCTGCGACCGCGTCCTTCAAAGTCGCGTCCGGATGCTTCTTGAGGTCCAGGTTCAAGGTGACGAACACATCGGGCCCAGCGCCGGCCAGGGCCGCGCCCGGAGCATCCGAGAGGAGCGGACGGGAGCCCCAAGAACCGCCCGAGACCGCGCCTGCGGTATCGGAAGTTCCGCAGGCACCACCGGCCGAACAGATTCCTGCACGGCCAGCGCCTTGCGCGCGCAACTCCGACGGGTTCGCGACGACATCTCTCTGGCCGAAGATGTGGGACTCATAGTCCCTGCGCCCCAAGGCGGCCGCTTGGTCTTCGCTGACGCCGCTGATCTTCTGCGCCGAAAGCTCCATGGGCGCCGCCAAGCCGTCCCAAAGCGAATAGCGGCGCCGGTCCGCATCCGTAGGGGCGGGGGGTTCGGGACTGGCGGCGTCGGTCCGCGAGCGCGCCGCGACCGGGCGCGGACGCGTCAACGCCGGATGCAGGGGCAGCGGCGTATTGGGATGGGCCACCGCGCTCGAAGGCGGCTGAGGGTGTCCCTGCGGCTTCTCGATCGGCGCGGGCACGCTGCCAGTGTTCATGGCGCCATCCTGGCGGGCCGCAGTCTCCCATTCGTCGGCAGCATCGGCAGGCGCATGGGGATTGCTGCCGCCGCCCTCGCCGACGAACTTGGTTTGAAACGGCGAATCTGCGGAGGTCTTAGCAGGTTGCGCGCAGAAACCGGGGACCGGAGCGAGGCCGTGGAAAATACTCGCCAAAATTATAAAGAATCCCATAAGGCTTTCCCTTCGGCCGATGGGGTATCTTATCACAGCTCCGGTCCTGGGTCAATAGACCCAGCTGGCCTAGGACTTTCGTCCCTGCTCTCCCAAGCCGCATGAGCAAGCAGGACGGCTCCGCCGATGGCCAAGCCGGCGGCCAGGACCGCCGCAGTCTGCCCCAAGACCTGCCAAGGCGCGGCCTCGGGCCGGCCCAGCGCCGCGATGGTCCCGATCGGAAAGAGCAGGCTCAGCCAGAGCCACGGGCGGGGGTCGTCGAACCAGCAGCGCCCAACCGGCGGTCCCTTGGCGTCGAGCTGACGCCCGACCAAGAAAAGAGCGTGCATCAGCGCGGGCAGACCGACGAGGACCTCCCGCCAGCGCCAAGGCCACCACCAGAAAGACTCGGAGGCGTCCGCGGCCGACTGCAGCTGCGTCCAAAGAGGCGTTCCCGCCAGAACGAGCCTCGGCCGGAACAACAGCGCCGCGCCCAGCACCGCAGCCGCGCCCAGCAGCAAGTCCAGGTAGGTCGGCGACCGGACCACCCCCCTCCCCAGCGCCCGCGCCGAGAGCGGATACAACGCGAATCCGCCGATGACCAGGGGCCAAGCCATGGTCGAGAAGGCCAGGCTCTCGGGAAGAGCTGCGGCGTCGCCGCCGGCGAGGAGGAGTCCCACAATCAGTCCGGCGGTGGCGGCCGCGGCCCCCGCCGTCACGACTCCCAGGACGATTTCGGCGACGGGCGATGCGATAGGCCTCAGCATCCGCACCCGGCCGCGGAAGTATTTGAAGCCCGTGACGCCGAAACGCACCGCCCCAATAGGACCGAGAACGGCGAGGCCCCAAGCCAGCAGCCTGCGCCAGGGCGATGCCGGGCCTCGGCGCGAAGCCTCCAGCCCCGCGGCATCCAAGCCGATGAGCCCGCGCTCGCGCAAGGGCCGCAGCGCGGCGCGCACGCGCGCGAGGTTCTCTTCCGCATCCGCCGCAAGGTCGAGCCGCAACAGCAGGACCCGACCGGGCTGGCTGTGGATGGCGCGCAGCAAAGAAGGCAGGCGCGCCGGCGCCGGCATGTTGCGTGGCGCTCTCAGAACGATGGTCCCCCGAGTCCCAGAGATCCAGGCTTGCCCGGAAGGGTCCAGATGGAGCGGCACCAGCTTCAAAGCCGCGGCGACGGCGAGGTCCTCGGAGGACGATCCGACCGTCAAGCCCAGGTCAGGGTCGCGCGTCAACTCGACAAGGCCATGGCCGCCCACCGTCGATGTGCTGAGCACCAGGTTCTGCCCGCGCAGAGTCTCGGACACACGGGCGAAGAGCTTGGCATCGTTGAACCATAGGACGGTGGACTTGAGCGGCGCGTTGGCGGCGATGAGTCCAACGCTCTTCCACTTGGCGATCTCCGGCCGGGAGAAGACCAAGGCCTGGCCGGAATCGGCGAGTTCGCGGAGGGTCTGCGTCCGCAGGACCATGGCGCCCACGCCCATGGCCTGCGCCCTGGTCCAGAAGTCGGACAGCGCGGTCCCCGAGGCCTCGCAAGCGGCCGCGGCCTCGCCGGCATCGAGGGCGGCCAAGGACCGCGGGGCGGGCTTCTCCACCGTGCCCGCGGCCCAAGCCAGTAGGAGGAAACCGGCGGCCGCAAGCCACGGCCGCACACCGCCGCGCGACGCGGCCGGCATCACGACCTCGCCGCCGCTGCCGCGGCGTGGTCCTGACCGCCGTCAGGAATTGCGCTGGCGGTCATGGGTGACGACGCGCGGCGTTCTGCGGCGGCGCAAGCGAAAAGGTCGAGGTAGCCACGCACGGAGCGGTCCCAGGAGAAGTCGCTCCGCATCCCCGCGCTCACGGTCTCGGCCCAGGACGGGCCCGAGTAGGCGTCCAAAGCGCGGCCCAAGGTCCGGCCGAAATCCCGAGCGTCTCCAGGCTTGCCCGTGAAGCCGTTTTGCCAAGAACCGGCGGTGGGCTTCTCCGTGACGGTGTCGCAAAGGCCGCCCGTGCGCGTGACCACGGGCACGCAGCCGTAACGCATGGCGATCATCTGCCCCAGCCCGCAGGGTTCGAAGCGCGACGGCATCAGCAGGATGTCCGCCGCGGCGTAGAGACGATGCGCCAGATTCTCATGGTAGCCGCAGTGGAATAGGGCCGCGCCGCGGTGGCGGCGCGCCCATCCGGCCACGGTTTTGACCAAAGAGGGCTCGCCTTCCCCCACGCCCACGAAACGGCAACGCCGCAGACGCGGCGCCAAAGCTTGGAGGGCGATGTCCCAGCCCTTCTGCCGGTCGAGCCGCGCGACCATTCCCACAAGCGGGATGCTCGCGGCGGCCTTGAGGCCGCAGTCGGCCAGGAACCGCTTCTTGCAGCTTGCCTTTCCCCCCATATCGCCCAGAGAATAGCGCTGGGCCAGGAAGCCGTCCCGCGTCGGATTCCAGTAGTCGAGGTCGAGGCCGTTGAGTATGCCGACCAGCCGGTCCCGACGGCGGCGCAGCAACCCCTGCATGCCGTGGCCTCCGGCCGGGGTCTGCAGCTCGCGGGCGTAGCTAGGGCTGACCGTAGTCAGCCAGTCTGCCGCAGCGAGGCCGGCTTTGAAGAAGCTGTAGCCCTTCGCGGTCCTGGCCTTCTGGATGTCCGTCCTCGCGAAGCCGGCCTGGAGGAAGCTCCGAGCCGGGAACACGCCTTGGTAGGCGATGTTGTGGATGGTGAGGACCGTAGCGGCGGCGGAGAAGAACGGGTCCTGGGCGTAGAGGGTCTTGAGGTAAAGGGCGATCAGGGCCGTCTGCCAATCGTGCAGATGGATGACGTCCGGCTTGAAGCCCATGGCTTTGGCGCCTTCCAGCACGGCCCGACAGAACACGGCGTAGCGCACGTCGTTGTCGGGGTGGTCGCGGCCGTCCACGCCGTAGATGCCGTCGCGGTCGAACAGGGGCGGACAGTCGATGAACCGCACGGAGACCGAGCGCCACGGCACGCAGCGCAGCGAGACCGGAACGGAACCTGCTCCCGAAGGGACATCCAGGGAATAAGACTTACCGCGCCGCAACGCCGCGGACTCCACGGCCCGGTACTTAGGCAGGAAGAGCACGACGTCGTGCCCGGCGGTACCGAGCTTCTGGCTCAAGGCGCCGACCACATCCGCCAGCCCGCCGGTCTTGCAGAAGGGGAAAGCCTCGCTGGCGGCTAAGAGGATCTTCATCCCCGGCTCACTGCTCCGGGGCCGGTTCTTGGGGAGGCTCCTGCGGTTCTGTTGCGTCGCCGGCCGAGGCCGCGTCATCGGAAGGCCAGATGGGAGCGGCGGGTTCCGACGGCACGGAAGTTCCGTCGTCCTGCGTCGGTACGGAAGCGCCGTCGCCCTGAGCGCCCTCTGGAAGTGCGTCGGCGGTCATGGCTGCGGCTTCGGGCTCCGGCTCGGGAGAGGCCTCGGCAGACTCCTGCGAGGCAGCCTCTCCGGCCCCCGCCTCGACAGAGGTGGCCGCCGCGGCTCCCTCGGGCGCGGGCTCGGCAGAAGGCTCCGGAGCCTGAAAATCATCGATGGGAGGCAGATCCTCGAGGTTGCGCAAGCCGAAGTGGCGCATGAAATCGGCCGTGGTGCCGTAGAGCAGCGGCCGTCCCACGCTCTCCTTGCGCCCCACGATCTTGACGAGGCGCTTCTCCAGGAGCGTCTCCAGGGACGCGATGACCTCCACGCCGCGGATCTCCTCGATCTCCGCGCGGGTGAGGGGCTGCTTATAGGCGATGATGGCCAAAGTCTCGTGCGCCGCGGTGGAGAGGCGCATGGTCATCCGCTCCGCGAAGAGCTTGCGCACCAGATCGCCGTAGGTCGGACGGGTGGCCATCTGGAAGCCCCCGGCGACTTCCAGGACCTGGAGGGCGGACTTCTGGTCCTCCAGCTTCTGCCGGATATCCCCCACCAAGGCGCCCAAGCGGGCGGTGTCCTTGACCTTGGTGAGCTTGCGCAGGTCGTCGAGACTCAGCGGGTGGTCCGTGATGAAGAGCAGGGTCTCGAGCTGAGCCCTGAGCTCCTCATCCGGCGGGGGCGATGCTGGCGTCTGGGACATCGACGCGGACCTCCTTTTTGTAGACCATGATTGGGCCGAGATTGCCCTCCTGCCGCACGAAGACCTTCTCCACCTTGACCAACTCGAGCATCGCCAGGAAACAGGAGAGTATGCCCCGCCGTTTGCGCTCGTCCGCGAAGATATCCTCCCAGCTGACCGCCGGCCGGCTCTCGAGGAGGAATAGGATCTTGGCCATCTTCTCCTCGATGGGGAACTCCTCGCCGACCACCTCGCGGGTCTCGGGCTTGACGCGCTCCAGGATCTCGCGCAGGCTGCCGAGCAGGTCGAAGAGGCTCAGATCCAGACTCTTTTGCGATTCGTCGAACGTGGGCACGCCCCGATAGAAGACGTCCTTGAACTCGTCGGCGCGCTTCTCCAGGAACTTGGCCGCCTCCTTGAACTTCTGGTACTCGAGGAGCTTGGCCTTGAGCTCCGCCGTCGGATCCGGGCCGGTCTCCTCTTCCTCGCCGGGATGGCTGGGCAACAGGGCCCGCGCCTTGACACCCATCAGGGTCGCGGCCATGACCAGGAACTCGCCGGCCAAGTCGAGGTTGAGCTCCTTCATGAGGTCGAGGTAGGCCAGGTACTCGTGCGTGATGTGGGCGATGGGGATGTTGTTGATGTCGAGGTCGTCGCGCTTGACCAGGAAGAGCAGCAGGTCGAGGGGGCCCTCGAACATCTCCAGATGGACCTGGTGGCTCATTTCAACCTCATGGCCCGGCGGACCTTGTCCATCGTGGCGCGGGCCACGGCGGAGGCTTTGCGGGCGCCCTCGGCCAGTATCTCGTCGATTCGCTCGGGCTTGGCGGCATAGCCCTCGCGGGCCTTGCGGAACTCGGCGAAGGGGCCGTCGAGAGACGCCAGAAGGTGCTTCTTGTCGGCCACGCAGCCCAGGCGGCCGGCGCGACACTCTTCTCCAATCTTTTCCCATCCCGGGGTATAGAGCTTATGCAGGGCATAAACCACGCATCCGGGCGGATTCTCAGGGCAGGGCTCGGGATGTCCGGGCGTATCCTTGCGCACGCGCTGCGGATCCGTATACATGGACATGACCTTGGCCTTGAGCGAATCGGAAGTCTCGCAGATGTCCACGGTGTTGCCGTAGGACTTGGACATCTTGCGGCCGTCCGCGCCCGGGACCTTGGGAGTCTGGGTCAGCAGCGGCTGGGGCTCGACGAGCACGGGCCCGTAGACGTGGTTGAACTTGCGCGCGATCTCGCGCGAGAGCTCGAGGTGTGGGAGTTGGTCCTGCCCCACGGGAACCCGGCTGCCGCCGTAGAGCAGGATGTCCGCGGACATCAACACCGGGTAGCCCAGGAAACCGAAGGTCCGCATATCGGACTGGGCCGAGGCTTCGCTTTCCACTGCACCCGCGGCCTCAGCCAGCGCCTCCAGAGCCTCACCCGCCTCGGCAGCGCGCTTCTGCAGCGCGAGTTCCCGACCGAGCTTGGTCTTGGCCAGTTCCTGGAGTTGTTCCTTCCAGGTGGGGTTGTTCTCGAGCCAAGAGAGCGGAGTCACCATCCCGAGCAGCAAAGTCAACTCGGCGTGCTCGGGCACGTCGGACTGCTTGAAGATGACGCACTTGGCGGGGTCGAGCCCGGCGGCCAGCCAGTCCAGGACCATCTCGCGGACGTTGGCCTGCAGGGCGGCGGTGTCCGCATAGCCCGTGGTGAGCATGTGCCAGTCCGCCACGAAAAAATAACAGTCATGGCGGTCCATGAGGGACACCCAGTTTTTGAGCGCGCCCCAATAGTTGCCGATGTGCAGGCGCCCGGTGGGACGCATCCCGGAGACCACGACCTCTCGGCGGTCTGGCATGGCGGCTATCTTACCAGATATATGGGTTCAGACTCTAATTGATTTTCGAGAGAAAACCAAAAAAAGTCAGCGCCTAGCTCTTAACCAAACGAGAGCTTCCGCGCGCGATCGGATGCGGCCCGTCCATTGCGCGCGCGCGGCCTCATCCAGCAGGGTCCGGAACTCCGGGCCAGACCGCAAGCCTGCGGCCTGAAGGTCTGAACCTCCCAGAAGCAAGGGCTGCAGAGCGGTCCTGGGCAGGCGCGGAAAGGCCAGAGTCACAAGACGAGCGGTCTCCGGAGACAGCGCGGTCCGGGGAGACGCCTTCTGCCGGCAGACGCGCAGCGCCTCCTTGATGCGCCGCGCCATGGAGTGTTCCACAGGCAACGAAGCCAAAAACTCCTCCCCCTTCTCGCCCAAGGACAGGACCAAAGAGCCCAGCCGTTCTTCCACGCTGGCGCCCCTCACCTTCACCGGCATGTCTGGATACACCAGATCGAGATAGCCCCAGGCCCGCAAGCGCCGCAGAGGCGCCTGCGGCTCTTCCTCGGCCAATATACGCAGGAGCTCCTGAGTGATGCGGTGACGCGAGAGCCGCCCCGCGATGCAGCCGTAGAGCGACTGTCGGACCAATGTCCCGAAGCCGGGCGCAAGCCGCAGCCCCAGACGGCACAAGAAGCGCGCGGCGCGGAAGACCCGCGTCGGGTCGTCCCGGAAGCTGGCCGGATGCAGGACACGCAGCACGCCCGCCTGCAGGTCGCGCCAGCCTCCATAAGGGTCCACCAGAGCCCCCGCGCCTACCGGCGTCAGGCGCACGGCCATGGCGTTGATGGTGAAGTCCCGGCGGAACAGGTCGCGCTCCAAGGGCGCAGGCTTGACCTTGGGCAGGCAGGCCGGCTCCGGATACTCCTCCTGCCGTGCCGCCGCAAAATCCACGCGCCAGTCATCGCCTTTGACGCGCAAGGTCCCGAACGCGCCGAAGGCTTCGGCCTGGCCGCCCAGCATCCGGGCGGCCAGCTTGGCCACGTCACTTGGGTCGCCTTCGGTGACCAAGTCCAGGTCCTTCACGTCCTGCCGCCCCAGGAGCCAATCCCGGACGCAGCCTCCCACGACGTAGAGGGGCAATTCCTCACGACATGCGAACTGCGCGAGCGGGCGCAGGAACGCAAACGTCTTGGCCGGGATGCGCAGGTCGGGCATCAGCGGCGAGGGGGCGGGAGCGCGGCGTCGGCCGCGGCGCGCAGCTTATCGAGATAGGATTGGTAGGCCGTCAGGCGGTCGTTGGCTGCGAGCAGCCGCTCCAGACCGGCGATCAGATTGGCGCGGGTGACCCCTCCGCCATTCTTGGCGGGAGCATAGGGCAAGGACGCGGGGATGCCCTGGCTCCGGGCGAAGCCGGGCCGCACATGATAGAGAGAGAGCCCCAGCTCTTGGGCCACGGCCTCCATCACCTCGACCTCCTCGGCTCGGTAGGTGTCTTCGCTCAAGGACGCAGCCAGGTGCTCCGGGCCGAAGCAGATCTCCGGCTCCATGCCCAGGGGCAGTTTATCGCCCATGGCCTGCTTGAAAGCCTTGCAATCCTCGGCCATCTTCTGCCGCCAGCGCGGCTCCTCGGCCTGGAAGGATGCCGGGAAGACGAAGACCAGGACTTCGGCCGCGGCCTCGAAGTAGATATAGGGCGTTTCCGCGAAGAAGACGGCGCCGCAGGCGGGGCAGATGAGCAGGTTGCATTCCTGGGCCGCCACGAGCTCGCGCAGCTCCGGGCTGCGGTCGCCGTTGATGAAGCTCCAGACCTCGGCCTCGAAAGCCTCGCAGCCTTTGGGACAGTGTGCCTCGATGACGCCCTTGATGGACATTCGCTCTTCCTCGCGGCTACATTATAACTTCATTGCGAGATGCGCTTGAAGTATTCTTTGACGACCTCGTCGTAGGAGGCGGGCCGCTTCTCGCGAAGGGATCGCTCCAGCTCCTCGCGCAGCTCCTTGGGCGGAAGATAGTCCTTGGCTTTGGGCAAGGGCACGAACTCGACGCGCGCGCCCAGGCCTCCGCCCCCGGACGTCGAGCGCACTCCGCTGGCCGGCTGGGAGAAACCCGCGTTGATGCCGATCTCGATGCGCTTCTGCGCCGCGGCGGAGCGCTGCAGATCCTGCCCGCCCTGCTCCAGGAGCTCCAAAGCCTTCTCCTGATGCGCCAGCGCGCCGGCCGAGTCGCCGCGGCCCAGGTCCCCCTCGGCCGAGCCCTGCTCGCCCTGGGCCGTCTCGAGCTTTCCCGCCGCCTCGGGCGGAGCCGCGCCGAGGTCCTCGGCCAGCGATTCCAGCTCGCGCTGCAGCCCGGCGGTCTCGCCCTTCACCTCGGCCTGCCGCTGCGCCGCGGCCGCGGTCTCGGCGTCAGGGCCCGACGGCGGAGGCGAAGCCGGGGCTTCGGCGAGCCGGCGGCCGATCTCCTCCTGCGCCGCGGCGAACGCCTGCATGGCCGCGGCACGCCCGGGCCTGGCCGAGGAGCGCCCAGCGGCGTCGCGCAAGGCCGCCGCCGCGGTCCCCACGAGGCCCGAGGCCCGAGTCACGCGCCCGGAAGCGAACTCATCTCTCAGGGATCGCATCGCAGCGCCGGCCTCAGCCGGGAAATCCGCGCCCCAAGCCGTTGCCGAAGACAAGAGCACGGACTCCTCGGCCGAGAGTCTGGCCAGCAGGTCCTTCTGCGCGGCCACGAAGCGCTCACGCCGGCGCTCCTCCAGGCCTTGGCTTTTCTCCACCAGATGGGTCTGGCCCTCGACCACTTCGGACCAGAGGGACTGCAGGCGCTCCATGCGCGCCGAGGCCTGACGCTGGGACGCCCCCTGCGCGCCGGCTGCGGCCGCCGCCGTGACCGCTCCCTCGATAGCCGCAAGCTGCTGGGCCATCTCCTTGGCGATGGCCGCCGCCGCGGCATAGTCGCCGGCGCGCAGGGCCGCCTGCAAGGCGTCGGCCGAAGTCTGGGCCGCCAGCAAGGGCATGCTGTAGCTGCGCCGGGACTTGTCCTCGGTTCCGCCGGGCTGAGCCAGGGGCAGAGCCGAGATGGACTTCTGGAGCTGGGCCATGCGCTCCTGCAGGCTCTTGAGAGCCTCCTGGACCTGCCGCACGGCCTCCGCCGAGGGGCGTCCCTTGCGGTTGCCGGACATGGATTCCAGGGCTGAGGCCAGCTGCTCGCCGTCCTGGCTCATCCGGCCGGCCTGCATGTAGAAATCCTGCAAATCCTGCAGCGGACGGCCGGCCTTGAGGAGCTTCTCCGCGCGCCGCGCCGTGGTCGCCAGCCGTTCATGGCGACCGCGCGCCGCGGCCGCGTCGGCATCCCGGTCCGCGGCCAAGGCCGCAGGCAGATCACGGCCCGCGCTGTCTTTGAGCCGGTCGGCCAATCCGGACAACTCCTCGCGCAAGCCGGGGTTGGCGTAAGCGTCGCCGTCCATGGCCTGCGCCAGTTCCTCGGCAGCCGCGACGGCTTGCTTCCAGTCCTCGGGCAGGCCGGAGAGCTCCTTGCGGGCCTCATCGATGTTGCCGACCGCATAAAGGTCGCGCAGCTTTTCCTCGCGGCTGGCGACACGGCCGAGGACATCCTCGGCTTTCCGCCAGCTCCGCTGAGCCGCCAGGTGCCCGGCCGCGAAATCCACGACCTCCACCACGCCTGGTTCCGAGAGCCCGGTCTGAGGAGGGACCGCATCGTCATAGGCCTTGATCCGGAAGACGACCTTGGCCCCGACCGGCAGGCCGGAGAGCGGCCAGGGGTAGTCGCCGACGTACTCCTTGGGCGCTTCGCCGCCGAAGCGCTGCAGGGGAAGTTCCTTGGGCGGTTGACCCGGGACGCTCACCAGCAAAGCCACGCGAGTCAGGGCCGAGTCATCGCGCGCGGCATAGGCGACCGGCAGAGAGCCCGAAGGGTCCGCCTGGACCGGCTGGATGGGCGAGAGCAGCTGCGCCGTAGGCGGCTCGTCCGGGACCACCTTGAGGGAATAGACGATCGGCGCCGGGTCCCGGCGTCCGTCGGCCGTTTCCAAGTCGAACTGGAAGTCCCCATCCTCCTGGGCCACGAAACCCGCCTCGCAATCAGCTCGGGGCGGGCACCTCATCGGCGCCGGGGCAGGGAGGAAGGCGGCGCGCAAGGTCGCCTTGGACAGGGGCTGGTTAGGCCGGCCGGAGATCCGGATCCAAGTCCCTCGGCGCGCCGCGAGGGGTTCAGCCCCGTTCAGGGGCACGACCGCGGCAAGGCCTGCGAGCCGGGCCTGCAACGACTCCAATTGCGGCACGGACTCGGGCGAAAGACGGTAGACGCGGCTCTCGATGCCCCGCCAGGTCAGCCGGTACTGCAGGGGCTCCGCCACGGAGGCCACGGTGAAGGCAGCCCCTTGGGAAAACTGGCGCTCCCACGGGACCGCGTTCCAGGGGCCCGCAGTCCTCAACCAAAGCCTCGTCTCCGCGGCTCGGCGAGGCCCTCCGGCCGCTCCTGAGAGGCGCACCGAGATCGCGGCGGGCTGGCCGAGGCTCCAGACCGAGTCTCCGGGCTGGACCGAGAGGAATGTCTCCAAGGGGACGTCGCGCCACGGCGCCAGGACCCGCGCCCAGGCCGCAGGCCCCAGCCAGGGCCATGTGAACACGCCGAGCAGGGCGGCCACAGCGACGCGGCGCAGATGCGCAGACGGCCTCCACCGGAAAGCCGGCCGGTCGGGGAGGGCTGCGAGCAGCCGTTCCGTGGCTTCGACATGGGCCCGGATGAGCTGAGGGGAGGTATGGGCTGAGGGCGTCTGCCGCAATTCCCAGGCCGAAGTGAGGTACTGCCGCAGTCCCGGGGACTCCTGTGCGGCTGCGTCGAGCACTACGGGCCAGAGATTGCCGCGCCAAGGTCGCCAGAGCAGGACGAAGGCTCCTGCGATTGCGCCCGCGAGGCCTGCCAGCCAGACGGAGGCGCGCGCGGCCTGGGGCAGGAGGATGAGTTTGTCGAGCCAGAACGCCGCGCTCAGGGCCGCCAGACTCCAGGCCAGAAGCCTGCCGCCGCCTTCGCAGAGCAAGGTTCGGCCGCGTTGGCCGCGCCAAGCCCGGGCGCGCTCGAGCAGGATGGACATGCGGGAATTATACAAGAATGAAATTGCCGCGTCGTAGACGCGGCAATCGGAACGCCCCCCTTGAGGAGGGTGTTCTTGCCGTTGGGGTGAAACCCCTTAACTGGGCAGGATGTCCGAATCCGTGATCGGGCCGGAAAAGTTGACCTGGGTTAAGCGGGTCTCGATGGCGTCGAACTCCTGGATCTGGCGCCGGCGGAAGTCCACGATGCGGGTGTTGACGCCGGAGGAGTTGCGCTTCTCAGCCTCGAGCAGGATGTCTTCGGCGCGGATGCCCTCCACGCGGGCGGCCTTCCCCGTGCAGGTCAGCATGACGTGCTCCGCGATGTCATTGAAGGCGTCCCACTCCTCGAAGAGGGTCTCCAGGAGCACCTTCATCACGGCCCCGAGTCCGATGAGGCCGAAGGCCAGGGTGCTGATGAACCTCACGTAGAGTTCCATGATCGCCTTCCACTCTGATTGTAGACCGCGAGGACCGCGATAGGCAGGGCCCCTTGGGCCCCGACCATCGGACAGAAGTCCCAGATGTGGATGGGCCCTTGGACCCAGAAGCCCGCGAGCACGGCGCTGAGGCTTGGCCAAGGAACTCCAAAGACTTGGCGGAGAGAATCTGGAACGCGAGATTTTCGCGGATTTGCTTAAGGCTGCTGTTGCTATAATATGCCCGAATGAAAAAGCAGGACTGGATAGCACTGGCCGCCCTCTTCCTCTTAGGCCTGGGCCTGCGCGCGCCCATCGCCGGCATCTTTTTGGAGCGCGACGAGGGCGAATACGCCTACGTCGCCCAACGCTGGCTCAAAGGCGAAGTCCCCTACCGGGACAGCTTCGACCAGAAACCCCCGGGCGTCTTCGCGGCCTACGCCGCCATCGAGCGCGTATCCAGCGGAAGCCCCGCCGCCATCCATTGGGGCGCGCAACTCTACACGCTCCTGACCCTCTGTCTGGTCTTCCTCCTCGGCCGTCGCCTTTTCGGCGAGGCGGCCGGCTTCGCGGCCGGAGCCTTGGCCGCCTTCATGACCGCGGACCACAGCCTCCTGGGCAACTCGGCGAACTGCGAGACCTTCATGCTCCTGCCTTTGGCCGCGGCGTTCCTGGCCGCGCTCCTGGCCAAAGAGCGCGACTCCTGGCGTTGGGCCATGGCCAGCGGAGCCTGCGCCGGACTGAGCCTGCTCTTCAAGCAGGTCGCTCTCACCGATGCGCTCTTCTACCTGGCCCTGCTGATCCTGGCCCGCGACCTCCGCCGCAAAAGATCCATCGTCACGGCCTTCGTCGGAGGAGCGGCCGCGGTCTGGGTCCCCGTGGCGGCCTACTTCGCAGCCAAGGGCGCCTGGGGTCCCTTTTACGACTGCGTCGTGGGCTATAACCTCTCCTACGCCGGAGGCATCCCCCTATCCGATTACCTGAGGAACTTCTGGACCACCTTCTCACGCACCATCCCCGGCCTCTGGCCGATCTACGTCCTGGCCCTGGCAGGAGGCATCTGGCAAGCCGGCCCCGCAGCCCCCTGGGTCATCGGTTGGCTGGCCTTCTCATTCTTGGGCGCCTGCCCGGGAGGCTTCTTCCGGCCGCACTACTACCAGCAGGCCGTCCCGGCCCTGGCGGTCCTGGCCGGCTCCGCGATTTCGGGACTATCGCATCGCTGGCGCCTGCCCCGGCTGGCGCCCTACGCCTGCGCAGTCGCCGTGGTGCTCTTCGGTGTCCTGAGCGGCTCCTGGTATTATGGCCGCGCCTCGGACGTAGCCAAATGCCGACGGCTCTACGCTGACAACCCCTTCCCCGAAGCCACGGGCGTGGCGCACGTGATTGCCGAGCGCACCACGGACCAGGACAGCCTCTTCGTCTTCGGCTCCGAGCCGGAGATCCTCTACTACGCCGGCCGCAAGAGCGCCACGCGCTACATCTACCTTTATCCCCTCTTCCTGTCTTCCCCGGACGCGATGGCACGCCAGCAGGAGGTGCTCGCTGAGGTGCGTAGCGCCAAGCCTAAGACCATCGTGACCGTCTTCGTACGCAAATCGTTCCTGCCCTCCATCAGTTCCCCTATGGAGATATTCGGGGAGATCAAGACCCTCCTGAAAGACTATCACATCCAAGCCGTGGTGCTGTCCAATCCCAGGAACCCGACCGAGCTGTTCGTGGACCAGGCGGCGCGGGATCTGTGGCAGAAGTTCCCCATGTGGTATGACCGTCCCTTCTGGGGGACCTTGGCGGTCTGGGAACGCAACGGATGAGGAAGCAGAACCGCTGGGCGTTAGCCGTGGCCGCGGTGGTTTTCATCGCGTTCGTCGGCGTGCTCAAGCACAAATTCGTAAGCTGGGACGACGACGGCTTCCTCTATCTCAACCCCCATTTCCGCGGCCTCGGTTGGCCGCAATTGCACTGGATGTTCACGACCTTCCTCAAGGGCCCCTACCAGCCCATCGTATGGCTCAGCTACGCCGTGGACTACCTGCTCTGGGGCATGGACCCCGCAGGGTTCCATCTGACCAACTTGCTCTGGCACTGCGCCAACGCGGCCTTGCTGTTCCTACTCTGCCAGAAGCTGCTCACCATCGCGGCGCCCCGGACCGAGGCGGCGCCCCGCGCTTGGGCCGCGGGCTTCGCGGCCCTGACCTTCGCCCTGCATCCGCTGCGGATGGAGGCGGTGGCCTGGGCCTCAGCGCGGCGGGACCTCATGTCCGGCTTCTTCTTCCTGTGCGCCCTGCTCTGCCACCTCAAGGGGCACGAAGAGCCGGCTCGGGAGAAGTCCTGGAGCGGCTTGACCTTCATCTGCTACTGCCTCTGCCTCCTAGCCAAAGCCATGGGCATCGGCCTGCCCTTGGTCCTGGCCGTCTTGGATGCGGTCATCTTGGAGCGGCGCGTACGCTGGAAAGACCTGCTCCCCTACGCGCTGCCTGCTGCGGCAACCGCCGTGCTGGCTTGGCACGGACAGGCCGTGACCGGCGCCATGAAGACGGCCGCGGGTTTCGGGTGGCAGCAGCGCCTGGCCCAGGCCTGCTACGCCCACGCCTTCTACCTGGTTAAGACTTTTTGGCCGTCGCAGCTGGCGCCCATGTACGAGTTCTCCATGAACTTCGACCCGCTCGCGCGGCGGTTCCTAGCGAGCGCGGCTCTGATCCTGGCCGTGGCCGGCGCGGCCTTGGCTCTGCGCCGGCGCTGGCCGGCCCTTTGGGCGGCCTGGCTGTGCTACTTCGTGCTCCTGGCCCCCGTCCTGGGCGCGGTCAAGTTCGGCACGCAGCTCGTGGCCGACCGCTACTCCTACCTGCCTAGCTTGGCCTGGAGCGTACTGGCCGCAGCCGCACTCCTTGAGCTGGCGCGCTGCCGGCCGAACTTTAGCCGCCCGCTGGTCCTGGGCGGCGCGGTCCTCGTCTCCAGCCTCGGGGTCCTGGGCTCGCACCAGCTCTCTTTCTGGCAGGATTCCGAGACCCTGTACCGTCGGATACTGGACGTCGATCCCAGCCAGGCCATGGCCCGCAACAACCTGGGCTTGGTCTTGGAGACCGAGGGGCGCCTACCGGAAGCGCTGGATCAGTATCGCTTGGCCTTGGGGGCCAGGCCCCGTTTCGCCTCCGCCCACAACAACCTGGGCACAGCCCTGCTGCGGTTGGGCCGACTGGAAGAAGCCGAGGGCGAGTTCCGTGCGGCCATGGACGGCGACCCAGGCCTGCCGGAAAGCTACAACAACCTGGGCCTGCTCCTGGCGCACCGCCGGCGCTATGACGAGGCTCTGTCCATGTTCGAGACCGCCCTGCGCGTAGAGCCGGGCTTCATTCGGGCCGAACTCAACTACGAGCATGTCCGGAGCCTGAAGCAGTCCGGCGCACACTGACCATGTCCGGCTTCCGCTTGCATTCCCCCTTCCAGCCCGCGGGTGACCAGCCCGCCGCCATCGCGGAGCTGACCCGCCGTCTGCGCGAAGGCGCAGGCCACCAGGTACTCCTGGGGGTGACCGGCTCGGGCAAGACCTTCACCGCCGCGCACGTGGTGGCCGCGCTGCAGCGCCCGACCCTGGTCATCTCCCCGAACAAGGTCCTGGCCGCCCAGCTCTACGCGGAGTTCAAGGCCCTGTTCCCGGAGAACGCGGTCGAGTTCTTCATTTCCTACTACGACTACTATCAGCCCGAGGCGTACGTCCCTTCCACGGACACCTACATCGAGAAAGACTCGGCCATCAACGACCGCATCGACCGCCTGCGCCTGAAATGCACGAGCTCGCTGCTGTCCCGGCGCGACGTGCTGGTGGTGGCCTCGGTCTCCTGCATCTACAACATCGGCGCTCCGGAGAACTACCGCAACGCCTCCATCCCGCTGCAGCTGGGCTACCAGACCACCCGGAGCAAGCTCTTGGAAGAACTGGTCAAGATCCACTACGAGCGCAACGAGACCGAGTTCGTCCGCGGGCGGTTCCGCGTCAAGGGCGCGGTGGTGGACATATTCCCGGCCTACATGGAGACGGCCCTGCGCGTGGAGCTGGGAGACGAGGGCGTCGCGGCCATCACGGAGATCGACCCCCTGACCGGAGACAAGCTGAAGTCCCTGGAGAGGGAATGGGTCTACCCGGCCAAGCACTTCATCACGCCGGGGGACCAGCTGGAGTCGGCTCTGGCCTCCATCCGAGCCGAGCTCCAGTCGCGCCTGGAGGTCTTCAAGGGCCAGGGCAAGCTGCTGGAGGCCCAGCGCCTGGAGCAGCGCACCCGCTACGACATGGAGATGCTCGCGCAGATGGGCTTCTGTCACGGCATCGAGAACTACTCCCGGCACCTCTCCGGCCGGCCGGCCGGGGAGCGGCCCTTCTGCCTGCTCGATTTCTTCCCCACGGACCACCTACTCATCGTCGACGAATCCCACGTCTCCATTCCCCAGATCAACGGGATGTACGAAGGCGACCGCTCGCGCAAGCAGACTCTGGTGGACTTCGGCTTCCGCCTGCCCTCGGCCTTGGACAACCGACCGCTGAAGTTCGCGGAGTTCGAGGCCCTGGCGGGGCAGAGGATCTACGTCTCGGCCACGCCCGGCCCCTACGAGCTCAAGAAGTCCAAGGGCGAGATCGTGGAGCAGGTAATCCGGCCCACGGGCCTGGTGGACCCGGAAGTGATCGTGGTCCCCAGCGAGGGGCAGATCGACGACCTCATCGCGCGCATCAAGGGCCGGGTGGAGCGCAAGGAGCGGACCTTGGTCACGACCTTGACCAAGCGCACCGCCGAGGACCTGGCGCGGTTCCTAAGCGAGAAGGGCCTGCGCGTGCGCTACCTGCACAGCGACATCGACTCTTTGGAGCGCATCGAGATCCTGCGCGACCTGCGCGCGGGAAAGTTCGACGTCCTGGTGGGCATCAACCTGTTGCGCGAAGGCCTGGACCTGCCCGAGGTGTCCCTAGTGGCCATCCTGGGCGCGGACCACGAGGGCTTCCTGCGCTCGGAGACGACCTTGATCCAGATCTCGGGCCGGGCCGCGCGCAACGTGGGCAGCTCGGTCATCCTCTACGCGGACCAGCGCACCGGATCCATGAAGCGGGCCATCGCGGAGATGGACCGGCGGCGCGCCAGGCAGCTGGAGCACAACGCCAAGCACCACATCACGCCGCGCACCATCGTCAAAGCGGTCTCGGACCTCGAGGAGTTCCAGACCACGGCCAAACGGCAGGGGCTGGACCTGCTGCGGCGCACGGAGCGGCCGCTCTCGGCCAAGGAGATCCCGGACCTGGCCGCGGAGCTCGAAGCGCGCATGCGCGAGGCGGCGGAGAACCTGGACTTCGAGCTGGCCGTCATCCTGCGCGACGAGTGGCTGGAGCTGCGGGAGATGGCCGCGATGGGGCCGAGGCCGGTCATCAAGGGCGCGGCGCAGAAGCGCCGGTTCCGGTAGGGTCGGACGCCCATCCCCAATTTGCTATAAGAAATTCATGCGCGCGCTGTGACGAACGAGCCCCTTCTCCACGGTCTCCAGACGCTGGGCCAGCTCTTTGTGCGCCGCCAGCACCCCACGGATTCTGACAAAAGCGCGCATGATCGATATGTTGACCAAAACAGCGCGCTCGTTGTTCAGCACGCTCGAGAGCATGGCGACGCCTTGTTCAGTGAAGGCATATGGCATGCGACGGATTCCCATCTTGGCGCCAGTATCGATACCCAGACGCTGCGCCCGCCAACTGCGTGTCTCCATGGGGTTCAACTGGAACATAAAATCAGGAGGGAAACGATTCCGGTGACGTTTTACGGCTTGGTTGAAGGTCTTGGTCGTGACGCCGTACAGCGCCGCCAAGTCACGGTCCAGCATCACCTTCTGCCCCCTGAAGAAGTGGATCAGAGTTCCCACATGAGCAGGCGAGATCAGAGACGGCAGATGGCTCTTTGATGCATGTATCGGCACACAATACATACGAGTGAACTAAGAAAAAATTCCTTCCCACACCGAAGACAAATGGAGGTCACAGACTGTGACCTCCATTTAATGCGCTCCGCTAAACGCCCCAGGTCAGGACTTCTTCTTAGGCAGGACCTTGATCTCGGCCGTGTAGGTCTCGGCCGGCTCGCCCTTTTCCCAGGAACGACGGTACACCAAAATCGCCTTGGTCTTTCCGGGGTTGACACCCTTGAGACCCAAGACGCAGCTTCCGCCAACCCCCACCATCCCAGGCTTGGCCGGACTCTGCCGGAACTCCACCTCTCCCGTCGGGACCGCGATCTTGCGATCGATGCTCTTCAGCTCCCAATTGTAGCCCGTGGTCGGATTGCACTTCAGTTTGATCTGACAAGTCTCCCCGACAACGATCTCAGCCTTGCTCGACCTCGCCACGTCGTCCACCTTATCGACCGCCTGCTCAGTCTGCCTGCCCTTCGGCTGGTCGGCGCCTACGGCGACTGAGTTCTCCCCGGCCCGCAGGGTCGCCACCGAGACCAAGAACACCCCCGCCCAAATGACTCTCTTCATCGCTATCCCTCCGGCAGGACATCAATAACCCTTCGGCATGACCGGGAGCCAGCGTCCCCGGACCTTCCTGAGTTCTTTGAGGTTGCTCTTGATCCAGTCCGTCACGAGCTGGGTCTGGAAGCGACCCGGCGCGGTCTCGATGAACACATCTTTGATGCCCGCGTTGATGATCATGCGCTTGCAGATGCGGCAGGGCTCCGCGCCCTCGATCACCTCGCCCGTCTCCGGAGATACTCCCACCAAGTACAAAGTCGCCCCCATCATGTCGAAGCGCGCCGCGTGGATGATGGCGTTCTGCTCCGCGTGCACGGCCCGGCACCACTCGTAGTGCTCGCCCTTGGGCACGCCCAGCTTGATGCGCACGCAGGACCCGACCTCGGTGCAGTTGGCGGTGTGACGCGGTGCGCCCGCGTAGCCCGTGGACACGATCTGGTCGTTGTTGACGATCACCGCGCCGTAGTGCCGGCGCAGACAGGTGCTGCGGCGGGCCACTTCCTTGGCGATGTTCAGGTAGTACTGCGGCTTGGTGATGCGGCCTTTTTCGGTCGGACCAGCCTTTTTGGCCATGGGATTGCCTCGGGACACCATCCTGGTTTATGGAGCCTTTTTGGGGCGCCGAACGGCCTCGCCCTTCATTGGCAGCAAACGGACGCTCAAGCGCCTCTCCTCGACCAAGCCTTTCTCGGTCTTGCGGATGACCACGAGCTTCTGGGTCGCCCATTTCCCCGTCTTGGCGACGCCCACCGGGATGACGAGACGGCCCCCCATGGCGAGCTGTTCGACGAGGGGCTCCGGGATATGGTCGGGCGCGCAGGTGACGATGATGGCGTCGAAGGGGGCCTTCTCCGGCCAGCCCCGATAGCCGTCGCCAAGGCGCACCGAGACATTGGCGTACCCCAGCTCGTGCAGCGTCTGCTCGGCGCGCTTGGCCAGGGCCGGCAGGATCTCGATGGTATAGACCTGGCCGGCAAGGCGCGAGAGGACCGCCGCCTGGTAGCCCGACCCCGTGCCGATTTCAAGCACCTTGTCGCCGGATTTTGGCTCCAGAGTCTGAATCATGTAGGCCACGATGAAGGGCGGCAAGATGGTCTGCCCCTTGCCGATGGGAAGCTCCGCGTCTTCGTAGGCCTTCCGGGCAAGATGCTTCGGGACGAAAAGATGTCGCGGGATCTCGCCCATGGCGGCGAGCACCCGGAGGTCGTTGATGGGGTGGGCCGGATCATAAGCGGCGAGTCTGGCGACCATGACCTGCCGCTGCTCGACAAACCGGGCCGCAGAGTCCTGAGCCGGTCCAGCCGACCAGGCCAAGACACATGACGCCAAGACCGGCCCAAGCAGCCACGCCATAATCCCCTCCCCTTCATAGACGAACCGCGCCCGACACCGCCGCAAGACCCTACGATTAGGATTCTACAACACTTTCAGGCTGCGGGACCTGGAATCAAGGGGCACCCGCAGCGCGGGGAATCGAGCCTGGTATCCCTCCAATTTTTGTAGACTGGCGCTGATGAAGACCTCAACGCTCATCCGCGAGGCCCTGCGCGAAGACCTGGGCCGGCTCGGAGACGTGACGACCCGGCTCTTCGTCCCGGCCCGGACGCGTTGGCGCGGTTTCGTGCGCGCCCGGCAAGCCGGTGTGGTCTGCGGCACGCGGATCGCAGCCCAGGTCTTCCGCGCCTGCGCCCCGGGCTGCAAGGTCCGAATGCTGATGCGCGACGGCGGCAAAGTGCGTCCCGGCCAGGCGGTGCTCGCGGTTTCCGGAGGCCGAGGCCTCCTCACCGCCGAACGCACCGCCCTCAACTTCCTCCAACGCCTCTCCGGGGTGGCCACCGCGACCGCCGCCTATGTCGCGGCGGTACGTGGCACCAGAGCCGCGATACTCGACACCCGCAAGACTCTGCCCGGCTGGCGGGCGCTCGAAAAATACGCCGTGCGCTGCGGCGGCGGCCGCAACCACCGCATGGGCCTCTATGATGCGGCCATGGTCAAGGACAACCATTGGCTGAAATCGGAGGAATTCGCCAAGGCGGTCCATGAACTACGGCGCCGCCACCCGAAGCTTCCCCTCATCATGGAAGCCGACGACTTAAGACAGGTCCGCCGCGGCCTGGGACTCGGCGCCGACATCCTCCTGCTCGACAACATGCCCTTGCCGCGGCTGCGGCAGGCCATCCGGCTCATCCGGAAGACCTCCCCAAAGACGCTCATCGAGATCTCCGGAGGAGTGGGCCTCAAAGGTCTGCGCCGCTTGGCCCGACTGGGGCCGGACCGCATCTCGGTGGGCCGAATCACGCACAGCGCCCCAGCCCTAGACCTCGGCCTGGACCTAGCTTGAAAAACGCCCCGATGCCCACAGATCTGCCCGGCATAGCGCAGTTGCTGCGCTTGAGTTCCACAGACTCCACCCAGGCGGTAGCCCGGTTCCTGGCGGAGCAAGGCGCCCCGGACCGGACCCTGGTCTGGGCCGGCCTGCAGACCGCGGGCCGGGGACGCATGAAACGCCGCTGGACCTCGCGCGCGGGCGGGCTCTATTTCTCCCTCATCCTGCGGCCGTCTTCCCCCCCCTCGCGCCTGGCGGATCTGAGCCTGGCCATGGCCGCAGCCGCGGCCGAGGCGCTCACCATCACCGGGATAGCCACCACCGTCAAGCCTCCCAACGACGTCATCGGCTCCCGGGGGCGGCGCTCCGGAAAAGTCTGCGGCATATTGGCCGAGGCCTCCGGCGGCTCGCGCAGCGTGGATTGGGTGGTCCTGGGCGTAGGCATCAACGTCAACAACTCCGTCTCCGGAGTCCCAGGCGCCGCCAGCCTCAAAAGCCTCACCGGCCGCGCTTGGGAGCCGGCCGAAGTCCTGCGCTCTTTTCTCAAGAATTTCAACGAAATCTATCGCGCTTTCCGGTGAATAGGAGCCGATTTATCGTATAATTTAAAAAGAACTTAGAACGACGGAGACAGACATGACTGAGACTTTCCTGACCCGCGCCGGATACGAGAAGTTGCGCAACGAGATCGATGAACTCAAAAAGCGCAAGAGTCAGCTTTCCCTCGACATCGCCGAAGCCCGGGAAAAAGGCGACCTTAGCGAGAACGCCGAGTACCACAGCGCTAAGGACAAGCTGGGCGAAGTGATGGGCCGCATCAGCATCCTCCAGGACAAGCTCCAGGGCGCCAAGCTCATCGAGGAGATCAAGGCTCCCAAGGACACCGTCGCCATCGGTCGTTCGGTCACGATCAAGGACGACGACGGCGACGAGTCCACCTACACCTTGGTCGGCACCGACGAGTCGGACCCGGACGCCGGGCGCATCTCCGTCTACTCCCCTTTGGCCCAGGGCCTGCTCCACAAAAAAGCCGGAGAGAAGGTCACCGTCGAGATGCCTGCCGGCTCCCGACAGTTCCTCATCGTCAAGATCGGCGCCTCCGCCTAGAACTTGTCCCTCGCCCAAAAACTCAAGGAGCGATCCCGGAAGGCGGGCGCCTCCTTGGTCGGCATAGCGCCGGCGCAGCCCCCGCCTGAAGCGGCCCTGCTTGATGGCCTGCTCAAGGAAAGCCCTGGAGAGTCCTTGGCTTATCTCCAACGCGACGCGGTGGTCCGGCAGGACGTGCGGCGCTGGTATCCTGAGGCGAAGTCCGTCCTCATCTGCGGCTTCGAGTATGCGGGACGGAATATTGACGGCAGCCCCGGCACTGGACGCATCGCCCGCTACGCCGCCCACGAAGATTACCATCGCGTCCTGAAGCTCCGGATGGAATCCATCCTATCCTGGCTGCGGCAAAGCCAGCCTGGAGCCGATGGCCGGGTCTTCGTGGATTCCAGCCCGGTGCTGGAAAGGCTCTACGGGACTGCCGCCGGCCTGGGCTGGATCGGGCGCAACCGGCTCCTCATCTCCGAGAGCGTCGGATCCTTCTTCCTCATCGCGGGCTTGGCCTTGAACCAGGAACTGGAGAGCGACCGGCCGGTTCCCGGCCGCTGCGGCTCCTGCCGGCTCTGTCTCGACGCCTGCCCGACCGGCGCTCTGAGGGATGACCGCGGATTCGCGGCTGGGCGCTGCATCGCTTACCTCACCATCGAGCATCGCGGCCCCATCCCCTTGGAGTTCCGCCCCGGCATGGGCTGTTGGGTGGCGGGCTGCGACCTCTGCCAGGAGGCCTGCCCTTGGAACGGCCGCGCCGAACGGAACACGGCGCTGCGCGCCCTGCTGCCCCAGGAGCTGGCCCTGGAAGACATCGCCCAGACGGATGAGACGGGCTTCCGGGAACGCTTCGGCCGGACGCCGGTCGCGCGACTCAAACGCCAGGGCCTGGTGCGCAATGCCCTCTTGGCCATGGGCAATTCCGGGGATGCGAGCCTCCGGCCCGTCCTCGAACGCTTCCAGGGGGACCCGGACCCCGTGCTCCGCGAGCAGGCCCTCTGGAGCCTGGCGCGTTTGCCCTCGCTGGATTAATCTTATAAACTCATCTTCCCATCCATTATGAGGAGATCATCCACGCTCAGATTATCCCTGCTGGCGAGCGTGGCCCTGGCGCTGACAGCGCCGGCCTACTCTCAAGCGACAGACCCGGTCCCCGATCTGGAACTGGTGCCGAGCCGGCAGATGCCCAAGGTTCCCCAAAAGGAGGAGATTCCCGCCACCCTGCGCTGGATGCTGCACCCCCTCAAGCGTGGGATGATGCTGAGCCTGCCGGTCGTGGACACCGATCCCAACCGCGGCGTGACCTACGGGGTCATGCCGATCTGGGTCATACGCGAGGACAACGGCGACCGCATCGAGCAGATCCACGCGCCGTCTTTGACCTACAATCCAGATTTCGGCCTCACGCCCACCTATCGCTACTACTACTATCCCCAGACGGACGCGGCCTTGGTCCTGCGCGGCGCCGTGGCCAAGTTCGAGCATGAGGTCCTGGCGCAGTACGATGACAAGACCTTCAAGGACACGTCGCTCGACCTCTCCTTGCGCGCACAATGGAACCGGGATGCCGGACAGCGTTATTTCGGCCGCGGCAAGAACTCACCCAAAAGTCATGAGACCAACTACACGGAGGATTACATCCAGTACCTGGCCTCCGTGGGCGCGCCCATCATGCCCCAGAGCCATTGGCACGCGCATGTCTCCGACTGGTGCACGGCCGACAAGATCTCGGACGGCCCCCTGCCGGGACTGCCCGCCTTCAGCGTCACGTTCCCGAAGTCCTCGCAGGCGGCCTCAGGCCGCGAAGTGATACACGTGGATCGTCTCACTTTAGATTACGACACGCGCGACGAGTCCCTGACCACCACCCGGGGAGCCTACCTGCAGGCCTTCGACGAATTCTCGGCCAAGACCCTCGGCAGCGAGGAGGAATTCAGCCGCTACGGGATCGATGCCCGCTATTTCCTGCCTTGGAACGCGGAGCGCACGAACGTCACCGCGGCGCAGGTCAGATACGAGCAACTCCTGGGCAACGCGCCGTTCTGGCTGGAGTCACGCCTGGGCGGCAAGTACGCCCTGCGCGCTTACGGCGACGGCCGCTACACGGACCGGGGCATGCTGGTGGGCAACGTGGAGCAGCGGTTCACTTTCTACAAAGCCAAAATGGCCAATGTCTGGACCGAGTTCGAGTTCGACCCCTTCGCCGGCCTGGGCACCGTGTTCGACCACCCTCAGGCTATGGCCGGCCGCTACGCGCGGCCCGTGGTGGGCGCCGCCGTCCGGGCCGTGGCCCGGCCTCAAGTGGTGGGGTCCGTGGATGTCGGCGTGGGGCAGGAAGGCGTCGCCGTGTTCATGGACATCAACTACTCCTTCTGAATCAGGGGCCGGTCCAGGGGGTCCCGCGCGGCCCCGCGCAGCTTCCGCTCGGCGCGGATCTCCTCCAGGACCCTCGCAAGGTAGGCCGCGCGTGGCGAATCATCGCGCTCCGGCTGGAGGCCGGCCAACTTGTCTTTCTTGCTCTTCGGCCCGGCCTGGCCGCCCTCGACCCACTCCAGAGATCCGTCGGCGCCCCAGCTGGACTGGATGCTGAAGTCATAGTAGTCCTGGCCGTCCTTCTGGAACCTCCGCGGCCCGATGTCGATGGCGGCGATGAGGCCGCAGGTCCAGCGGCCGAGCGCGCCGAAGCGCAGGCCGACCTCCTGGCTGGACTTCGACTCGTATCCCAGCAGGAGGCTCATCTGCGGCCGCAGGCTCGCGGTCCCCAGGAGCTTGGACGGCCGGATCCTGCGGCAGGACCGGATGCGGCCCTGGTCCCCGGGCAGGGAGGCAAAGTCGGCAGCGGAGTCCGAGCCGATGAAGGCTGCGGCGCCGGCCCGGTCGTCGGCCTGCAACCGGGCGCAGACCTCCTCAACGATGAAGCGGCAGCGCACCAAGTCCTCGAAATCCCGGTACTTGAGGTCCTCCCGGGATAGAACCGGCGCTGCCTGCAGGATGACAGGTATGCCGAGGGCTAGAATCGCGGACAGCACGGCGCACAACCCGGTCACCCGACGTTCTGGAAGCTCAGGCTTCCGGCTTCGGATTGTCTTCGACGAACTTCTTGATGTCGTCGAAGTGCTCCAGGATGAGGCGGGCCTTGCTCAGGCCGAACTGGAACGGATACTTGTCCTCAGGGTTGCGCTTGAGGATGATCATCTTGTTGCCCTTGAATTCTCCGAACTCCACTATGGCCATGTTCACGCCTCCCGTTTACTCGGATCAGCCGTACTTGTACTTCACGCCCATGCCCCCGATGGGCCAGTCGCAGATGATGTTGTCGTAGGGGCACAGCATGCGGCAGGCGCCGCACTCGATGCAGTTCTCGTAGTTGACCACGACCTTCTGGTGCGCGGCCTCCCACTCATAAACCTTGGCCGGGCAAACCGAGACGCAGGGCTTGTCCTGGCACTTCACCACGCAGGGCGCCTGCGGCGTGGAATCGCGCAGGCTGATGTGGGTCTCCGGGGCCTTCTTCCACTCCAAGGTCCCGAGCTTGGCCTCGACCGTCATCTCCACCTTCGGCTCCGGCTTCATAGCCCCACCTTGCGCAGAGGCCACAGGTCGCGCGCGATGCGCAGCAGTCCCCGCTGGCCGATGATCTTCCGGGCCTGCTTCAAGTGCTCCTTCTTCGGCACTCCATCGGCGCAGAAGCGCAGATGCGCGACATCACAAGCCAGTTTCGGATAGACGGCCAGGAAATCCGGGACCGACGCCACCGCGTCTTCCAGGTCCTTGGTCTCCGCCATATCCTGCAGGACGTAGCTGGCCTTGAGCTTGGCCGCATAGGCAGACAGCGTGGCGCTCGAGAAATCGCCCTTGGTCTTGGCCTCGATCACGGTCTCGCCCGCCAAGCGGCCCGCGGTCATGGCCATATTGGAGCCCTCGCGGTAGGCCGGGTTGGTCATCTGCGCCGCGTCGCCCGCGACCAGGAAGCCGTCCGCATAGAGCGGCGGCATGGACTTATACCCCCCCTCCGGGATCAGGTGCGAGGAGTACTCGAGGGTCTTGCCGCCCGAGATCAGCTTCTTGATGAAAGGATGCTGCTTGACCAGCTCCAGATGGTCGGAAGGCCGCAGGCCCTTGGCCTGATAATCGCTCAAACGGCAGCCCACGCCCAAAGAAATCGAATCCTTGTTGGTGTAGATGAAGGCGTACCCCAACATGCCCAGCGTGACGGAGCCGAAAAGCTCCATAGCCGAGCCCTCTCCCGGATTGAGCTGGAAGCGGTCTTCGATGACCTTCGGGTCGAGCGCGATGACTTCCTTGGCGCCCAAAGCCACCTCGGCCGGCTTGAGCTCGTCGATGAAGCCCGCCTTCTGGGCCAAAAGCGAGTTGGCCCCGTCGCAAGCCACCACGACCGCGGCCTCCAGTTCGTCGCCGTCCGAGGTCTTGATTCCGGCGATGCGGCCGTCCTTGCGGATGACCTCGCGGACCGTCACTCCGCAGAAGAGCTCGACTCCCGCGGCCTCGGCCTGGGCCGCGAACCACTGGTCGAACTTCACCCGGATGATCGTGTAGCAGTTGGGCACGCCCTCCAGGAACTTCAGGGACTTATAGCCGAAGGTGATCCAGGAATCTTCCGTGGTGATGCAGGTCTTCTGCTCCACCACCGGCCGCTCCACGGCCGCTTCAGGCGATTTCCAGAACTCGGGCACGATCTCATGGAGCATGCGCGAGTAAAGGACCGCGCCCTGCACATTCTTGGCGCCCGGATACTCGCCGCGCTCGAGAAGGGCCACCTTCAGGCCCGCCCGGGCCATGGTGAGCGCCGCGGCGGTGCCGGCCGGGCCGGCGCCCACGACTATGGCGTCATATGCGGTGTCGGACACGAGGCGATAGTCAGCCGGCGGACTGCCGGACCCGAGCCAGGGCCATCTGGATGTTCTCCAAAAGTTCCTCGGCCTTGAAGGGCTTGGTCATGAAGCCCGCCACCTGCGGGAACTTCTGGAACAAGGTCTTGGCCGGCTCCAAGGAGGTCAGTACGATGATCGGGATGTCCTTGGTCGCCGGCTCATGCGCGAGCTTGACCTGCAGGGAATAGCCGTCGATGCCGGACAGCATCACGTCGAGGATGAGCAGCTCCGGCTTGAACTGGATGATGGCGTCCCAGGCCTGGCGGCCATTGTCGCAGGTGCCGACCTCGTAGCCCGCGCGCTCCAAAGTGAATTTGACGAGGCTGAGCATCTCGGGCTCATCATCGATCGCCATGATCCTGTTGGCCATTTTCTCCTCGTTACCGGACGAATGACGATATCAATTCGTCCCAGGACTGTCAAGGAGCGGCGCGCCGCGCCCTTGCCTTCGCGGTGCTGAGCACGCTGGGGGATTGCTTGAGCGCTCAGCGCTCAACGCGGCGCCCCAGGCGCCGTCTCCTGGAAGAACTCCAGCGGCGTCTCTTCGCCCTGCTTGCGCAGTTGGTCGTAGAACCGCGGCATGGACCCGGTGGGGCGCAGCGCGAATCCCATGCCGCCCGCGGTCTTGCGCGCCTCCATCAGGAACAGGTCCGAAAGGGTGATGTTGTCCAATTCCATCCCCGTCAGCTCGGTCACCTGGGTCACGCGGCGCGAGCCGTCGGCCAGACGCGCCATGACGACCACCAGATCGATGGCCAGCACGATCGTCGAGCGCACGGCGCGCAAAGGCAGCTCCAATCCGGCGGAAAGGACCAAGGTTTCCAGGCGCTGCAGCCCTTCTCGGGCCGAGTTGGCGTGCAAGGTGCACATCACGCCTTCGTGGCCGACATTCATGGCCTGGAGCATGTCCATGGCCTCGACGCTGCGCACCTCGCCGACGATGATGCGGTCCGGCCGCATGCGCAGGGTGTTAGTGACCAGGTCGCGCAGGGTGACATCGGCCAGGCCGGCCGCGTCGCGCACCCTCGTGCGCAGGTACATCACATGAGGCTGCGGGAGCATAAGCTCCGGCGTGTCCTCCAGGACGATGATACGTTCCTCGTTCGGGATCAGAGAGCCGAGGGCGTTGAGGAGCGTGGTCTTGCCCGAGCTGGTGCCCCCGATGATGAGGATGTTGCGGTGGTGCTTGACCGCGAACTTGAGGAAGGAAGCACAACCCAGAGTGATGGCGCCGCTGCGGGCGATCTCGCCCAGGTGCGGCCGGTGTCCGGGCCGTTTGCGGATGGTGACGCACAGTCCGCCGCGCACCAAAGGCGGGGCGATGACGTGCACGCGCGAGCCGTCGGCCGCCGAAAGATCCGCGTAGGGCCGGGACGGGCCGAAGCTTTCGGAGCGGCCCAGGACGGTCTTGAGGAACAGGTCGATGTCCTCGGGGCCCACCTGGAAAGGCTGCTTCTCCAGACGAGTGCCCTCGTGTTCCAGGAACACCGAGCCGTCGTCATTGACGATGACCTCGATGACCTCAGGGTCCTCGTAGGCCTCCAACAGGCTCTGGGCGGCGTCGGACATGATCCTTAGCGCCCCGGGGCCGTCTCGGTCACGGCCGCCCGGCAAAAGAGGCAATGGCGGTCCATGCAGCTGGGGCAGAACCACGCCCCGCAGGAGGTGCAGCGGTAGCGTTTAGGCGCTTGGGCGATGCTTTTTCGGCACTTCGCGCAGACCTCCTGAGCCATGAACCCTCCAGAAGCGGCTCATTCTATCATAAAATCTCCATATATGCGCCGAAAGGAATTCGCCGCCCGGATCTGGTCTAAACTCCTGGCTTTCGACCGGGCCGAGGCGCTCCTAAAACGGGGAGACCGCGTCCTGGCCGCGGTCTCCGGAGGCCCGGACTCCGTTTGCTTGGCGCATTTCCTGCGCACGCTAGGCCGCCGCAAGGGTTTTTCCGTGGCCCTGGCGCACATCCACCACGGCCTGCGCGGCCGAGAGGCCGACCGAGACGCGCGCTTCGTGCGCGGCTTGGGCCGACAGTGGGAGCTGCCCGTGTCCGTGACCTCGGTCCCGGTCCGGGCTCTGGCCCGCGAGCGCGGCCAGGGCATCGAAGACGCAGCGCGCAAGCTCCGCTACCAGGCCCTGGCCCGAGAGGCGCGGCGGCTGCGCTGCAACAAGGTCGCCACCGGGCACCACCTCGACGACCAAGCCGAGACCATCCTGCTGCATCTGCTGCGCTCGAGCCGCCTCGCGGCTTTGGCCGGCATCTCGCCGCGGCGCACGCTCTCAGGGAAGGTCTCGCTCATCAGGCCGCTGCTGCCCTTGCGGCGCTGCGAGGTCCTGGACTATCTGCAGGTCCACGATCTGAAGTACAGGCGCGACAGCAGCAACCATGACACGCATTTCACGCGCAACTGGATCCGCAAACGGGTCCTGCCGCTCCTGGAGAGCCGCAATCCGCGCATCCGCGAGCGCTTGGCCGGCTTCGCGGCTCAGGCCAGGAGCCTAGGTCAGGGGGGCGAGCAGGTCGTGGACCTTTAGCCCCGCGCCGGAGAGCACCACCGGGCCGTGGCCGCACCCCAAGACCTCGAGGTCGAGGGCGCCCATCTTGCGGACCGACTCGCGGGCCGCCACCGGATCCTGGCAATGTCCGTCCCCGGGGATGGCGAGGCGGCGGCCGCGATTGTTGAGCGCGTCGCCGCAGAGCAGCACCCGCTCCCGTGGCAGGAAGAGTCCGATCGAGCCTAGAGTATGTCCAGGCAGGCGCAACACCTGCCAATGGGGCAGGAGACGCAGGGTCTCGCCTTCGTCGATGGGCACGATCACCTCGAGGGGCCGGTAAGGGTAGCGCAGCCCGAGCAGGAACCGCCAGAGCCGGAGGCCCAAGGTGCGCGCCGGTTCGGTCTGTCCTTTGACGGCGGGGATGTCGGCGGGGTGCGCGAAGACCTTGACCCGGTGGCGTTCCAACAGGCCCCGAGCCCCGCCCGCATGGTCGAAATGGCCGTGGCTGAGGATGATCGCTTCGATGTCCCGAAGGGCGAAGCCGTTGCGCTCGATCTCCTCGGCGAGTCGCGGCGCGGCCGAAGGATGGGCGGTATCGAAGAGGGTCAGCCCGTGAGGGCCCTCGATGAGATAGCAATTGGCCAGCCCGGCGGACTCCAGCAGGTAGAGCCCTCGACGTATGCGCTGCACTAGCGCTCCACGATGCGCAGCTTCTGGATCCATACCGGCTTAAGCGGCCGGTTGGAGCTCTCCAGCTCGTTGCGCGGCACCCGGGAGATAGCCACGGCCACGTCGAGGCCGTCGGTGACCCGACCGAAAAGAGTATTGCGCCCGTCGAGATCGGGCCCCGGCCCCACGGTGATGAAGAACTGGCTGCCGTTGGTGTCCGGCCCGAAGTTGGCCATGCCCACCAGACCCGGATGGTCGTAACGCACCTTGGGGTCGATCTCGTCCTTGACCGTGCAGCCGATGTCCCCGTCGCCCCGGCCCGACGGGTCTCCGGCCTGGATCATGAAGCTCGGCACCACGCGGTGGAAGGCCACGCCGTCGTAGAGCGGCTCATGGCGCACGACGCCGTTGCGCGGGTCGCGCCAAGCCTTCTTGCCCGTGGCCAGGCCGATGAAATGCGCCACGGTCTGGGGCGCCTTGTCCGCGAGCAGTTGGACGGTGATGGTGCCCATGGAGGTCTCGATGACCGCGAAAGTGCCGGCCGGTAGAGCCGGGGGATGATTCTTGCAGGCGGCGGTCCCGAGGCTCAACAAGGCCAGTCCGGCCGCGAGGATCCTCATCACGGCGTCAAAAGCTCCTGAGGGAAGCCGATGTCGAGCACCTTGAGCTCGCCCACGTAGCGGCGCGCATGGGCGGCGACCAAGCCCCGCTTGGGCAGGCCCAAAGTCAGGGTGAGCGCGGCCGTAACGAAGACCCCGCTGTGATAGCCGGTGTCCGGATGGATGCCGGAAGGCAGATCTATAGCCACGACGGGCTTCTGGGAGCGGGTCATGGCCTGGATGACCTTGTGCACGGCTCCCGCCGGCTTGCCGCTGGAGCCCGTGCCCAGCAGGCCGTCGAGGATCACGTCGGCCGGCGTGAGCCCGGCCTGGAGCGCAGCCTCATCCTCGGCCGGCAAGACCGGGACCCCCGCGGCCTGGGCGCGCTCGAGATTGGCCTGCACCGGCTCCGGGTAGCGGCCCGCCGCGTCCTTGCCGTCCTTGCGAGGCGCGCAGATGAAGACCTGGACCTCGGCTCCGCCTTCTTTAAGAAAGCGGGCCGCGACCAGGCCGTCGCCGCCGTTGGCGCCCCGGCCGCAGCAGACCGCGATGCGGCTGCCGCGCAGCTCCCGGCCGCGCAAGCCGAGGAAGACCACGACCTCGCTGGCCACGGCGCGGCCCGCGTTCTCCATGAGGTCGATGACTTTAAGGCCGCGCTGCTCCGTGGCCAGACGGTCGACCTCGCGCATGCGCTCGGCGGTGACCACGGGCAGGCCCTGGTAGGTGGCGGGGAGGAGCTCCTTAGGCATCAATCGAAACTCTTCATGACCTGCATCACCACGCTGGCCATGGCCAACGCGAAGGCCAAGCCCGAGGCCATGACCGTCGCTAGGTAAGGCAGGACCAACGTGACCCAGGCGCGGCCCTGACTCAGATGGTAGGTGTCCTGCAGGCTGCGCGCCTTCAGGCTCAAATTGTAGAGCCCCACGAGCAGGAAAACCGCGGTCAACGGCCAATGCGCGCCCGGGAAGAAGGCGAGGAAGATCAGCGTCAGAGGCACGGCCAGGCCCCAGATCAGGTTCGCAAAACCGAAGAGCACGAAGAGTTCCCCGCCGCTGCCCGGCCGGCCCTCGAAGTCCGCGATGAGGTGGAGGACCGCGACCAAGGCCAAGCCCGAACCCAACTCCCACAGGAGGAACAGCGCGAAGATGACCCAGTTGCACGGCAAGGGGGCTAGGCGTCCCGACACGCCCATGGCCACGAAGAAACTCAGCGCCCCCAGCATGAAGCAGAGCACGCCGAGGGCCAGGGGCCGCCGGGACTTCACCGCAGCGGCGGCCTTGAGGTGATCCTCGAAGAAATCAAAAACCAGTTCCATTAGGCTAGACCTGCGCACGGAGTGCGCTGGCACTGACCGTCATCAGGAAATGCGTTGACGGTCATATGTTACCAGCCGGTCCAGCGGTATTCCAAACCCATGTGGTCCGAGGGCTTAAGGCTGTCCAAGAGGGTCGCATGGCCTTCCAGGACGCCGTGAAACCGCGAATCGAGCATCTCGAAGATGTCGCTGAAATGATCCGCCTCGTGCCGGATGCGGGGCTTGCCCTTTATCCCCCCCAACTGGGCCGCCACGGCCACCGCGTCATCGGAATCCCCGAGAGAATCGACCAGTTTGGGGTCGGTCTGGAGGGCCTGCTGGCCGGTGTAGATGCGTCCGTCGGCCAGGGGCTTGACCTTCTCGACGGGAGCATGGCGTCCCTCGGCCACGGCCTTCAGGAATTGCCCGTAGGCGTCATCGATCATATCCTGCAGGAGCTTCCGCTCCTCAAGCGTCATGGCCCGGGACGGAGACCCGATGTCCTTGAACTTGCCCGATTTGATGGCCTCCATCTTGTAGCCGACCTTGCCGAAGAGGCCCTCCAGGTTGCTCACCGAGAAGATCACGCCGATGGAACCGGTCAGAGTCCCGGGATGCGCGACGATCCTATCGCAAGCCGAGGCGATGTAGTAGCCGCCGGAGGCGGCGATGTCTCCGAAGAGGGCCACGAAGGGGATCTTCTTCTCCTTGCGGATGCGCAGGACCTGGCTGTAGACCTCTTGCACGGCGCCCACGCTGCCGCCGGGGGAGTTGATGTCCAGGATGATGGCCTTGACGCCCTTGGTCTCGGACATGGCCTTGATGCGGCGCACCCACTGCTCCGAACCTTTCTCCCAGGGCCGGCCGTCCTGGGAATTATAGATGGCGCCGTGGATGGAGACCCAGCCGACGGAGTCTCGGTCCTGGGCCAAGGACAGCAGGCCGTCCTTGCCGGCCGAGGCCGTGGACTGGGACGGGGAGCGCAAGAGGATGACGGCGGCCGCGACCAACGAAGCGACATAGACGCCAAGGACGGCGTACATGATCCGCCGCTTCGCGCGGGGTTCGGCTGGGGCAGGTGCTGGGCAGTCCGGCGCAGGTTCCATGGTTACCTCATCGGTTCAACGGCTCCGCCAAATGGTGGAGGTGGCGGGATTCGCACCCGCGTCCAAACGGCGACCGGCAAAGTCACTACAGGCTTAGTCCGCCTTCAGTTTCATCCGGGCAAAACCGGCGGGCTGGTACGCCCGGACTAGCCCCGTTCTTGTCTCAAGGCCCCCTCCGACGGTGCCAGCGGGAGGACCTCCAGCCTGCTCATGACGCCGGCTACCCCCTAGCAGGTGTCGGGGACCGACGTGTGCTCACTGCGTGTTAGGCAGTGGCCCAGGCCAACTGCGTGTTGGCATTTGTTGTTTGGCCGGATTTTATCCTGGTTCCAGCCAGCCAGGGCCTGCGACCGTTGCTGAACCGCCGCCTGTCGAAGCTATTCACCCCCGTAGTCAAAGTATACCAGACCGGGTCGGACGGACGCAATGATGCTCCGAGGCGCGCTCAGGAGGGCGCGCCCGCGGGCAAGGCTTCCAGAGCGGCGAGCAACTCCCGCGCCGAATGGATGCGCTGGTCCGGATCGGCGTGCAAGGCGCGCGCGAGGACCTCGTCGACGCCGTCCGGCAGGCCCGCCGCCCGCTGGGAGGCCGGGACGTAGGCCATGTTGACCTTGTTCATGAGCATGCCGGCTCCGGTCCCCGCGAAGGCGGCCTGGCCGCAGACCATCTCATAGAAGCACAGCGCCAAGGAATAGACGTCCGACTCCCGGCGCACCAGGCCCTGCTCCTGCTCCGGCGCCATGTAGGGCGGCGTGCCGGCCACGGTGTTGGTCTGGGCGCCGCGCGTGGCCGCGTCCTGGGCCAGACGCGCGATGCCGAAGTCCATGACCTTGACGAAGCCCTCGGCGGTGACCATCACGTTGGAAGGCTTGAGATCGCGGTGGATGACCTTGCGGCCATGCGCGAACTCCAGCGCGGCTACCGTGCCCCGGCAGATGCCCAGAGCCTCCACGAGGCCCAGGCGGCCCCGCTCGGCGATGAGGTCGGACACGGTCTTGCCGCTGACGAACTCGAATACCAGGAATATCTCGTCGCCCTCTTCGATGATGGCGTAGATGTCCACGATGTTGGGATGGTGCAGCGCGGCCACGATCTTGGCCTCGTTGATGAAGCGCGCGCGCTCGCGGCGGTCCAGCCGGAACTCATCACGCATCCGCTTGATGGCGACGGGCCGGTCGAGGGTGACATCCGTCCCTTCGTAGACCATGCCCATGCCGCCGGCGCCGATCGGGCGCCGGATCTGGTATTGTCCGCACAGCAGCTTTTCGTTCTCCGGAAGCGGGCGCGGGGCCGGGGCCGCGGCCTGCGCGCCGGCCCCGCTGGGATCCGGAAGCCGGGTGAAGGCTTTCTTGACGCGCGCGGTCAACGGCCCGGCCGCGACCTGCAGCAGGCCCAAGGCCAGGAGCAGTCCGCCCAGGACCACGGCGCCGGCCAGCACGAAGTACCGGCGGCCGCGGCCGCCCACGCTTGTTCCGGCGGGTGGGGCCGCGGCGGCCGCGGACTCTCCTGGGAACAGGAAAAGGATGTCGCTGTCCGCGGGCATGCTCAGCGCCGAAGCCAGGCTCTTGGCGTAGCGCGGGTCCATCCGAGCCGCGTCGCGCAAACGATCCAACATCTGAGCCCGGTCGCCCAGGCCGCCCAGGGCGTAGGAGTAGTTGGCCAGGGCGTCGGCGCTGCGGGGCTCGATCTCACGGGCCTGGCCCGCGGCCGCCAAGGCGGCGCGGTAATCTTTGCTCCGATTCTTAAGAAAGGCCTTGGTGGTGAGCAAGGTAGCGCTATGGGGCGAAGCCTTCAGGCCGGCCTCCACATCCTGCAGCGCCGCTTTGTAATCTCCTTGCCGGGCATGGACCGCGGCCCGCAGAGCGAGTGCCTGCGGGTTCGCCGGGCCGGCGGCCAGCGCGCGGTCGAGCTGGAGCGCGGCGGCCTGCAAGTCTCCCACTCCCATGGCGTCCTTGGCCGCTTGGACAGCGGCCGCGGAATTGACCTCGGTGAACCCCACGGGCGCGGCCGCGGAATGCCCCAAGGGCACGCCCGATCCAGCGGCCAGCCCCGCGGCGGGATCCACCGCATTGAATCGGCCCGGCGCGGCGAGGGCTTGGCTGCCCACGCGGTCCTCGGTCAGCTGGAAGACCGCGAAAGCCGCCTGGTCCTTGGGATCGAACTGCAGGGCGCGCCGGGCGTCCGCGTTGGCCTCCCGCATCATGCCCAGGCCCGCGTAGATCTGCGCACGGGCGCTCAGGGCCGTTTCATTGTCGGGGTTCCGCGCCAGTTCCGCGTTGAGGGCCGCCAGCGCTCCGGCCGTGTCGCCGCGCTGGGCCTGCTGGCCGGCGCAGCGCCAAGCGAAGCCCCCCGAGCAATCTCCGGGGGCGCCCTGCGCGGGCCTGTCGTCGCCGTCCGAATGCTGAGGACCGAAATGATCCGGCAGGCTCGTATTGATGGCCGCGACGAGGCCGGGATTATGG
>Ga0118677_10000135_pt1 | contig 148741 bp, 126 predicted proteins | sample AliMusrvi5mmetaG_FD_86154 | JGI IMG/M metagenome (GOLD analysis project Ga0118677, IMG submission 86154) | reverse complement strand
AATCGGATATCTGCTCATCAGTTTTGCCCTTTATCCCTTCGGCCAGCAATAAAACCCGGCACCTTGTGATTTTGCGCGCTTTATCCGCGCCTGTTTGCACTATGGCCTGCAAATATTTCCGCTCTTTCTTGTTCAACCGGACTTTGTGACTTTTTTGGCTCATGGCTCACCTTCCTTTATAGGAAGATGGTACCATAATTCACACAACTATTAATAACTACTCTTACAGTGTAGTAGTCGCATTCTATGCAATTGTTAGTTACATGCTCGCGAATTTAGTCGGCTATTTAAGAAAAGAAAAGTAAGATACAAGGTCACCTTTTCTCAAGATTTTGACCTACAAAACCGGCGTATTTTATTCTAAATAGGGTGGGAAATACGCCGTATCATCAAATGGACGGGTAATGATATTATAGTTTTTCGGAAGCGCCGGGAGAACGTAAAAACAGGAAGCGGTGCGCAAATATCTTGATAAGTCAGGTCTGTTTTAAAGATATCAGTTTAAGGGAACAGGGAAGGGGTGACGATGGGGAACCTTTTTGACCCTGCAACGAAGTGAAGGAAGCAAAAAGACTCCCCGTCGGCAGGAACCCGCTCTATCCTGCGCCACTTCCATAATTATCTGAACTAAATCTTATTGGCCGCGATTGAAAACTATTTTCCGGCGTGGCGGCGGATCGGGGGGCCTAGCTTTTTCAGGAGAGACAGCGGCAGATGGCGGAATAGGAACCTGGCGGGGGCGAAACGCGCCTGCTCCGGGTCCATCTCAATGTTGGCGTTCCGCTTATATCGCCTGAAGTAATACCGGATCGGAATTTCCTTTCCGCCCCACTTCTGCTTGTGCCCGTGCACGCCAGAGCCCGGGCGCGTCCGCATAAGATCGTATGCGCCGAATCCTGAGCCGCAGGCGGAACGGATCGTCTCGTCGAACAGCCGTATCTTCGGGAAGAACTCCTCAAATTCCGGCAGTCCGGCGTTGATGTCCGCAAAACGCGTGCCGTTATGCTCCAAAACGAAAAGCATGGCCGCCGGAGTGTTATTTACGCTGGCCATGAAGAGTTTACCCAATCCTTCGCGCATAAGATGCCCGAAGTAGCTGACCGGCAGCGGAGGAGAGCCGAATTCGCGCATCTGCCGGACATAAATATCATAAACGCCGGTCAGAGCTTCCGGCTCGCTGGTTTCCGTCACCGTGACATATTTATCGGCTTTCCGCAGGTTTTTAATGAGATTCGTATGAAAGCGTTCGCGCAGCCCGGCATATGGCGTCGAAGTGTCCAGCACAAAGCGGGAATAAGGCGAAGCGCATATGAAGCGCTCATCGGCCGCACCGTCCGGGAATAGAACGTCCGCTCCCCGAAGCTCCGCGTAGTCCGCGCCGGTCTCGCCGGCGTCCTTGTCCAGAACTTCAGCCACGGCTTCCCTGACTTCTTTCAGGCCTTGCGCGTCCGGAACCGTGCCGGGCTTGAACCAAAGCGCGCCCTCGTCCGAAAAAGGCATCGAGACGAGCCTGGTCCCGAATATAGGCGACCGAACTACGGCATAAACGAACCCGCCTATCCGTACTGAATCCCGCTCGATAGAAAAAGTTCTCACAGCATAGCCAAAGACCTTCCGACAAAGGCCAGCCCAGGCGGGCGTGCAGCAGTACGGGACGTTTTCGCCAGCATCCTGAACCCCGGGGCGCAAGTCTTCGGATACGAGCTTTATCATAAAAATCCGCCGCCTTTAAGCGTCAGGGTCAGAGCGTCATAGGTGTCCTTCGGGTTCCAGCCAAGATCGCGCAGTTTTGAAGTATCGTGCGACCAGTTAGATGTGGATTCCTGAAAATATGCCCGGTCCGCCAGCAGATTCAGGCGGGGCATAGCCAGGCCCAAAGCTCCGAGAGCAAGGTCGGACGATTTCACCGCAGCGCCCAACAGAGGCTTGGGAAAATGAAAAACGATCGGTTTCGTTCCCATTAGGCCGGCCAGCGTAGAGATCAGGTCGTTTAGTTTTATCGACCCCTCGCTTATATTGAAGGCGGAACCCGGAGCGCCCTTTTCCGCCGCCAGCAGCGCCGCATCGAGCAAACTTTCAAGCCAGCAGATGGAAATGGCGTTCTCGCCTTTGCCGGGCATCGGGACGAGGCCGGTTAGAACGGCGTTAAATAAGGAAGTCCATCTTTCTGCGCCGGGCCCGTAGATCATGGCCGGGCGCAGGATGATAAAATCAAGACAGGTCCCGCCGGCCGCCTTGCGAAGCAATAATTCTCCCTCAAGTTTCGAATGGCCATAGGCGGTTATCGGGCGGGGTTTGGCTTCCTCATTAAGGTTATCGCCGGGGCCGAGGGCGGAGATGGAGCTGAAATATATGAAGCGCTTAACTCCGGCAGAAGCCGAGACGCGCGCCAGGTTTTCCGTGCCCAGCGCGTTGACCGAATGAAATTGGTCCTCTATCTTTTTGCGCCGGGCGAGGATCTTATTCGACCTTACGAGCGCCGCCAGATGCCACACGGCGGAGACGCCGGAGACCGCCTTTTCAAGTGAAGCTTTATCCAGCAGGTCCCCTTCGACGCATTCCATGCCGGCGGCTTCGAGTCCGGAGGTATCGGAGCCCCGGCGCGCAAGGCAGCGCATTTTGAGCCCAGCGGCGGCCAGCCGCGCGGCGAGCGCGCGCCCGATAAAACCTGTAGCTCCGGTAACTAGAACACTTTCTGCCATAGTTCCTTGAATTTGAGCGTCATAAAATAGCCGTATCTGCGGACGAACTGTCCGGTATTAAAATCATAGGCCGGCCGTCTTAAGAGGCGGGCCAGTATCCGTAGAACGATATTGCCGGGCAGGAATTTGATCAAAGACGCGTTACGGACTGCGCCTTTTCTCATGAAGGCGGGAAGAAGCGGGAGCAGGAGCAGCAGGGTGAAGAATTTACCGAGCTGCGACCGCGCATCCTCCGGACGGCTGATGATGCCGGAGGGCCCCTCGCCGGCCTCCAGCGCCGCGACTTCCTCCGGCTTCAAAAGACCTTCGGCGGCGGCTTTCGCCGTCAATTCGGTGCCGGGATAATATTTGAGGAAGAACACTTCGTTCTGGTCGGGCGTGTGCTCCGCGAAAAAACCGGCCAGCTTCGACAGATCGTCCTCCGTGTCGCCCGGCAGGCCTAAAATGGAATCGCAGACGGTGTAGATGCCTTCGCGCCGCAGCAGGTCTATGGCCGCGGCGATCTTCGTGTTGGAGGAACTGCGCCTGAGAATTTTAAGCCTGCGGCCTTCGTCGAAGATCTGAACGCCCAGCTGCACTTTGAAGCAGCCGGCTTCCTTGAGCAGGCTGGCGTTCTTCGCGTCCAGAAGGTCCGGATAGATGAAGCAGGAGAACGGCAAACCTATCTCAGCTCTGTAGCGCGGAAGGAAGTTCTCGAGCCAGGCCTTGTCCCAATTGAAGACCTCGTCGGCGAAATGGACGAACTTCGGCCGCCATCTTTCTTTCGCATGAGCCAGCTCCCGGAGCGTGTGTTCCGGGCTCCTGGCGCGGCAGTATTTCCGTCCGCCATAGAGGCGCTCGTAAACGCTGTTGGCGCAGTAGGCGCAGGCGAACGGGCAGCCGCGCGAGGCCGAGAGCAGGTAGCCGCCGCCGAAGAACGGATAGTGCGAATAAAAAATCTCCTTGTCCGCGAATTCGAGCGAATCCAGGTCCAGCGGCGGGGCTAGCTCGCCCTTTATCACGGCGCCGTATTTTTTCGACCAGATATTGGCGATCGGGGCCGGATCTTTGGCCTCCAGCGCGCGCGCCAGCGCCGGCAGGGCGCGGTCGCCTTCTCCGACGCAGACATGGTCCACGCAACTTTGCGCGATGACTTTTTCCGGGACGCTGGTCGGGTGGATGCCGCCGAAGACTACGGGGACGCTCAGTTCTTTTTTTGCCGCCTCGGCCCAGGCCAGCGCCCAGCGGTAATTATCGGTGAAGACGGAAAAGCAGAGCAGGTCCGGCTTCTCGGCTTTCAGCAGGGCCATTGTCTCATTCTTAAGGTCAAAAAAGCGCGCCGGGCCTTTCAGCCGCCAGAAGCCGCTTTCGTCGAACAGGCAGGGGTCTATCACAAGGCTGGTCTCGATGTCTTCTTTTTTCAGCGCGGCCGAAAGCGCCCCGATGCCGAGGCTTTCGTACCCGTTGTGCAGGAAGGTAACTTTCATTTTATTGCCTACTATAAGCCATTTATCTTTTCACGCAAAGGCCGCAAAGAATTTTCAAATTAGATATTTAAGCTGAATATTTCAGTTGAAGCTGCATGCTCGTCGAGTTAATCAGATCTTTTTATTCCGTCTTTCCGGCGAAAGCCGGAATCCAGAGCTCGTCAGAATCTGGACACCGGCTTTCGCCGGTGTGACGAACTAACTGAAGTTTCAGGCAGACTTTAGTTTTAAACCTCTGCGTTCTTAGCTGTTTGTTTGTAATGCGACATCATCATTGTTCTGCGGTCGTTTTTTTAGCGAGGACGCGGGCGGCGGCGGCTTCGGCGTTCTGGAGGCATTCTTCCATGTCCAGATAATCGTGTCCGCCTGTCCTGCCGCAAAGCTCCAGGTTGCGGTATTCGGCGAGAGACGCTTTAAGGTCGTTCAGCGGGCCCTCAAAACCGGAGTAAAGCAGAGGGTAGGCGTGAGGCAGCCGCACGGCGGTGAAGTCCGCGGTCTCAAAGTCGCCGAAGAGCTTTATGGCCCTGAGCGAACGTTCGGTCTCTTTGAGCAGGTCCCCGTCCTTCATCCGCCAGGTGTCGTCGCCTTCGTCGCAAAAGATCTCAAAAGTGATGGGCAGGGTCCCGTCCGGCCCTGCCAGGGCGGGGCTCCAGTTGGAAAGCTCGCAGGCGCGGGAAAAGAAGATCTCTTTTTCCGGGAAATAGTTCCAATGGTCTTTGAGCCGGACCTCGCGTTTTATCGCCGCGAAAAGGATGATCAGCGAGCGGAATTTTATGCCCCTGCCGGAAGCCGCGAGGCTGGGATCGCTCCTGAACAGCGGCGCCAGCCCGGTGAGCGGGATGGTGGAGACGACGTGGCGGCAGGAGAGCCGGCGCTTTTGCCCGCCGTGCTCGAACATGACGGAATTTATCTTCCCGCGTTCGCTCCCGAATTCAAGCGGAGTCGCACCGGTCAGGAGGGCTCCCGCCGGAAGCTTTTTCCGCAGAGCCGAACAGAGTTCGCCTATGCCCCCGCGCGGGTAAAGAAAATCCGCCGCGTTCTCTTTTGAGGCGCTCTTGGAGGAAAGAGCTTCCAGGAAAAGTCTTTTAAGGTTCAGCGGGCCGATGCGCCGCTCGGCCCAGGCCGCGGAGATGCTGTCGGTGGGCAGGCCCCAGACTTTGAGCGTGTAATCCTTAAAATAAGCGTCGTGTATGCCGGGCCCGAAACGCGAGTGGAGCCAGTTCTTGAGAGAGCCCTCCGGTGGTTTGGAGTCCCGGCGGCCCAGACGCTTGAGCAGAGCCGGGACCGCATAGAGAACGCCGTTCAGCAGCGTAGGCGGGTAGCGGAGGAACCGTCCGCCGACGAAAGTGCTGCTCCTGCGCTTGAGCCTGAGCAGCGGCTCCGGCTGAAGGAGCTTCTCGACCGCGGCGGCGCGTGAGGCGTCGCCGAAGTAAAGGCGGTGTCCGCCCAGGTCGAATTTGAAATTTTTATAGGAGACGGTGCGGGCGAGCCCTCCGGAAAAGAGCTCTTTTTCAAGCAGGACGACCCGCTTGCCGGCGGCGGAAAGCGCCCCGGCGGCCGCGAGTCCGCTCAACCCCGCGCCAAGTATGACTATATCGGTGTCTGTATCCATGAATCCTGCAATATTCTACATAACTTTAAAGGCGGGCACTTCCAAAGGGCCTAAATTCAAGTAGGTCTAAAAACGAGTAAATACATACCTAAGGACACTCGGAGGAGGGCAGTGTGGGCGCTATAATATAAATAACGGCGCGAAGCCTTCGTGATTCCGCGAGGAATAAAAGTCCGGCGCCGCCGCGGTTTATTTAAGAATGAAAAAAACCATAAAGAACATAGTACTTCTGCTGGCGCTGCTGATGTGCCCGGCTTTCGCGTCGGCGGCGTCTCCGTTCGTTTTCGACCCCGTGATCAACAAACAGCTTGGGGACAAATTGTCCATCCCCGTGTTCTACGCGCTGCCGGAGAGCGCCTATTTAAGATCGTACGACGGCCTTTCCGCCGCCGACGGGCTATGGGAATTCCGCCATCCTGACACGGCCGGAGCCCGTTCGCAGGTCGGCCTGCGCGTTTATCTTACCCCGCGCCATGACGCCGCCAAAAGACTCGCCGCCGGCGGCTTCGTCCAGACCGGCGATATTATCCTTACTTTCAGGCCCGATTGGGGCTTTATGGGGCCGTATCCGAACATCCAGATGGGGGTAAGCCACACGGCTCTCGCGATCGTAGAGGACGGCATCGTTTCAAATATCGACAACCCGCTCACGGACGAATATCTGGGCAGCCTGGTCGCCGACCATTACCAGAAAACTCCGGCCCTGCATATAATACGCCCGAGGAATTTGAGCGCGGAAGAGAAAGCGAATCTGCTGGGGTGGGGAAAAAGGCTGATAAAACTCGCGCCGAAGATCTATCCTTCGCAGCTTTCGTTCAACCAGGACTACTCCGCGCCGAAATACTCCGGCGACATGACGTTCGTTAAAACCCTCGGGCAGATAGCGCTTCAGATAAATAAGACCGCCAAAGTCGATCTTTACTGTTCGGAGTTCGTGTGGGCGCTGCTTTCCCTTAAGGACTGCGATCCCAATCAGCCGGAGGCGTTCGCTCAGGACGGCGTGCCGGCCTGCATCAAGCCGGTATTCAAACCTCTGACGATGCTGGGCGATTACTTTTTGGATCCGAAGGCTCCGGCCGCGCGCCTCGGCCTTTCGGACGGACCTCTGGCCGTGATAAACTCCATCGGCCTGCCGGACGATCAGAAGGCGCGGCTTATCCACCAGGTATTCGAACACAAGCGAGTGATGTCGCCCGGCCACGCCGCTTTAGCGCAAAGTCTCGAGCCTTACTATCTGCCTCTGGAGGGCTATTATGAGGGGATCCAGGCACAAACTCCGAAGTCCATGCAGATAATGAACAGTTTCAACAGCAGCGTTAAGCCTAATTATTCACCGGCTTCTTTCCTTATAAATACCCTTCTTCCTTCCGATAGCCAGGAGCGGAATATGGATATGGTGGGCACAGTGGTCTTTTCGGACTAATTTCATACTATCACACGAAGGCACAAAGACACGAAGAAGAGGCAGGAAAAGATCAACATGAATATACAGGATGAACAGGATGTCGGATATATATTTCCCGAAATGACCACAAAGGTCACAAAGTAACAAACGGAAAGGACACAAAGTTTTTCTGCAGTAACTTCGTGAACTTTTCGTGCAAAACCTTGTTACTTTTGTGTCTTATTGTGGCTAACTGAAAAGTACGATGGAAGGGCGTTAATTTAACATGAATAATTTTATAAAGGTTTTTATCAGTTCCGTGCTTATTATGCCCGCGCTGGCGTTTTCAGCTGAGACGCCGTCCGCCGCCGGCAAAGCGTTGGTGCAGGACGGCGACATCATCTTTATACACAGCGGCAGCTCTCAGGCGTCCGCGATAGAGGAAGTGATGGGCTCGAGTTGGACCCATGTCGGCGTTGTTTTTAAAAAGGATTCTTCCTGGTTCGTCGCGGAAGCGGCGGCAAGCGTCAGCCTCACTCCGCTGGAAAAGTTCATAGAGAAAAGCCGCGACGGAGGTTTCGAGGTCAAAAGGCTGAAGGACTGGCGCGCCCGCCCTGCCGCGAAAGACCTTGCCCGGCTGAAAAAACGGCTGTCCGACGACCTGGGCAAGAAGTACGACATCTATTTCGAATGGTCCGATAAAACGCTCTATTGCAGCGAGTACGTCTGGAAAGCGTATCACAGCGCGCTTCGCGGTCATCCGGACCTTTCCAAACCGCAGAAGTTCTCGGACCTGAAACTGGACGGCCCGCTGGCCAAAGAGCTTATCGCCAAAAGATATAAGGCGGCAGGAAAAGAACTGAACATGAACGAGCCGATAGTGACCCCGCTCGCCCTTTTCAATTCCGACCTGCTTTATACCGTGCCGCAGTAATTTTAAACAGCGACCAACAGGAGAAATCGATATGCCCAGCATGAAAAAACTACTCACCGCCGCCGCTCTCGCGGCGCTTGCATCCGCGCCGTTGTCGGCACAGGTCTGGCGCGGCCGCGTCCACCCGCCCCTGGCGCCTCAGGACGGACAGACCTGCCCGCAGAGCGTCCCCGTCATCATCGGCAATACACAGGGATACGCGGACAGCCTCGGCTCCGGGCTATGCTACGTGTCTATCGATCCGACCGATACGTCCGACTTGGTCTACCGGAGCTACGCTTTCTTCAGCGACGGCCTGCTTATGGTGTTCAGCTCCTACGGCGACGGGGAAGGCAACCCGAACATGACCTCGGCCCGCGAGTTCTTCTTTTTCCCGCGGCGGCACGCGCCGGCGCTGACGATGGACGAGAAGAAAAAGACGATTACGGTGCGCATGGGCAACGGCAGGGACGCCGAGTTCGACCCGGCCTCCGCACAGCTGCGCGAGCTTGAGTTCGGCCGCGTGACCGTCTCTCCTAAGATCGATCCGGCCGAGCGCGGCGGCGTCGAGATCCCGCGCTATTTCGGACTGATACTCGACGCGGGCTTCCGCATGGGCGAATCCCCTTCCGGGCTTCCCGACGGGACCGCTACGTTCCGCAGCGCCTGGGGTGAGACGTGCGCGGTCAAGAACCGCGACGTGTTCAATTACACCCCTGACGGCGACCACGCGTTCAAGTTCACCGACGCCCAGCTGTCCGCCTGGCTGCGGACTGCCTGCCCCAATCTGCACATCGGCTTCTGAAGCCTGAACTAAGCAACACCGGGGCCGCTGCTTCCCAATTAGAAAGCAGCGGCCCTTAACTATTTCGGCTTTGGGCTTTAGAGCCGCGAGGCGCCCAGTCGTGGCGGCGAGGGCATGGGCGTCGTCGGGCACGCTATCGACCACACCGTGGTCGCGCTCCCGCTCGGACTCGGCGCTTACGTAAGCCTCGCCCTGCGCGAGGGCCCGCCGAACCCATGCCCCCGCCGCCCCTCCACGAAAACTTTGCACTTGATGGTTCATCAACGCCACCAATCCCATTAAGGAGAAAGTTAGTATACATCGTCCACTACTATTGAGGTCCTTACGCCGGTGGCTGCTAGTTCGGGGCTGACAGGCATGGGTCAAATCGGGTCTGCGGCCGGCCCGGCGACTACGCGCCGGTTCCTCCTCGCCCCGATCCGACCCATGCCTGTCTCCCCTCCATCGATACCCGCCGGCAACAACCAACAACTTCCCAAAAAATATAAAAACATGACCCCACCCTTGTTGTAGATACATCTATAATTACCCGCCCGTAGGTCGCCGCCAGCCTTATGTGAAGATTCCTATTTGCTAAAATATTGAAGTTTGGAAGGGGAAAGATATAATTAGTCATCTAGTCATCTGCGTCCCCAATGCCGCCGAGCGTGCATGGGGCCACGGGACGCTACTTCCCATTTTCCTAACTCTGCTCCATTTCTATAGGCAAAAGGCATTAGGAGCCTTTCAAAAAGCCCATAAACTGAGGGGCTTTTTTTAAGGATATTTGTTTACCGCCGGGTGGGTAAATATGGCTGTACCGACATTAAGGGCGGGATAATGTTGTTTAGTTTAAGGAAGTGCCGATAAATACTATAGCCAAAGAATCATCAAGTGCGGTGGACTTTATAGAGGGGTGCCGACGGGGTTGGCTGTAGGGGCATCCGGAACGCGACTTGGTCTTTCATAGGAGTGGACTGGGCTATCAGAGGTTTGCTACGGACACTACTTTCGCGCGAGGATAAGGGCGGCCGCGCTGGCCGTCCCGGCCCCGGAAGACAACCCCGTCGGCAGGACCCCGATTGGGCATCTCGCGGCTCGAACCCCAAAGCCTACCAACCCGGCGTTACCATAAGCCTGACGTTCCCTTATATGGATTCCCACCCCATCAAATGGTGTGGCAGGCCGCCAAAAGATCGCGGGAATGACAAAGCGCTTCAGGAAAGGGTAGAGTCCGAACCCCTCGGCCTACAGACCGGGGCGCTTTTTATATTATAATAATCAATATGCCGGTCCGCCTCAATAATAAGTATCTGGCTTCGCTGCTTCCTTTGCTGCTGGCTGTCCTCAGCGGCTGCGGCGGGAACTCCAGCGCGCGGCGGCTGAAGCCGGATGTCTACCCCAACTACGCCGCGCTCAGCGCCGCCAATGTGGAGGGGCGGGATTATTCGAGAGAAGTCTACGACCGCAAGTCCCCGGTTACCATTTTCGCCATACACGGCGGGGATATAGAGCCCGTCACCTCCAGGCTCGCCAGGGCCGTAGCCGGTTCCGATTTTAATCTTTATCTCTTCAACGGCTGGCTGGGCGCCGACAGCGGAAAGCTGCACGTTACCGCAACCCATTTCGATGATCCCGCGGCCATCGCTATTTCCACCCCGGCACTGCTCGCCGTGTCCATACACGCGCAAGTCGACCGGGGAGAATGGGTCTGCGTCGGCGGCTCCAACGCGGAGGCCGGCCGCGAGGTGGCGGCAGGTCTTGTGTCGGCCGGGTTCGAGGCCGATGCCCCGTGCGGCCGCCTGCCGGGTACCAATGCGAAGAATATAGTCAACCGGCCCGAAAAAGGCGGAGTGCAGCTTGAGATTACGCTCAAACTGCTGGAAAGGCTCGGGAGTTCGCCCGCGGACAAGCGTAAATTCGCCGACAGCGTTCGCAATTCCATATTTTCGGTGCTGAAAAATCTTAAATCCGGGCAAGTCCCCGGTACGGGACAGTAAATATTCGGTAAGTTCAAATGTCATTTCAGCTATTCGTAGGCTGGAATCCATTAAGACGGATTGGATCCCTCCCCCATAAGAATGGTGGAGCAGGCTGCCAAAGATCGCAGGAATGACAAACATGAATAACGGGATCACTGAACACTTACAATAAGTAAGCCCCCGCGATCATTACAATAACAAGGAGAACACGATGAAAAAGATAAGGATCTTCGCTTTCGGCGGCAATGAAGTTTCGCCGAGCGGTCTTAAAGACCCCAAGACCGGCAAGACCATAAACCCGGATATCGCCATGCAATGGCAGCGCACCGCCGATACCGCCAAGCTGGTCGCCGACATTTTCGAGAAATACCCCGACGACCTGTACGTCATGACCCACGGCAACGGTCCGCAGGTCGGCAACGTGCTGATGCGCGCCGAGCTCTGCCGCGAGGTGCTGCCGCCGCTGCCGCTGGACGTCTGCGTCGCGGACACGCAGGGCGCCATGGCTTATATGATAGGCGAACTGAACAACGAGCTGAACATCCGCGGCGTCGACAATATCGTCACCGGCATCGTGACCCAGGTTGTGGTGGACAAGGACGATCCCGATTTTAAGAACCCCTCGAAATACATCGGCCCCTCTTATTCCAAAGAAGAGGCCGAATCCCGCACCAGTGAGAACGGCTGGGTGATGAAGCTTTATAAAAAGGACGAAAAGGGCGCCGAGATCTGGCGCCGCGTAGTGCCCTCGCCGGTCCCGTCGGATATCGTGGAGATAGAAGCGATAGAGGCCCTGCTCGCCAAAGGCATAGTGCCGGTGACCGTAGGCGGCGGCGGCATCCCGGTGCGCGAAGTGGCCCCGGAGATAAAGGACGGACAGGAAATCTATACCTGCAATTACGACGTTAAGTTCTCAAGAAAGCACGAGGCCGGCAAAAAACAGCTCAAGATGTACACCGGCGTGGAAGCCGTGATAGACAAGGACCTTGCCTCCGCGCTGCTCGGCAATATGCTGCTGAGACGCGCGAAGGCGCGCGGAGAGGACGTCGAGGTCACGCTGACCATCTTCACCGGAGAGGACGGCGCCAAACTTAACTATCAGAAGCCGGATCAGGTGAACCTGCGCAAGCTGACGCTTAAGGAACTCGAAGAAATCTATAACCGCAAGCCCTGTCCGTTCCCCGCGGGGAGCATGGGGCCCAAGGTGAAGGCCGTCATCGAATTCCTCAAGGGCGGCGGGCAGGCGGCTTATATCACCAAAACGGAACTGTTCGACGCGACCCTCAAAGGCGAGGCGGGGACCACGGTGGTCCGGTAGCCGTGCATTCACCTGGGTTTTAGGCGCGCGGCGGGAAAATGCGGGCGCTGTCACTCTCGCCCCGCGCTTATGGCGGCGGAACAAAAGAGCGGAACTTCGGATCTGAGGGCGGGGAAGACGGCTGCGGTCTTATGTTCAGGGAATTATGAAAAAAATAAAAACTTTGCAGTGCATCAATTGCGGCCGGGACCATAAGCTTGTCGACGTCAAATATACCTGCGCCTCCTGCGGCGGGAACCTCCAGGTCATCTACGATTACAACCTGATAAAAAAGCGTCTCAACTACGAAGTGCTCAAGGACAACCACGACAGGACCATGTGGCGCTACATGGATATCCTGCCGCTGTCCGGCTTTAAAATGATACCTCCGGTACAGGTGGGCTGGACGCCGCTTTACAGGGCCGACAGGCTGGGCTCCGGCGCCGGCGTGCCGAACCTTTACATCAAGGACGACGGCCGCAACCCGAGCGCTTCTTTTAAGGACAGGGCCAGCGCCGTGGTGATCGCCCGCGCGCGCGAACTGAAAGAGAAAGTTATAACCTGCGCCTCCACCGGCAACGCGGCCTCTTCGCTCGCCTGTCTGACGGGCAGCCTGGACATGAGGACGGTTATTTTCGTGCCGGAAACGGCGCCGGCCCCCAAGGTCGCCCAGCTGCTGGTTTTCGGCGCCGCCGTCATCATGGTGAAGGGCACCTATGACGACGCCTTCGAACTCTGCCTTAAGGCCTCGGCCGAATACGGCTGGTATAACCGCAGCACGGGGGTCAATCCCTTTACCCGCGAGGGCAAGAAGACCTGCGCTTTCGAGATCTGCGAGCAGATGAAATGGGAAACGCCGGACAAGGTGTTCGTTTCCGTGGGCGACGGCAATATCATAAGCGGCATGTGGAAGGGTTTCGTGGAATTCCACCGGCTCGGCATCATAGAGAAGCTGCCGCAGATGATAGCGGTCCAGGCGGAAAAGTCCGACGCCGTCAAAAGGGCCTTCGAATCCGGCGGAGAGATCCAGCCGGTTTCCGGCGAGACCGTGGCCGACAGCATTTCCGTCAGCATGCCGCGCGACGGCATGGCGGCCGTTATGGCTATCCGCGATTCCGAGGGGTTCGCGCTCTCGGTCACCGACGAAGAGATACTCGCCGCCATTCCGGAAGTCGCCAGAGGCTCCAATGTCTTTGCCGAACCGGCCGCCGCCGCCACCTACGCCGGCCTTAAAAAAGCCGTGGCCGAGGGCAAAGTCAAAGAGAACGAATCCGTGGTGCTGCTGATCAGCGGCAACGGCCTGAAGGACGTCGCCAGCGCGATGAAATCGGCCGGCCAGCCTTTCATCATCAAAGCGGACATGGACGAGCTCAGAAAGCTGGTCGCGGACAATAAGCTGGCTTGATCCGAAACTATTGGCCACAATAAGGCACAAAAACCACAAAACTAACTGTACTCTTTTTGTATCTTATGTGCTTTTTGCGGCGAAACTACAGTGGGCTTAATCTAAAAACTTCAGTCGGGTCGTCACACCGGCGAAAGCCGGTGTCCAGATCCCGACGAGGCCTGGATTCCGGCTTTCGCGGGAATGACGGAATGAAAAATCCGGCTCAACCCGCCGATTATTCCGCTTTAATTGCAACTTTCAGGCTAATCCGCCGAAGGCTATGGGTCAGGTATGAAGATCACGCTCATTTATCCTCCCTCCGACTGCCTCAATTGCGAATGCTTCACGCTGCCGAACCTCGCGCTGCCGGTGCTGGCCGGATGCCTGCGCCGGGAGGGGCATGAGGTCTCGCAGGTGGACCTCGACATCGCCTTTAACAAAAAGATACGGCGCGGCGATCACGGCGTCGACTTCAATATCCTTAAATATCCTGAAAAGACAGCCGCTTATCTTAAAGGCCGCCTCCGCGGTCCCGAGGCCGCGCTCCTCGAACGCATCTCCGGGCTGTTCCTCGGACAGCCCGGCTTCGAAAGGTCCGAGCTCTTCGGGATAACGCTGGCCGGCTTTAAGATGAATCATTTCCTGCTGAACGGCGCGGCCCTGATAGCTCACGGGCTCAAGAGCCGTTACGGCGCGCCTGTGGTGATCGGCTACAACGGGGTCCCTAAGACCATCTATCACGGCCTCCTGGAAAAATACCCGTCTTTCGATTACGCCGTCTATTCCGGAGGCGGTCTTCATCTGTCGCGCCTGGCCGCGCGTCTGTCCGGCGGGACGGCCGGGCTGTTAAGCACCTTTGAAAAAAAGAAAGACGGGACTATCGCAGACCACGATGCCGCGGTCCGGATCAAAGTGACGAGGCCGGATTACGCCGGCTATCCGCTCTCCGCCTACCGCCTGGACGGCACGGAGCTGTTCTCGCGGTACGCCCCGGCGCTTTCCCTTACGCGCGGCCTCATCCGGCGCGCCGGGAACCCAGGACAGCTGACCGCCATGTACCATTTTACGGACACCTGCCGGGGGCGCTGCGCCTTCTGCGCCAATAGGGCGGGCGGCGGGACCAATTCATTAAGTCCGGACGAGATAGTGGAAGACCTGTTCCGTCTGAAGAAAGAGGAGGGCGTGACGGGCGTCTACTTTATCAACCCAAATTTTAACGACAGTTATAAATTCGCCGAGGAACTTTGCGACAAAATGATCCGGCGGCGCCTGGGCCTGCTCTGGTGCGACTGCGTGAATTTCAGGGAGCTGGATAAGAACCTCCTGGTAAAGATGCGCAGGGCGGGAGCCATAAAGCTGACCTTCGGGATGGAGACCGGGTCCGCCAGGCTGCTGAAGTATATCCGCAAGGGAGCGCGCAAAGAAAAGATCTCCGAATGCCTTAAGACGGCGCATGAACTTGGCCTCTGGAACCATATAGAGCTGATCGGCGGCCTGCCCACCGAGACCGATGCGGACATGCAGGAAACAGTCTCGTTCATAAAGGGCCATTCGGAGCTTATCGACGCGTATTCCATCAATCCGTTCTTTATGTACCCGTCCTCGCCGTTCTGCCGCGAGCCGGAAAAATTCGGGCTCAGGCTCCTTCCAAAAGGGCGGGACACGAAGCTCGACCCGTTCTCAGCTGCTGAGGCCGCAGGCAATTTTTCCGAGCGTTTCGACGAGATCAGAGGACTGAAGTTCGCCGAGAAGGACGCCCAGATCCGCCGTTCTACCAGGCTCCTGGCGGAAACCGTCAAAGAAGTCTCCTCCGGACGGGCTATAGATTTTGAGCACATTCATCTGCTCATGTACCTGTACGGCGCGCTGGGGCATAAACAAAAACCGCTGATCCGCAAGGTGGTCGGGCTGCTGACCAGGAAGTTCATGCCTTATAATCTCGAGAAGTTCATCCCCGCCGGGGACTTCATGAAACACGATTACGACAGAGTGCTGAAGGAAGAGAGCGGAGGCAGAAGAGCGGGTTCCGCGCAAATGCGCCGGACCGCGGACAGCCATGGATAAACTCGAAGGCATAATATTCCTTGCCGGCAAATGCAACCAGAACTGCCTGTTCTGTTCGGCCGGCGGCATGGATAAGACGCGTCCGGAGGCTTCCGTCAAAAGGGCCATCGGGGCGGGCAAAAGGACCGTCTCGATCGAAGGGGGGGAGCCGACCTTGTCCAAAGACCTGGTGAAATGGGTGAAATACGCCCGGTCCATGGGCGCAAAAGACGTGATCGTGTGCAGCAACGGGATAAGATTTAACGACGCCGCTTATGTCAGGTCTTTGACGGACGCCGGAGTCACGCTGTTCAATATAAATCTTCCGTCGCATATCGAGCGTCTGTTCGATCTGCTGACCCAGACCAAAGGCCAGTTCCAAAAAAGGCTGGACGGGCTGCGCACGCTGATCGAAACGGCGGGAGGGAAAAATCTTAGGCTTACCTTCGTTATAACGTCCCTGAATTATAAAACGATGAAGGATTACGCGGCTTTCATCCATAAAAATTTCCCGGAGATCTTTTACATCGAGTTCAATCTGGTCAAAGTCCTGGGCTATGCCGCTAAGCGCCGCTATCTGGTGCCGAAACTGTCCGAACTCGCCCCTTATCTGCGGGAGACGCTTAAGTACGGAAAGGCGGCCGGGATGAAGATGATAACCGACGGGATACCGCTATGCCATCTTAAAGGCTTCGAGCATCTGGCGATAGACCCGTTCAAACTTATAACCGACCACAACTCGTTCCTTAAGGAAAAATTAAAACCGGCAAAATGCGGGGCCTGCTCTCTTCGGACGATCTGCGCCGGGCCGAGAAAGGACTACCTGGACATCTACGGCCCGGATGAGCTTGTGAAGTCTTCGAAAGACGCGCGGAAGATAGCCTCGACCATCAAACTTCAGTTCCTTCGTAACGGCCGGAGCGGCGCGGTCTGACGCTTACGGTTTATCTCAAAGTCCGCGCAGCAGGGAGTTCTTTTATGCCATTCAAGATGCCTCGAACACTTCTTTTTTATCTCGCCGCCGCGCTCTGCCTCGGCGCGCCGGCGCGCCCGGGATGCGCAGCTTCTAACGGGGCACAGACGCCTCCCGCCGCGTTCCGCGTGGCGGTCATCTCCGACCTTAACGGCGACTACGGATCCGCGGCCTACGGCGAGCCGGTCAGGGCCGCGGTCAGGGAGATAGTCCGCGAGAAGCCGGACCTTGTGCTGATCGCCGGCGATATGATCGCCGGCGAAAAGAACTCGCTTACGGACGCGCAGTTTTCCGGGATGTGGCGCGCGTTCGGCGCGGCGGTCGCCGCGCCGCTCGCCGAGGCCGGCATTCCTGTGGCCGCGGTCCCGGGGAATCACGACGCCTCCGCCTACCCCGGATATGAACGCGACCGGGAGTTCTATAAAAGCGAGTGGCTGGCACGGAAACCCGCCTTGCGGTTCCTTGACGATTCGCGCTATCCGTTCGAATACGCTTTCTCGGCCGGCGGAGCGCTTTTCATCGCTCTGGATCAGACGACGATGGCGAAGCTTTCTCCCGAGCGGCTGGCGTGGGTGGATAAAGTCCTGACCGAGCATGCGGAGTTCGCCGTTAAGATCGTTCTCGCGCATTTGCCGCTTTTTCCCTTCACGCAGGGAAGGGAAAAGGAGGTCACGGGCGACACAGGCCTGTCGGCGCTGCTTGCCCGGCATGGCGTCGCACTCGTTATCACCGGGCATGATCACGGGTATTATCCGGCCCGCCGCGGCCCGCTTCGCTATTTAAGCCTGGGCTGCCTGGGAGGGGGGCCAAGGAAACTTATCGGCGGCTCTAAAGTTTCGGCTCAGAGCTTCAGTCTGCTGACACTGACGCCCGGCGAAGGACTCGGCATAGGCGCGTTCGCTTACCCCGGTTTTTCCGCGCCTATAGAGCGGGCAACCCTGCCCGCCTCGGTAGGCGAGGGCGGGTTTCGGTACGTGCGCGACGATCTGGAGCCCTGAGGCTCTATTGCTCGGTCGATCCCAAATCCTTTGATAAGGACGGCGGCGGGGTTTCATTTGCGGGGTGGCAGACATAGGTCGGATCGGGCCGAGGAGGAACCGGCGCTCGCCCCGCACTTTGGACGCAACGCTTCGAAGCGCCACGATCTTCCAAAGTGAGGGGCAAGTCGCCGGGCCGGCCGCAGGCCCGATGGGCCCCATGGCTGACAGGACCCCGAACTTGCAGCCCGCCGCTTTTTTTCATTTTCACCCAATGTGTGAAATCCGTTTATCAATGTCGCAGCCTTGTTTGCGGAGGATTTGGGGTGATCAGATTTATTGACAGGTCGGTCGCGGATGGCGTATATTTAATAATAAGGAAGGGCGTAAAATTATGAAAAAGACGATGCTAGGGTTCATGATGGCTATGGCCATGGCGGCCTACGGAGCAGCCCAGGAGAATAACGGCTTCATAATTAACGGCATTAATGCCGGAGATATCGGCGTCATACCCGCCAATAAAGAAGCCCCCGCGGTTTCTCCTTGGCGCGATGCGGCCTCCGGCTTTAAAGTCCTCAGGAAGTTCTCGCCGGTGAAGGATTTCGGGATCCAGCTGGCTAATGTGGTCGAATTCGACCCGGCTTTTTTCACCATTAAAACCGTCAGCGCGCGGGCGCTTACCGGCCGCCCCAGGATCACCGTATTGGAGGTGAAAAAGCGCCTGCCCGAAGCCGCGGCTATCCTGAACGCAAGTTTCTTTAATCTGGCGGACGGGGCGATAATCGGGGAATTCGTGGAGAATGGCGCGAAGCCGGACGGCCTCATTTACGGCGGGGCCGATATAAACAGACTGCTGGTCTTAAGAAAGGACGGCACCGCGGATATTCTCTCCGAAAAAGAGAAACTTTCAGCTGAAGAGCTGGAAAGCACCGGCTACGCCGTGTCGGGGAAATCGCGCTGGCCGGGACAGTCGGACCCCACCAGCCGTTCGGCCGCCTGCATAAAGTATTCCGGCAGGATACTTCTCGCGGCCGTATATCCCGTGAAGACCCTCCCGGAGATGGACGAATATCTGGCTTCCGAGGGCTGCGTTCCCGGAAAAGTCATACATCTTGACGGAGGGGGTTCGACTCAGATGTCTTACGGCCTCCAAGGCGAAGAATGGCTGTTCGGCTGGGAGAGAAAGAGCGCGTCCGTTCCCGAATGCCATCTTGACAAAGACACTGACGACGTCCGCTGCTACAGGCCGGTGGCCTCTTTCCTGGCAGTATTCCCAAAGTAGGTTCATGGTGGTGATGGGGGGGCGCCGGTCGATCTTCAGAAAGGCTTGCGCAGGCAAGGGCCTTTCGGGAAATACGCAATAGGCCTAAAAACATCGGCCTCATGGGCCGAAAGCCCGCTTTCACCCCGGACGGATTATGGTAGAATTTATTTGTAGGGCGGAGGTGCCGCATGGCATCGAAAAAATTCGGAGGTACTAACAGAATGATTAAAAAACTAATGCTTGTGTCGGTGTGTTTCAGTTTCGCGTCGGTCGCCGGCGCGGCCGTTAATTTTGACCAGGGCGTGAATGTGAAAACCGCCATCGACAGCGCCAAGGCGTCGGATGTCGCTATCCCCGCCGCCAGATTCCCGATGCTCGTTAACAGCACGCGGGACTGCAAAAAGATAACTTTCGGCGCGACCGATCCGCTCACCTCTCCCACAGTATCCCTTGCCAGTCAGGAAGAGTACCAGGACTGCCAGAACATGGGCCCCTACGCTGGCCAGATCTGCATCCCCTCGTTCCAGAACTACAGGGCCAACGCGCAGATAGTCGTAACGCAGCCCCGCGAGCTCAAGCCCGACCAGAAAGAAGTTTTCGAAGTCTGCCTGTGGGGTTCTTTCCTGAGCATGAAGCCCGTCTCCGCGGTCTACAAGTATTCCGTCAACAGGATACTGGATACTTTCCAGATCACGCCCAATGGTCCGGTGCAGCCCGGACAGGATGACGACAAAAGCGCGGTCAAGTCCGCCCCGGCGCAGGACGTCTGCCGGTTGGCCATGGATGACGGCCATACCTGCGTTTACCAGTGCAAGGACGGCAGTTATATCTCCAACCCCAATCCGTTCCCGGTGATACCGGCCCCCAATCAGTGGGTAGGTCCGATTTCCACCCCCTGCAGGCCTACGGTCCCCAACACGCCGCTGATAACCATCCTCGGCAAATAATGTAAGGTGTTAATAAATAATGACAGCCGGCTGAAAAGCCGGCTGTTTTTTCGTCTGTTACGGGTATATAACTGTTCCCGCATTCACCCGGGATCACTTTATATACCGCTGTGCAAGTTCCTCGCAGATTTAATAGAATCATAAAATGAAGAAAAACAGCCAGAGCTCAAAAAAACGGTGGAACAGGATGGTGGATCCGGGGAAAGCGGGGTGCAGTTTTAATAATTTTATACTTTCGGAAGCCGTGATTTTCACGGCTCTTCTTTTGACACCGGCGTTCGGCTCCGCGGACGGGAACGGAATATTACAAAAACCGGCCGCCGCCGAAAAACAAATGTCGGCCGAGTTGTGGCTTACAAAGAACGACGGCTCGGTGCTGTTCCAGAAACAGCCGGAGCCGATACTGTTCACGGCCTCTACGGCCGCTTCTTCACAGGCCGTAAATATCAACCCGGATGTGAAGTATCAGGAGATGGACGGCTTCGGCTGCGCGCTTACGGGCGGCAGCGCCAAATTGATGCATAATATGCCCGGCGCGGAAAGGGGCGCCTTGATTAAAGAGCTGTTCGGGACCGACGGCAATGCCATCGGGCTCAGCTATTTGAGGATCAGCGTCGGGGCGTCGGACCTGGACGAGCGGGTGTTTTCCTATGATGACCTGCCTCCCGGGCAGGCCGACCCCGAACTGGCCAAGTTCAGCATCGAACCGGACAGAGCGGCGCTTATCCCGGTCTTAAAAGAGATCCTGGCGACAGGTCCGGCGCTGAAACTGCTGGCTTCGCCGTGGTCCCCGCCGGCCTGGATGAAGACGAACGATAGTTCAAAGGGCGGCTCGCTTAAGCCTGAATACTATGCCGCGTACGCCGCCTATCTGGCAAAATACGTGCTGGCGATGCGTGAAGAGGGCATAAATATAGACGCCATAACGATCCAGAACGAGCCTTTGAACCCCGATAATACTCCCAGCATGTTCATGCCGGCTGAGACTCAGGAGCTGTTTATTAAAAAATTCCTGGGGCCGGCGTTCGATAAGAACGGCGTGAAAACGAAGATCATCGTTTACGATCACAATTGCGACAGGCCGGAATATCCGCTGCTGATCCTCGCCGATAAAGATGCCGCGCGCTACGTTTCCGGTTCGGCCTTCCATCTGTACGCCGGCGAGCTTTCGGCCATGTCCGCCGTGCATGACGCGCACCCCGACAAAGACGTCTATTTTACCGAGCAGTGGGTAGGCGGGCCCAGCAATTTCGCGGAAGATTTTAAGTGGCATCTCGGAACTTTAATGATCGGCGCGGTCAGGAACTGGAGCAGAACGGTGCTGGAATGGAATCTGGCCTCGGATCCCGCTTACGGACCGCATACCGAAGGAGGCTGCGTGAACTGCCAGGGCGCGGTCACGATAGCTCCGGGCGGCGTCAGGCGCGACGTGGCGTATTATGCCCTGGCCCACGTTTCTAAATTCGTAAGGCCCGGAGCCGTTAGAGTGGACTCCGCCGGCCCGTCGTCGCTGCCCAACGCGGCTTTCAGAACGGCGGCTGGAAATATAGTTCTTGTCGTCTCGAACGAGTCGCGCGCTCCGGCCGATTTCACTATCAGGTATCAGGATAAAGCCGCCGCCGTAACCCTTCCGGGCGGCTCCGCCGGCACCTACGTGATAAGAAGCTATTGACCGGTAAAAAGGCGGGTGGGCGGGCGGTCAGGGAGCAGATGCGTATATTATCCTGAAAGTTTCAGTTGAATCCGCAAAATTGTCAGGTTGAGCGGAATTTTTTTATTCCGTCCTTCCGGCGGCCTGCCCTTCGCAGTAGTAGCGGAGGAGGGAAGCCGGAATCCAGGCCCCGTTGGGATCCGGACACCGGCTTCCCCTCCCCGGTTTCACGGTGGGGCAGGTCGCCGGTGTGACGAACAAACTGAAGTTTTCAGGGTATCTGAAAATAGGTATAATCAAATAAGTCAGGGGATGAAATCGTTAAAAAACAATTCGTCCCCGTATCCGTCGGCAAATAAACATGTCAAGAAAAGGACCTTTGGCCGGACGCCTTCCGGCGCAGCCCGCGGGCGCGCGAAGTCTGAAGTTGATGACCTATAATACGCGCTACGACGGCGCGCGGGACGGGGAGAACGGCTGGCTTCTGCGCAGGGACTTTCTGACCTCGCAAATACGGTTCTACGCCCCCGATATCTTCGGAGTTCAGGAGGCGTCGCCGGAACAGGCGGCTTATATCGCGGCCGCGCTTCCCCGCTACGGGCATGTCGGCGTCGGGCGGGACGGAGAAGGAAGGGGGGAAGCTTCCAACATCTATTATAAAAAAGACAGGTTCGCGCCGGTGAAAGCGGATACTTTCTGGCTTTCGGATACGCCGGACAGGGTCTCAAAAGGCTGGGACGCGGACCTCAACAGGATCTGTACGTACGCGCTTTTCAAGGATGCGCCGACGGGAAAAAGCTTCTGGGTCTTCAACGCCCATCTGGACCACCGCGGTGAAAAGGCCAGGACCGAAGGCATACGTCTTATCCTTTCGAAAATGGCCCTATTGAACGTTAAAGACCTGCCCGAGATTTTTATGGGAGACTTTAATTCGGAGCCCGGTGACGGCAGGATAATAGAACTGAGAAAGAAAATGGCCGACAGCGGGAAGGTCTCGCAAGAGAAGCCTTTCGGCCCCGCCGGAACGTTCAACGGTTTTAACTACCATGAAACCGCGACGCAATTGATAGATTATATTTTCGTGTCGAAGAACAAGAATATAGCGGTGAAAAAATACGCCGTCTTAAGCGATTCTAAGGACCTGAAGTACCCGTCGGACCATTTTCCGGTGTATGTAGAACTTGAACTCTAGTTAACAGGATCAAAATTCATCTATGAAAAAAGCGGCTTTCAATTCGCTGTTCGTTATTCTTACCATTATGTCCACCAGCTCTTTCTCCCAGCAGACCATAGACCAGAAGGTCGACGCTTTGCTGGGCCGGATGACGCTCGAAGAGAAGATAGGCCAGCTCAACCAGTATTCCGGCGACCTGTCGGCCACCGGCCCGATAACCATAAATCCCGGCAAACAGGAACAGATCAAGAACGGCCGCATCGGTTCGATGCTGAACGTGGTCGGGACCAAATATACCCGGCAATACCAGGAGCTGGCCATGCAGTCGCGGCTGAAGATCCCGTTATTGTTCGCCCTGGACGTGATACACGGCTACAAAACGACTTTTCCAATTCCTCTGGCGGAGGCGGCGAGCTGGGACCTGGACGCGATAGAGCGCTCGGCCAGGATCTCGGCGACTGAAGCGGCCGCGGCGGGGATACACTGGACGTTCGCGCCGATGGTGGATATCGCGCGCGATCCGCGCTGGGGAAGAGTTATGGAGGGCGCCGGCGAAGACACTTATCTGGGCTCGAAGATCGCTTACGCCAGGGTCAAAGGATTTCAGGGCGCCAAATTAGGCGATCTGGATTCGGTGATGGCCTGCGCCAAGCATTTCGCGGCCTACGGCGCGGGAGTCGGCGGCAGGGATTATAATTCCGTCGACATGAGCGAAAGAATGCTGCAGGAGACCTACCTTCCGCCTTTTAAAGCCGCCGTGGACGCGGGAGCGGCGACCGTCATGAATTCCTTCAACGACCTCAACGGCATCCCCGCGACCGGCAACGAACACCTGCAAAGGGATATCCTCAAAGGCAAATGGGACTTCCGGGGTTTCGTGGTCTCGGACTGGGGCTCGATAGGCGAAATGGTGACGCACGGTTATGTTAAGGACTCCGAAGGGGCGGCGCTTGCGGCCATCACGGCTGGCAGCGACATGGACATGGAAAGCAACGCCTACCTGAACAATCTGGCGCAGCTGGTGGAGGAGAAAAAAGTCCCGGAGGCGCTGATCGACGAGGCCGTAAAAAGGATCCTGCGAAAAAAATTCGAATTAGGCCTGTTCGACGACCCGTACAGATTTTCCGATCCTGAAAGGGAGCGGGCGGCCCTGAACGATCCGGAGCACGCCAAAGCGGCGAGAGAAATAGCGGAGAAAAGCGTCGTTCTGCTGAAAAATGAGAACGGCCTGCTGCCGCTTTCAAAGGACATAAAGACCATCGCGTTCATCGGGCCGATGGTGAAGCCGGTAAGGGACAATCACGGTTTCTGGGCGGTCGAACTGAAGGACGTCGATCCTTCCTATATCGTGTCGCAATGGCAGGGCCTGCAGAACAAGGTCGGGGACAGGACCAAATTATTGTACGCCAAAGGCTGCGATTTCGAGGGCGACGACAAGAGCGGCTTCGCCGAGGCGGTAGCCGCGGCGAGCCAGGCCGACGTGGCGGTCATGAGCGTCGGCGAGAGATGGAACATGAGCGGCGAGGCCAAGAGCAGGAGCAATATCCATCTGCCCGGCGTTCAGGAAGAGCTGATCAAAGCCGTGCAGGCGACCGGCAAGCCGGTGGTGGTCCTGATCAACGCCGGAAGGCCGCTGATCTTCAACTGGACCGCCGATAATGTACCGGCGATACTGTATACCTGGTGGCTGGGCAGCGAGGCTGGCAACGCCATAGCGGACGTGCTGTTCGGCGATCAGAACCCCTCCGGCAAATTGCCGATGACCTTCCCGAGAGAGGAAGGCCAGATACCTCTCTACTACAACCATTTCAATACGGGAAGGCCCGCCAAGAACGAAACGGACGTGAATTACGTTTCGGCCTATATCGATCTGAAGAACAGCCCCAGATTCCCGTTCGGCTACGGCCTGAGCTACACTACTTTTCAGTATTCGAACCTGAAATTGTCCAAAGAAAAAATGAAGCGCTCCGAGACCATCGAGGTTTCGATGGACCTTGCCAATACGGGAAAGGCCGCCGGCGAGGAAGTAGTGCAGCTGTATCTGCGCGACAAAGTGGGTTCGGTGGTCAGGCCGGTAATGGAACTTAAAGATTTTCAAAAGATAAAGCTGGCCGCCGGCGAGACGAAGACGCTTAAGTTCGTTATAGACGGCGGGAAATTATCTTTTTATAATAAGGAGCTGGAATACGGTCCGGAGCCGGGGGAATTCGACCTGATGCTGGGGGCTTCCTCGGCGGATATAAGGTTAAAACAGAGCTTCGAGCTGGTGGACTGACCGGCGGTTGACGCCGTAGCGGGACGTTTGCCGCAAAATAAATAAGGAGACGAGCGAACAATGAAAAAACAAAACTCCGCGGGAGAGACAGCTTCCATAACGCTATTGGCGCCGCTTTCGGGCATACTTGTGCCCATAGAAACCGTTCCGGACCCGGTTTTCGCCAGAAAAATAGTCGGGGACGGCATCTCTCTCGACCCGACCTCGCAGATACTGCTGGCCCCCTGCGCGGGCTCGGTGGTCAACATTCATTCCTCGGGCCACGCCCTTACCCTCCAGGCGGAAGGCGGGCTGGAAGTGCTGATACATATCGGCCTCGACACGGTGCAGATGCGCGGGGTCGGGTTCGCGCCGAAGGTAAAAGCCGGCGACAAGGTAAAGGCCGGCGCTCCCTTGATAGAATTCGACGCCGACGAAATCGCCCGCAAAGCGCGCAGTCTTCTGACCCAGATCGTCATCACCACGCCCGACAAGGTCGGTTCCATGCGCAGACACTCGGGCGGCGTAACCGCCGGCAAAGATCCGGTCCTGACCATCGAACTGGCCGCCGGCGAGATAGCGGCCGCCGCGCCGGAGGCCGGCGTTCTGATCGTTTCCCAGGCCATCATCGTTCCTAACAGCTCCGGGCTTCACGCCCGGCCTGCCGCGACGCTGGCCAGATTGGCTCGCGGCTACCGCTGCGACCTGCGGCTCCGCAAAGGGGACGTTCAGGCCAATATGCGGAGCGTGTCGTCCGTGATGGGCCTGGATATACGCAAGGGAGACAGAGTTTATGTGGTGGCAAGCGGGCCGGACGCCAAGGAAGCCGCCGACGCGATAGTGCCCGCCATCGAGAAAGGGCTGGGCGAAGAGGCAGGCAACGCTCCGACCGCGCCCGCGTCAAAGCCCGCGCAAGCTCCGGCGGCGCGGCCGGCGGTCTCCGGAGATCGCAATCTGCTGACGGGAATAAGCGCCTCGCCGGGGCTCGCGGCCGGCAAAGCTTTTATACTGACGGAAGCCGCGGCCGGCGTGCCGGAATACGGCGGAACTCCGGAACAGGAGAGACGCAGCCTCGACGAGGCGCTCGCCGCCGCGCGCAGGCAGATAGACGCGCTCCAGAGCCGCCTGAAGACTTCCGGCGACACGGGCAAGTCGGAGATCTTCGGCGCCCATCTGGAACTTCTGGAGGACCCGGACCTGCTGGAGCTCGCCGGCAGCGCCATCGCTAAGGGCAAGAGCGCGGCTTTCTCCTGGAAAGAGGCTTTTACCGCTCATGCCGACCGGCTGGCGGGAATGAAGAACGAACTCCTGGCCGCGCGCGCGGCGGATCTGCGCGACGTGGGCCGCCGGACGCTCAAATGTCTGCTGGGAAAACCGGACGGCGATATTTCCGCGACCCCGGCCGGCTGCATTCTGATAGCTGAAGAGCTGACCCCGTCGGATATCGCCTCGCTGGACCGGACAAAGGTGCTCGGCTGCGCCACGGTAGGAGGCGGCGCCACTTCTCATATCGCGATACTGGCGCAGTCGTTCGGCCTTCCGCTCGCGGTCGGTCTGGAGCCCCGCGCGCTTGAAATATGCGCCGGCGCCGAGGTGATACTGGACGGCGACAACGGGACCCTGCGTCTTAACCCTTCCGCGCAGGACATGGACCTGGTAAAGGCCCGCCTGTCGAGCGCGGAGCGGCTGCGGCGCGAAGAGGCGGACGCCTCCGGGAGCCAGGCAGTCACTCTGGACGACCACAGGATAGAGGTGTTCGCGAACATCGGCAATACCGGTGATGCGGCAAAAGCGGTGAAGCTGGGCGCGGAGGGCGTGGGCCTGCTGCGTTCCGAATTCTTGTTTTTAAACAGGGCCGAAGCTCCCGGCGAAGAGGAGCAGACGAAGGCGTACCGGGAAGCCGCCGCGGCTCTCGGTAAAGAGCGCCCTTTTGTTATCCGTACCCTTGACGTGGGCGGGGACAAACAGGTCCCGTATCTTCAGATCCCCCGTGAAGAGAACCCGTTCCTGGGCGAGCGCGGCATCAGGGTGAGCCTGAACCAGCCGGAACTGCTTAGGACGCAGGCGCGGGCCATTCTGCGCGCGGCCGGGGCCGGGAACGTGCGGATAATGTTCCCCATGATCTCCGATATCGCGGAATACCGCGCGGCCAAGGCCATAGTGATGGAAGAGGCGAAGCTGCTTGACGCCCCGACAGTGCAGATAGGCGTGATGATAGAGGTCCCGTCCGCGGCCGTCACGGCCGGCGTGCTGGCCGCGGAGGCCGATTTCTTCTCGATCGGCACCAACGATCTTACGCAGTATACGCTGGCGATGGACCGCGGCCATCCGAGGCTGGCGGGAAAGGCGGACGCGCTGCACCCAGGCGTGCTGCGGCTCATCGGCATGGTGGTCGAGGCCGCGCGCGCGCACGGCAGGCACGTCGCAGTCTGCGGAGGGCTCGCGGGCGACCCGCGCGGGATCCCGCTGCTGATAGGCCTCGGCGTTACCGAACTGAGCGTGAGCGCTCCCGCGGTGCCGTCCGTTAAGGCGGCGGTGCGGCGGCTCAAGCTGGAAGACTGCCGGAAGCTGGCGAAGAGCGCGGTCTCCTTCGGGACGGCCGCCGAAGTGCGCGCGCTGATCCCCGCCGGCGCCAAGGAATAAAATTCTCATTCTTCTTCACCCGAGGTAAAGGAACTTTATGGAAAATCCAGGAAAACAAGCGTTCGCGCTGCTTCAGAAGATCGGAAAGTCCCTCATGCTGCCGGTCTCGGTCCTGCCAGTGGCCGGCCTGCTGCTGGGACTGGGAAGCGCCAACTTCCCGATAGTCCCGGTCATTATCTCCAAGCTGATGGCCCAGTCGGGCGGCGCCATCTTCGGCAACCTGCCGCTGATCTTCGCCATAGGCGTCAGCCTTGGACTTACGAATAACGACGGCGTGGCCGCGCTGGCCGGCACGGTGGGCTACGCGGTCATGATCGCCACGATGGGCGTTATGGGCGCGATGATGAAAATCCCGCTAACACCCATAATGGGAATGGATTCGCTGGACACGGGAGTTTTCGGAGGCATCCTGATAGGCGGGGCGGCCGCGTTCCTTTTTAACCGGTATTACCGGGTAAAGCTGCCGACGTACTTCGCCTTTTTCTCCGGCAAGAGGCTGGTGCCCATCCTGACGGCGGTGGCCGCTATCGCGATGGGCTGCGCGCTCAGCTTCGTGTGGCCGCCCATCGGCGCGGCTATTTCAGGCTTCTCGGTCTGGGCGTCGTCCGGCTCGCCGGCCGCGGCGTTCGGCATCTACGGCGTAGTGGAAAGGCTGCTGATCCCGTTCGGCCTGCACCATATCTGGAACGTGCCCTTTTTCTTCCAGGTGGGGCAGTACTTCGACCCGCTGACCCAGAAGATGATACACGGAGAGATCTACCGGTTCACCGCCGGCGATCCCACGGCCGGCAACCTCGCCGGAGGCTATCTGTTCAAGATGTGGGGCCTGCCCGCGGCCGCCATGGCCATCTGGTACACCGCCAAGCCGTCGCAGCGGGCGAAGATAGGCGGCATCATGATCTCCGCCGCGCTGACCTCGTTCCTTACCGGCATAACCGAGCCGATAGAGTTCGCGTTCATGTTCGTGGCCCCGGTGCTTTACGGGCTGCACGCCGTCATGGCGGGCACGGCCTTCTCCATGTGCGTGCTGCTGGGCATCAAGCACGGGACCACCTTCTCGCACGGCCTTATCGACTTCATGGTGCTGTTCCCCAAATCCTCGCACGCGCTCTGGCTGCTGGTGATCGGGCCCGTATGGGCGGCGATCTACTTCGGCCTGTTCACCTTCGTCATCAAGCGCTGGAACCTGGCCACCCCGGGCCGGGAGCCCGACGCCGAGGACGAGTCCGCGCAGTCCAAACCGGTCCATGAATTCTCTCATCAGCTGGCCCTGGCTTTCGGAGGCAAGAGCAATCTGAAGAGCCTGGACGCCTGCATCACGCGCCTGCGCGTGGAAGTGAACGATATGGCCAAAGTGGATCAGGCGCGCCTGAAAAGCCTGGGAGCGGCCGGAGTCATGGTCGTGGGCAGCGGCATACAGGCGATCTTCGGCACGCAATCGGAGAACATGAAAACGGATCTGGAAGAATATCTGGCTACGGCGGGCGCCGAGGCCGAAACGACCGGGCCCGCTCCGGCGGTCGCGGAGACTCCCGCTGTGGAGGGCTTCGCGGAACCTGAGCGCGATCCCGAAGCGGCCGTTAAAGCGCGCGCCTGGATCAACGCGCTGGGCGGCGCCGAAGCGATCGGCTCGATAGAAGCGTGCGCCCAGACCCGTCTGCGGACGGTCATGAAGGGCGGGAAAAAACCGGACGCTGAACGTTTGAGAGCGGCCGGCGTGAGCGATATCATGGAACTGCCGGGCGGGGTGCTCCACCTGATCGTCGGGCTGAACGCAGACCAGTACGCGGTAGAGATAAAAGCGCTGCTCGCGGCTCAGAACTGAGCCGCGACCGGGAAACGACATCGATAAATAAAAAAGGGCCGCTGAAAGATCAGCGGCCCTTTTTTTGTTCCGTCATTCCGGCGGCTTGCCCTTCGCAGCAGCGGCGGAGGAGGGGAGCCGGAATCCAGACCTTGCAGGAGGCTGGACACCGGCTTTCGCCGGTGTGACGAATCAGATGAAACTTCAGTCTAAAGCGGGAGGACGATGGTGAAAACCGAGCCTTTCTGAAGCTGGGACTTGACCAGGACGCTGCCGAGGTGCACCGCGGCCACCTTTTTTACCAGGGCCAGCCCCAGGCCCCAGCCTTCTACCTGGCCTGTGAACGAGGCTTCAACCTGGTAGAATTTATTGAAAACGTTGTCTATCTCTTCGCCGGGTATGCCCGGGCCGTTGTCCCCGACCGAGATCAGGACGTGTCCGTCCTTGACCTGAGCCGAGAGTATGACAAGCTTTTCCTTGCCCGGATTGAATTTTACGGCGTTATCCACGAGGTCCTTCAGCGCGCTCTGGATCAGGGTCTTGTCGGCGGTTACGGCTATAGGTTCGGGCACGACCGCTTTGAAAGTCACGCCCGGCGTGTCCTTGAGCCTGGCCGTCATCGTCTCTATCGTTTCGGCGAAAGCCTCTCCTACGTCGAATTTGGTCTTGTTTATAGCCGACTCTTCCAGGCTGTCTATCGTGACGAAATCGAGCAGGCTTTCTACCAGGTTGGTCAGCTTGGTGCCCTGGCTCATGATGGTGGAGGCCGATTTCTGCACCATTTCCGGCATATTCTTCGAGACGGCTTCTTCGTTAAGTATCTGCGAGAACCCGTTGATGCAGGCGAGCGGCGTCTTGAATTTGTGCGAGATGAGCGACAGGAAATTCCTGGCCATGTACTCTTCTATCTTCTGCGCCGTGATGTCCGACAGTATCCAGAGCCAGCCCTCGAGCACGGAGTTGCCGTCCCGGTCTTCTTTGAAAAGTTTTATGGCGGAGCCGTCCAGGTAGAATTTTTTGGGTTTCTCGCGCATTATCTCGAAGCGCGCGAGGGGGATCTCGGTCCTGACGATCTCGCTGAAAGGCGGCTTGACGGAGAAGTTCTCCAGGGCCTGGCTTATATTGGTGAATTTATACTTTTCGTATTCCAGGTAGAGCTTGGCGGAATTATTGAGGATTATTATCTCGCCTTCCAGCGTGGTGAGGATCGCGCCTTCCTTTATGCGTTTGAAGACTATCTCGAGCTTGCGCTTTTCCTCTTTCACGGAGGAGAAGAGCCTGGAATTCTCGATGGCGATGGCCGCCTGGGAGGCGAACGCCTCAAAATTGTTCTGGTCGGCCATGACGAAATCGCCGTCCGATTTATTTATGGCCTGGACGACGCCGATCACTTTCCCCTTGATGATCATGGGGCAGGTCAGCAGCGAGCGCGTGACGAAGCCGCTCTTATTGTCCACTTTCTGGGTGTGGCGGGGGTCGTTGGCCACATCGTTGATGATGAGCGCTCGGCCCTCTGTGGCGCAGGTGCCCGCTATGCCTTCTCCCAGCTTGAAGCGCATCTTCTGCACGTCTTCGGGGAGGCCCAGGGCCACGTCGAAATAAAGCTCGTGCGTCTTTTCATCCAGCAGGTACAGCGAGGCCCTCTCGGCCCCGACGACGCGGGAGGCCAGGCGCATGATGGTCATCAAAAGCTCGGCGATCTCCAGTTTGGAGGACAGGAGCCGGGAAACAATCACCAGCATCTCAAGGCTTTCTTGCGACTGCATTATCATATATATGCGGGACCTTCGCGCTTAAAAAAATATCTGAAAGAAAAGTTTATAATAATTTTTACAGGCTTTGCCAGTCATTTTATAATAATTATAAGCGAAATCCATGGTGGTCTTGTCGTTAAGCTTCATTTTCAGACCGCCAAGGAGCGAATTGGCGTCATCAGCTCCCCTGAACGATATTCTACTAAATCCCGCGTAAAGATAGCTATCGAAATCAGGCGCCATGTTCCTGGCGAACTGGACCGTCGTCACCCAGCCCGGCAGCCCCGTCACCGGCCGCAGCGTTCCCATATCGGCCATGTCGGCGTGGTCAAGGACCGGGTCTTTAATATTATAGTTGTTGGCTTTTGAAGGCTTTGCAAACCCGGCCGCCGAGGCCAGAAAAAAGAACTGGTTGTAAAAACTTTTCTCCACCTGCGCCTCATAGGCGGTTTCGGAGAAGGATTCGGCTTTGAGATTATTCAGCCGCGTTCTTTGCTGCGCCGCCGCCGCGGAGAGGGTCAGGTGAATATAGCTTTCGTCCACGTCCTCGCTGACAGGGATCACCGCGGAAGCTTTGACGCCTCGCGCCCCCGATCTGATCTTTGACGAGGATGGATAAAGGAAAGGGGTGGCCGAGAGCACTAAGTTGTCGGGAGAGTACATTACCGGCAAGCGGAAGGAATAGGCTTTGTCGTGGTAAAGACCGCCGTCTTTGTAAAAAGAGGCGTTGACCCCGCTCATCAACCGCGGCGCGAGTCTTGAAAAAAGAGTAAGAGATTCCTTTTTTAGATCATTGGAGCCGAAAGCGTAATCGTTTTCCATCCACAAGGCCGCGTGGGAAGCCGCGCTAAGGCCGAGGATCGCGGCGAGCGCGCAAATAACTTTTTTCATAGCTATCATTATATTATATATTTTCCATAAAAAACCCCCTCCCGGCCGGGGAGGGGGTTCGATGCGTTCTTGCCGGGATCCTTATTTGGAGAAAAGAAAGAAGTAGTTAAGGAAATCGTAGAGATCGCAGTTTACCAGGTTAAGGTCAAAGGGCGAACCGCCGATCGAGCCGCCTATATGACCGTTGATCTTGTTGTACGCCAGGTCTACGGCGGAGTTCCCGGCATAGCCCGCGACCCTGACCATCGTGACGTCCGCCACGCCTTCCTGCATGTCGAACTCGAGCTTCAGGGGGCTGTCGCCGAGGCTGCCTTCCAGCAGTCCGTTCTTCCAGTTGACCGTGTACTGTACGGGATTCGAGTCGGCCTCGCCCCGCACGGAGATCTCTTCCGGGCTCCAGGCGAAGTTCAGGTCCACAGGGCTCTGATTCGCGGCGCCGGTGATGGTTTTGGCCGCATTGTCGATCTTGATATCGACCGGGCCGTTATTCATCTTGCCGGTTATCGTCCAGGCGAGTTTGTTAATGGTTATCGCGACCGGAGAATTATTGATGCCGCCTTTAACGGTCCCGATCTTCACGGCGTAAGCGGATCTTGACCTGGAGGGTGAGGCGAAGAGCTTGTCGTAGACCTGTCTGCCGACCTGAACTTCCGTGATGTAGTAGTACTTTGCCAGACCGATAGCATAATCCGCTGCGTCCAGACCCGTTACGTCCACCATCACCAGGTATCCGCCGTGGTTGTCCTGGCGGGCGGTGGCCTTTAAGCCGCCGTCGTTCAGTTCTTTAACGATCGTATCGATGTTCTCGCGGCGCTGTATGAGCCCGACCAGCGTGTCGTTCATGTCGGGCTGGGCTTCGTTCACTTTGATCTTGGCCAGCGCCATGTTCTGCTGGTTGTAGCGGGCCGATTTGGGGGCGTCCTTATATGCGAGAGCGCTATAGACGACCTGATTGACGCGGACTTCCTTTATGAAAGAGTATCCGGCCAGCTCCTGCGCTTTCGCGGGGCCTTCCGAGTTCTTGACGTCGGCCTTGACCAGATAGGCTCCGGCCTCGCCCGCGTACGCTCTGACGCTGTAGCCCGCCCCTTGGAGCAGCTTCAAAGCCCTGCTGATATCGCTCTGTCTGTTCAGAGTGAGGATGATGGTGTCCGCCGTGTTGAACTGGTCTTCGGTGGGCTGGATCTTCGGGTTAATGGAAAGCGGGTCTCTCTGAGGGGCTTTCGGTGAAGGTATTTCTATCGAGGGGACCGCGAGTCCGGCGCTTGAGATCGCTTTGTTCTGCTCAGGGCCTGCGGCGGAAGCTGCGTTGGAAACGGAAAATAGAACGGCTGCGATTAGGGACGCTGCTCTCATTCGGTATTACCTCCGTGTCTGCTGTATCTTATCTATATTGTGCCATAAAAGCGGGGGCTGGACAATGGACCAAAGACAGGGGCGGTCGGAGGTATTCGGACCCTTAAGTCTGGGTCTTTCGGTCCTCTTGAATTGGGCCCATCGGGGCTTGACAGGAAAAGAAGGTCTGCTATACTATAGACATCTCAAGGAGGCAGTATGAAACGTTTTCTATGCTCGGTTCTGATCGCAACAGCTTTCCTCGCTACGGGCCGGGCTTACGCCCAATTCGGCGCCGATACCGGAGCCCTCCTCTCGAACCGGGAGTCGAGAGCCGGGATCCCCGTTCCCGCGCGGCCCCAAGCCGCCGCGACCGCTGGCGGCTGGAGGACTCTTAAAGCCATAACCAAGAGCGCGCCAAAAGAGTGGACCGTCATGGTCCTGCTTAACGCCAAGAACAACCTTGAGATGGCGGGGCTTTATAATGTCAACGACATGGAAAAGGTCGGTTCCGGCAAGGACCTCAACATCGTGGTGGAGCTGGGCCGCATGAACGGCCAGACACAAGGCGATACCCACGCGGACGGAGACTGGACCGGCGCGCGGCGCTATCTGCTGGTAAAAGATGCCGATGCTTCGGTCATTAAATCGCCGGTGCTTATGAGCAACCCCAAAGTGGATATGGGCGATTATAAGCGCGCGGTCGACTTCGTCAAATGGGCCAAGACCAATTTCCCGGCCAAGCACTATATGTTCATCATCTGGAACCACGGTTCCGGCTTTATGGATCCGAAGAGTTCGCAGAAAGGCATTTCTTTCGACGACGAGACCGGCAACTATATAAGGACGCCGCAGATCGGCCAGATACTTAAAGAGGCCGGCAAGGTGGACGTGATGGCCTTCGACGCCTGCCTTATGCAGATGCCGGAGGTCGCTTTCGAGGTTAAGGATAACGCGGACGTGATAGTGGGTTCGGAAGAGACCGTTCCCGGCCTCGGCTATCCCTACAGCCTGTTCCTCGGCGCCATCGCCAGGCAGCCCGGTATGAACGCCGAGCAGGTCGGCGCCGTCACAGTGGAAGCTTTCAAGATGTTCTATGATAAAATGCAGAAAGGCGCCCAGCTCTCCGCCATCAGGACCTCGAAGCTTGACGGTCTGGCTACCCGGCTCTCGGACTTCGCGAAGGCCGCCCAGGCCATAGCCGACACCGAGACGCTCAAGGCGGCCATGGCCGGCGTCATCCGCTATGATGCCATCGGAGCGGAGTCGGACCCTAAAATGACGATCTCGTTCTACGGCGATATGGCCGAATTCGCCCAGATGGTTGGCGACAAAATGAAGGCCGGCAATCCCCGGGCCGAGGAGCTTCAGGCAAGGGCTGGCGTGCTTCAGCAGTATATCGATAAGGAACTGGTCATCGATAATAAGGCTTCCATGAAGAACCGCGTGGACCGCGAACTCTCGGAAAGCCGCGGCATGTCCGTTTACCTGCCGCCCGTAGAGGCGCGCGTCGCGCAGGCCAAGCTCGAAGGTATCTTCGAGAGCCCGTACACCGACTACGCCTTCGACAAGGCCACCGGCTGGCACGACTTCGTGACCTTCCTGTACGGCAGCAGATAGAGCGAAAGTTTTATAACTCGCAGAGATCCCCCGGCCGATCGGCCGGGGGATTTTTTTCGGCTTATTTGTGACAGGCAGGTTCGGAAAAATATCACACAAAGCCACAAAGTCACGAAGAAAAGTAGATCCGGAAGAGATGCAACATGGATATACAGGATTGGCAGGATGCCGGATTTGAAATCTTATCCTGTATATCCATATGAATATATTTTAAGGTCGGAATAACCACGAAGGTCACAAAGTTTTGAACTGAAAGAACACAAAGTTTTTTCGGCATTAACTGGGTGCCCTTTTTGTTATTAACTTTGTGCACTTTGTGTTTAATTTTTTAAGATTTCTTCTTTATCCTGTTATATCCTGTCCATCCATGTTAATTGCGGTTTCTGGTCTTTCTTTGTGCCTTCGCGGCTTCGTGTGAGATACTTCGGTGTTTGTGTTCTTTGTGCCTTATTGTGGCCAAATTTAAGTTCAAAAGGCCGTTAATTTAATACAATTTCTATGCCGCGCAGCCGCGGCTGCCGGAGAACATGAAAATACTGCTGGTCAATTTTTTGGAGTGTCCGGAAAACCTGCATTTTGAACAGGCTTTTATCCGCGCATTAAAAAAATGCCCGCGTGCGGGCCTGGATATAATCCACGATTTCCGGTTCCCTTACGATTTTATAGAAAAACTTCCGCCGCCGGGCGGCCGCAGGATGAAATATGCCGGCCTGGAGGCGTTGCAGCTTGGCCTGAGGAGCTCTTATGACCTGCTCGTTACCCTTGATTTCCCGAAACGAAAAGCCTGCGCCGCGCCCTTTTTGCGCCTGCTGCGCGACCTGCCATGCGGTAAAAAAATATTCATAGCCAACCACCTAATACCGATGCCGGGCCACAACGCCACCGCGGATATAGCGGGGAAGCTGGGACTGCTGAGCGTCTTCGACCATGCCTATATCCTGGAATTCGACGATCCTTCGCTGTGGGCCAGGTTGGGGCTCCGAAAAGACAAGGTCCTGAAACGCGGGTATGCCGTGGACTGCCGCTATTACAGCCCGTCTAAAATACCGCCGGGGAACATCGTGTTCTCCGCGGGGTCCACCGGCAGGGATTATTCCGGGCTCGCGCGGGCTGTCAGGGACGCCGGGCTTTCGCTTAAGATCTTCGCCAACGCCGAGGTCCCGCCCTTAGCCGCGGACCTGCGGGCTTCGACCTCGGTGCTCCCGCTGGCCGGTAACCTGCATAATCTCAGACAGGCGGTGCGTTCGGCGAAGGCCGTAGTCGTGCCGATAGTGGACGCCCACCTCAACGAAGCCGCGGGGAATTCCATAGCTTTCATCGCCATGGCCTGCGGCAAGCCTGTGATAATTAAAAGGACTCCGTACCTGGAACGATTCATAAAGGACGGGAAGAACGGTTTTTTTTACGGGAAGCTGTCGGAGCGGGAGATCTCCCGCCAGCTTAAGCGCGCGCTTTCCCTGGGACCTGCTGCTTCCGGCCGGTTCGCGGCCTCGGCCAGGGCGGCCATCCTGAAGAAGGCCTCGCTTGACGCGTTCACGACGGCTTTCGCGGAGAAATTTGTTTTAAAAAAATAATTTGTTAGAATTTACGTATCGAAGTTCCCACAGCTCTTTTAAATAAACTCACCTTAAACAGTTCGGACGGGCCGGCGGTACGGCGGTCCGGGCGGTTACTCAGGAGGCAGTCAATGTCTTATTTCATCGGCCGCAACAGAGAAGCGAGGCAGACCTACGGTTTTGACGAAGTAGCGCTCGTCCCGGGCAATATCGGGGTGGACCCCGACGACACGGATATCTCCTTCAGTATAGGCGAGCTCAAATTTAAGATGCCGTTCCTCGCCTCAGCCATGGACGGCGTGGTAAATACCAAATTCGCGGCGGCCATGAACAAACTCGGCGGCCTGGCCGTGCTGAACCTGGACGGTATAAACACCCGCTACGAGAACCCCGAAGAGGCCGTGGACCTGATAGTCAACTCCGAGCCCGGCAAAACCACAGAAGTCTTCCAGAAGATATACAAAGAACCCGTCAAGCTCAAGCTCATCGCCCGCCGCGTAGAAGAAATTAAAAAGCATAAAGTACCCTGCGCCGTGTCCTGCATCCCGCAGAACGCCGGCGAGTTCGGCCCTATCGCCAAAGAGGCCGGAGCCGACATCTTCGTCGTGCAGGCCACGGTCATCACCATCAAGTTCGAATCCACCCGGCAGAAAACGCTGGATATCGCCAAATTCGTGAAAGAGATGAAGATCCCCGTGATCGTGGGCAACTGCGTCACTTACCGGGTCGCTCTTGAACTCATAGATACCGGCGTGGCGGGCCTGCTGGTGGGCGTCGGGCCCGGCGCGGCTTGCACCACGCGCGGGGTCATCGGGATAGGCGTGCCGCAGGTCACCGCCACGGTGGACTGCGCGGCGGCCAGGGATTTCCATTACAAGAAGACGGGCCGGTACGTGCCCATCATCACCGACGGCGGCATGCACAACGGCGGCGATGTCTGCAAATCCATAGCCTCCGGCGCGGATGCCGTCATGATCGGCTCCCCTTTCGCCAAGGCTTCCGAGGCCCCCGGCAAAGGCTATCACTGGGGCATGGCGACCCCGCACGCGAACCTCCCGCGCGGCACGCGCGTGCACGTGGGCGTGACCGGCTCCATAGAAGAGATACTGTTCGGGCCGGCGCGCGTTGACGACGGCAGCCAGAACCTGGTCGGCGCGCTCAGGACCTCGATGGGAGCTTTAGGCTGCCACAATATCCGCGAGATGCAGCTGGCGCAGATCATTATAGCCCCGTCCATCAAGAGCGAAGGGAAACTGCTGCAGCGGGCGCAGGTCGTCGGCATGGGTAAGACGAAGTAAGTGACGAGTGATTAGTGGCTAGTGATTAGTGAGGGAAATAGCTCTCCTTAATGACTCGCCACTCCCCACTAGCCACTCTCCACTGAATTATGGAACAAATATTGATCCTGGATTTCGGCAGCCAGTACACGCAGCTTATCGCCAGGCGCCTGCGCAACCTGAAGATCTATTGCGAGATCCTCCCGTTCAGTACGCCGGTGGAGAAGATCCTTTCGCGCGCTCCGAAAGGCATTATTCTTTCGGGCGGGCCCTCCAGCGTTTACGATAAGGACGCGCCCATCCCCGATACGGCGCTGCTCAGCCTGGGCATACCGGTGCTGGGCATCTGCTACGGCATGCAGCTTATCGCGCGCGAGATGGGCGGCAAGGTGCACAAGGCTTTAAAGCGGGAATACGGGCACTCTAAACTGAAGCTCCGGGGCTCATCGGCGCTGTTCGGCGGCGTGCCGAAAGATATTAACGTGTGGATGAGCCACGGCGACGAGGTCAAGGCCGCGCCCTACGGGTTCAGGGTGACCGCGGGAACGCCGGGCGTCCCGGTCGCGGCCATGGAATCCGTTGAGAGGGGCCTCTACTCGCTGCAGTTCCACCCCGAAGTGCATCACACCGAACACGGGGAAAAAATACTCGAGAATTTCGCCCGCCGCGTAGCCGGCTGCAAAGAGCGCTGGACCCCGGCATCTTTCCTTGGCGGGACAGTTGCCGGTATCAAGGCCCAGGTCGGCAAAGAGTCGGTCATCTGCGCTCTGTCGGGCGGGGTCGACTCCTCGGTCGCGGCCGTACTGGCCCACCGCGCCATAGGAAAACAGCTTTACTGCATCTTCGTGGATACCGGCCTGCTGCGCTTAGGCGACCGCGAAAGGATGAAGGAAGTTTTCCTGAAGAAGTTCCGGTTCAACCTGAAGATAGTCGACGCCTCGAAACTTTTCCTGGGCCGGCTGAAGGGCGTCTCCTCCCCGGAAAAAAAGAGAAAGATAATAGGGCACGCTTTTATCGAGGTCTTTGAAAAAGAGGCGAAAAAGATCAAGGGCGCGAAGTTCCTGGCGCAGGGCACGCTTTACCCGGACGTCATAGAATCCGTTTCGGTAAAAGGTCCCTCGGCGGTCATCAAAAGCCATCACAATGTCGGCGGCCTGCCCGCCAAAATGGGGCTGAAGCTGGTCGAGCCTCTCCGGTTCCTTTTTAAGGACGAAGTGCGGGAGCTGGGCCGGAGCCTGGCGATCCCGGAAGAAATATTGATGCAGCATCCTTTCCCGGGCCCCGGCCTTGCGATCCGCGTGCTGGGCGACGTGACCTCCGAAAGGCTGGCCATCCTGGGCAGGGCCGACCTCATCATGCGCGAAGAGATAATTTCGTTTGGCTGGTATCCGAAGATCTGGCAGGCTTTCTGTGTGCTGCTTCCCATTAAGACCGTCGGGGTCATGGGCGACGAGCGCTCCTACGAGAACGTGATAGCGGTGCGCTGCGTGAGTTCCGTGGACGGCATGACGGCCGACTGGTCCCAGCTGCCGTATGAACTGATGCGCCGCATTTCGGCCCGTATTGTAAGCGAGGTGAAAGGCGTCAACAGGATAGTTTACGACATCACCTCCAAGCCTCCGGCTACCATCGAGTGGGAGTAGCGGCGAAGCGAATATAGTTAAAGGAAAAGATCGACATGGATATACAGGATGAACAGGATCTGAAATTTTCAATTTTTATCCTGTCTATCCTGTGCATCCATGTGAATGTTTAATCTTTGCCGTTTTTTTATTTAAAAACTCGGAATAAACACGAAGTGCACGAAGTTCGGAACAGATAAGGACACCAAGCTGGGTTTTAGTATAAACTTCATGAACTTTCCGTGCGAAACTTTGTGAACTTTGTGGTTAAATCGGTAAAACTCTGTGGCTTTGTGTGAGAAATATTACTGTGAATTTTGTGCCTTATTGTGGCTAATTCTGAAAAGTCCGCCGGAAGGGAGTCAACTTATGCTTGACGCGATCATCGAGCTGTTCAAGAGAGCCGTTGAAAAAGATGAAAAAAGCAGGAAATTTGCCGTGCAGCTGGCCGACAGCTACCTGCGCCGCATAAGCCGGTTCCAGGACCAGATCGTGTTGCTGGGTATCGCACTTAATTTCGCGGCGGCCGGCTTCGCGCTGAAGGCGCAGAAGGATTGCGCTTGCGGGCTGAAGCCGCTTATGGCCGGCGCGGTCCTCGTTTTTCTGACCAACATGCTTCTGGCCAAGCTGTACTCCAACGAGCACCGTACGACAAAGCTGCTGTTCGCCAGATATCCCGAGCTCGAGCTGATAATGGTCGGCGACAAGAGCTGGAGCAATTTCAAGGTGCTGACGGGCGTGTACCGGTACGTTCAGGCGGGCTGGCTGCTGTTCGCCGCGTTCCTCGGATATTCTTTTATATGCGTTGCGCTTGCCAGGGGAAGCTGATCCTTCATGCTGAAATTGATACACAAAGGCAAAGTCCGCGATCTGTACGAAGCCGGAGATAAATATCTCCTCATAGTTTCCACCGACAGGCTGTCAGCTTTCGATTTCGTTCTGCCTACCGCGATACCGGGCAAGGGCGCCATCCTGAACAAGCTCAGCCTCTTCTGGTTCGCGCGCACCGCGCATATTATAAAGAACCATATCGTCTCAGCCGACCTCGCCGAAATAAAAAAATATCTGCCGGACGCCGATCTTAGCGGCGAGTATTTCAAGGACCGGACCATGCTCGTCCTTAAGACGAAGCGGGTGGATTTCGAATGTATCGTGCGCGGCTATATCACCGGCTCCGGCTGGAAGGAATATCTGAAGACCGGCGGGATATGCGGGGTTAAGCTGCCGCCGGGGCTGAAAGAGGCGCAGAAGCTGCCGGAGCCGGTCTTCACGCCCACCAGCAAGGCCGACCAGGGCCATGACGAGAACGTCACCTTCGGGGAGATGGCCGGCGCGCTGGGCGCCCAGAGAGCGGAAGAAATACGGGCAAAAAGCCTGGCCCTTTACGAATTCGCCGCCGACTACAGCGCCGCTAAAGGCATCCTGCTGGCGGACACCAAATTCGAATTCGGCGTGCTGAACGGAGAGCTGATCTTTATCGACGAGGCGCTGACGCCCGATTCCTCCAGGTTCTGGGACGCCAAGGCCTATAAGCCCGGCTCCAGCCCGGAGAGCTACGATAAGCAGTTCGTGCGGAACTGGCTCGAGGGCTCCGGCTGGGATAAAAAAACTCCGCCTCCGCCGCTCCCCCAAAGCGTGGCCGAGGCCACCGCGGCCAAATATCTGGAAGCCCTGCATAAGCTCGCAGGAGAATGATTTTATGATAATAGAGATATGGACCAAGGAAAAGTACTCCGGCAGCGAAGAGGCGGGGCTTATTTCCAGGCTGACGCACGCGGGGCTGGACCTTAAAGAGGCGAAGCTTTCCCGTCTTTACAGGATAGAGGCCTTGTGGCCGAAGAAAGATTTTGAAAAGCTGGCCGACGGACTTCTGACGGATAATATAACGGAAAAAAGCTCCCTCGCGGTGCGTCCGGGCTTTAAAGGTTTTTACCGCGTTGAAGTGTGGCTGAAGAATTCCGCGACCGACGTCATCGGAGAAAGCGTGAGAGAAGCGATACACGACATGCTGGGCCGCTCTCCGTCGAGCGTGCGCTTCGGCCGGGCGTATTATGTCTCCTGCTCCTCGGAGGCGCGGCTCAAGTCCGGTATCTCGAAGGTGCTGGTCAACGAGACAGTAAATATTTTTAAAATAGAAACGATCTGATGGAAAACTGCGAAGAACTGCTTAAGAAATTCACCTCCCTGGACGGCGCGCGGCTGGCCGCGCTCGACAAGGCTTACGGCTGGTCGCTGAACGTCCCGGAGCTGCGCCAGGCGCAGGCCTATTTCAAAAAAATAAAGCGCGAGCCGGTCCGCGGCGAGCTGGAGTCCATCGCCCAGACCTGGTCCGAGCACTGCAAGCATAAGACTTTTTCCGGTCCGGTGAAGTTCAGCTTTAAAGGCAAAGTAAAGAGATATAAGAACCTGTTCAAAGAGACCATCGTGAAGGCCACCAAAGAACTGAACAGGCCCTGGTGCCTGTCCGTCTTTAAGGACAACGCGGGGATCGTAGAGTTCGGAAAGGATAAAAAATGGGGGCTGGCTTTCAAGGCCGAGACCCATAACCATCCGTGCGCCGTGGAGCCGTACGGAGGAGCCGAGACCGGCGTGGGCGGCGTCATCCGCGATATCCTGGGAGTGGGCCTTGGCGCCAAGCCCGTGCTGAACACCGACAGTTTCTGCTTCGGCCGCCTGGACTCCAAAGAGAAGCTGCCTAAGAACGCGCTGGGCGCGGAGCGGGTGTTCCGCGGCGTGGTGGAGGGAGTGCGCGATTACGGGAACCGCATGGGCATCCCTACGGCCTCCGGCGGCATCTATTTCGACGACGGCTATCTGCTCAACCCTCTGGTCTATGTCGGCTGCGCAGGACTTATACCGACGGACAAGATAGAGAAAAAGGTCCGCCCGGGCGACCTGATAGTTTCCATAGGGGGGCGCACCGGGCGCGACGGCATACACGGCGCCACCTTCTCCTCCGCCAGCATAGAGGAGGAGACCTCCTCCTCCGCCGTGCAGATAGGCCACGCCATAAACGAGAAAAAGGTCCTGGACGTGCTGATGCGCGCGCGCGATCTCGGGCTTTACGACGCGCTCACCGACTGCGGCGCGGGCGGCTTCTCTTCCGCCATAGGCGAGTTGGGCTCGGAGACCGGCGCGCACGTGCGGCTGGAGAACGCCGCGCTGAAGGACACCCGCATAGAGCCCTGGGAGATCTGGGTCTCAGAATCGCAGGAGCGGATGATCCTGGCCGTTCCGCCCGGAAAGTTGCCGGCCCTGGAGGATATCCTCAACTCCGAGAGTTGCGAGTACTGCGTGCTGGGCGAGTTCACCTCCGACGGCCGCCTGCTGGTAACTTTCAACGGCGAGGCTGTGGCGGACCTTTCCATGTATTTTCTGCACGAGGGCGTGCCGAATTTTGAAAAGGCGGCCTCGCACCGACCGCCGAAAATTTCCGACAGGCCTCCGAAGGCTTCCGGCAAAAGCCACGGCGCGATACTGAAAGAGCTGCTCGCGCATCCCAATATCTGCTCCCGGCAATCGGTCATCACGCAGTACGATCACGAAGTGCAGGGCGGCACCGTCATAAAGCCGCTGCAGGGCGCGGCCGGCGACGGACCCGGCGACGCGACAGTGATCTGGCCGCACAGCGCGACCGGGAATACAGGAGACTTCTCCGGTTTCGCCGTTTCGCACGGCTTTAACCCGGCCGTCGGCAGGCTGGACCCGTACCAGATGGCGCTCTATTCCGTCGACGAGGCGGTGCGAAATCTTCTGTGCTCCGGAGCCGAGGTCTCAAGAACGGCGCTGCTCGACAATTTCTGCGCGGCCAGCCCCGCCGACCCCGCGGTCATGGGCGGCCTGGTGCTTGCGGCGGAAGGCTGCTACGACGCGGCCATCGGCTTCGGCGCGCCTTTCGTCTCCGGCAAGGACAGTTTCTATAATCAGTCGAAGGACGCGGCCGGGAAAGACCGCCCGATACCGCTCTCGCTTCTCATTTCCGCGACGGCGCCGGTGGATGATATACGCAAAGCCATAACCATGAATTTTAAAGAGGCGGGCAACCCCGTCTACCTGGCCGGGACCAATAAAAGAGGCCTGGGCGGGTCCGTTTATGAGGAATTATACGGTTCCGGCAATAACTATCTGAGCCCCGTGGAGATAAAAGCGGCCGTCAGGCTCTACGCGGCGTTATTGAAAGCCATCAAGAAGGGGCACGTGCTGGCCGCGCACGATGTTTCGCAGGGCGGTCTGGCCGTAACCCTGGCGGAGATGGCTTTCTCAGGCGGCCTGGGCGCCGAGCTGGACCTGGCCGCCGCCGATTCCGAAAAAGGCTTGTCGGAGACTGAACTCCTGTTCGGAGAATCGCCCTCCCGTCTGGCGCTGGAAGTGGTCAAAGAGAAAGAGAAGGACTTCCTTAAGCTCGTCAAAGGCCTGCCGGTCGAAGAGATAGGCTTCCTCAGCGAAGCGCCTGTGCTGGATATTCGTCTCGGCGACAAGCGGCTTTTTAAGGAAGATATAAATTCCCTTAAAAGCTTCTGGAAAAGGGAATTGCTGTAAAGGCAGGTATAGGTAAAGGTATAGGTATAGATCGTAAAACGGAGACCGAATTTTACGAATTTTCCTACTCTACCTCTACCTCTACCTCTACCTATACCTCTACCTGGAGTTTTTTATGTCCAAACCTAAAGCGATAATTTTGCGGGGCACCGGAACCAACTGCGATATCGAGACGCAAACCTCTTTCCGGTACGTAGGCGCCGAAGCGGAGCTCGTGCACATAAACGAGCTGCTGGCCGGGAAAAAGAAGGTACTGGACTACGACATCATGGCTTTCCCTGGCGGCTTCTCGTACGGGGACGACATTTCGGCCGGGAAGATCTTCGCTGTGAAGATGGCGCGGCTCGCGAAGGATTTTGAGAAATTCATTAAGGGGGACAGGCCGGTCATCGGCATCTGCAACGGCTTTCAGATACTGGTGAAGACCGGCTTTCTGCCGGAGAACAAGGTCAACGCGCAGATCTCCACGCTCTACACCAACGACTGCGGTCATTTCCTCGCCAAGTGGATAAAGCTCAAAGTGAACGCCGGCAGCCCGTGCATCTTCACCAAAGGCCTGCCCGACGAGATCGAGCTGCCGATAGCTCACGGCGAAGGCAAATTCATAATGGAAGACAAACGCGCGCTGGGAGAGCTGCTGAAAGGAGACCTTCACGCGCTCACCTACTCCGACAATCCTAACGGCTCCATGCACAGTATAGCCGGCGTCACGACCCGGAGCGGGACCTGCTTCGGCCTGATGCCGCACCCCGAGAGGAATTTTTTCGCGGTCCAGCACCCTGACCGACCGCAGGTCAGGCGGGAAGCAGTAGCCGTCGGATATCATTTTTTTAAGAATGCGGTCGACTACGTAAGAGGATAACGAGTGGGCGGGTATGCTTTTAGCTTGCCAGAATACAGCCTGCTAGCCTGAAAACTTCAGTTGGTTCGTCACACCGGCGAAAGCCGGTGTCCAGACCACGTCGGGCCTGGATTCCGGCTTTCGCCGGAAAGACAGAAAAAATCCAGTTCACCCCGACGATTTTGCGGCTTCAACTGAAACGTTCAGGCTGGATCGCCGGCTCCCAAAGGAATCGCCTATATGTGCGGAATATTCGGCATTACGGATAATCAGAACGCCGCCCGGATCGTTTATGTGGGCCTTTTTACATTGCAGCACCGCGGCCAGGAGTCGGCGGGCATGGTCTCCGACGACGGCGGCGCCCTGCTGCGCCACGGAGATATGGGCCTGGTCAACGAGATCTTCACTAAGGACGTGCTGCAGTCCCTGAAGGGCCGGAGCGCCATAGGCCATATACGGTATTCTACCACCGGCTCCAGCAATATAAAGAACGTCCAGCCTCTTTTCTTCAATACGGACCTGGGGCCACTGACGGTGGCCCATAACGGCAATCTGACCAACGCCGCCGAGCTGCGCGCCGAGCTGCAGAAGTCCGGCGCTATTTTCCAGTCCACCACGGACAGCGAGGTCATAGTGCACCTGATGGCGCGGCGCCGCGAGAAAAACCTGGAAGAGACCATCGCTAAGAACCTGCCCCGGCTCCAGGGCGCCTATTCGTTCCTGTTCCTGTCCCCGGGAAAAGTTATCGCCGTGCGCGACCCCAACGGCTTCAGGCCGCTGATCCTCGGCCGGCTCGGCCGGTCCTATATCCTGTCTTCCGAAACCTGCGCCATCGAAGTGGTGGGCGGCAAGGTCATAAGGGAGATAGCGCCTGGCGAAATGCTCGTGATAGAGAAAGGGAAGCTCAGGTCCAGGCGCTTCGCGCCCGCGGCGCCGTTCACGCGCTGCATCTTCGAGCAGGTCTATTTCGCCAGGCCGGACTCGGCGGTGGCCGGCAGGTCGGTCCAGTCGGCGCGCTACGAGGTGGGCGCCCTGCTGGCCCGCGAGCTGAAGGACGTGAAGGCGGACCTCGTTTCGGGCGTGCCGGATTCGGGCACGGCGTACGCTCTGGGTTTCGCGAAGGAGTCCGGCCTGCCTTACCAGACGGTCTTCATGCGCAACCACTACACCGGGCGCTCTTTTATCCAGCCGGACCAGGCGCTGCGCGAGTTCACCGCCCAGCTTAAGCTGGCTCCCATAAGGGACGTGATCAGGGGCAGATCCATAATACTGATAGACGACTCGCTGGTGCGCGGAACCACTTCCCGCAAGATAGTGGGGAGCCTCAAGAAAGCCGGAGCAAAAAAAGTTTATATGGCCATAGCTTCCCCGGCCATCGTCTCGCCCTGCTATTACGGCATAGACACCCCGACGAAAAAAGAGCTTATCGCCAACAACCTTTCGACCGCCGGGATACGCGAGTATATCGGGGCCGACGGGCTCTATTATCTTTCGCTCGAAAGCCTTATCAAGGCCTGCGGCGGCGGCGCCGACAGGAATTTCTGCGCCGGCTGCTTCACCGGCAAGTACCCGGCGAAAATTAATTAATATTTTGAAACGGATATTTTGCAGGAGTTAGCCGCAAAAAAAGCACATAAAGCACAAATGCGCGGCAAAAAAACAGCCGGAATAAACATATTAGGGAATACGAGCATTATCACACGAAGGCACAAAGACACGAAGAAGAGACTGGAAAAAATCAACATGGATATACAGGATGAACTGGATATCTGATCTTTTCCTATCCTGTATATCCTGTCAATCCATGTGAATCGCAGTTTTTGTTCTTGCTTCGCAATCCGCTTCGTGGCTTTACGTGAGAAATGTTTCTGCCTTATTGTGGCTAACTCTGAAAAGTCCGCAAAGGTGTTTTTTATTTAAAAACTTTGTGGTTTCGTGTGAAAAATATTAAGGGGAGATGAATTTATGAACGTACTTTTGATCGGTTCGGGCGGACGGGAACACGCGCTGGCCTGGAAACTGAAGTCCAGCCCGCTGCTTAAAACCCTTCACGCCATCCCCGGTTCCGCGGCCATTTCCGACCTCGCCTCGTGCCCGCCCGTCGCCCAGAACGACCACGAAGGAATCTGCGCTTACGCGGCGGAGAAGAAGATAGACCTGGTCGTCATCGGCCCGGAAGAGCCGCTGGCCAAAGGGCTTGGCGATCTTCTGACGTCCAAGGGCCTGAAGGTGTTCGGTCCGTCGCAGAAGGGCGCGATGCTGGAAGCGTCTAAGCAGTTCGCAAAGGAATTCATGGACCGCCACGGGCTGCCGACCGCCAGGTTCGAAGTGCTTTACGAAGCCGCTTACGCAAAAGAGAGGGTGCGGAAGAACAAAAAATACCCGCTGGTCATTAAAGCCGACGGGCTGGCGGCGGGCAAAGGCGTGCGCATCTGCAAGGACGAGGCCGAAGCCCTGACGGCGGTGGAGGATTTCATGGAGAAGCGCGTTTTCGGTTTCTCCGGCTCGAAGGTGATCCTTGAGGAATTCCTGACCGGAAAAGAGGCCTCCGTGCTGGCGCTCACGGACGGGAATTCCTTTTTGGCGCTGCCGGTCTCGCGCGACCACAAGCGCCTGCTGGACGGGGACGAGGGTCCGAATACCGGCGGCATGGGCGCATTCGCGCCGGTCGAGCTGGACGCGTGGACCATGGATATCATAAAAAAAGAGGTCCTTCAGCGGTTCGTGGACGGCCTGAAAAAGGACAAGATCCCGTACCGCGGCGTTGTCTACGCCGGGATCATGCTTACGCCGGAGGGCCCCAAAGTGCTGGAATTCAATGTGCGCTTCGGCGATCCCGAGACCCAATGCCTGATGCCGCTGATAAAGACGGACCTGCTGGACCTTTTAAGGGCCTGCGCGAACGGGGAACTGGGCGGGAAGAGGGTCGAAGTTTCAGGCGAGGCCTGCGTTACCGTGGTCCTGAGCTCCAAAGGCTATCCGGAGAACCCGGAAAAAGGCGCTGTTATCACCGGTCTGGACGCCGTGCCGTCCGACGCTCTGGTATTCCACTCAGGGACCAAAAAAGAGAACGGAAGATTTGTGACCGGCGGAGGGCGCGTGCTGGCGGTGACCGCCAAAGGGACCGATCAGGAAGACGCGCGCTCTAAAGTTTATTCCGCGATAAAGAAGATAAACTACGAGGGAATGCACTACCGCAAAGACATCGGCGGCAGGCCCGTCTCCACGCGGTAAAAATCCGGCGGTTGCGGCATTTTATATGTCCGCGGGTTCGGTCCCGGCTTTAAGCGCGGCCCGGCGGGGCAGTGTAAGCGATTCGCGGCTCGGATCCGAGTCTTCAAAACTAAAGTCATTTGCGCCCGGCTTTTTTTATCGGAAAGTAATTTGGTAAAGTGTATGCGGCTGAACCTGTTAAATATTTTCAACCCCGGAGGAATGAATGGCGAATATTAAAAAGATCGGCATTATCACGAGCGGCGGCGATTGCGGCGGCCTGAACGGCGTGGTGAAAGGCGCTGCGCTCATGGCTTCGGCTATGGGTATCGAGGCCGTCGTTATTCCTAACGGATACGCCGGACTCTACAACCTTATAGATTTTTCCGAGCTTGTGGCGCTCTCGCTGCAGCGCACGGACCTGGTGAACGCCTGCCTCGCGGGTTCCGAGGCGGGGCATTCGCGCGTAAAGATCAGCAAGATCAAGGACGAAAAAAAATACGAACGCATAAAAGCCGGCCTGAAAAAACACGGGATAGACGGCCTGGTGATCAGCGGCGGAGACGATACGGGCAGCGTCGTAGTCGATCTTCATAATAACGGCATTAAGTGTATCCACGCGCCCAAGACGATGGATCTCGACCTGCAGCCGTATTCGGTGGGCGGCGATTCCACTATAAACCGCATCGCGCGCTTTGTCGCGGACCTTAAGACCACGGGGACGACGCATAACCGCGTGATGGTGACGGAAGTGTTCGGCCGCTATGCCGGCCATACGGCTTTCCGCGGCGGGATAGCTGCGGAGGCCGATTGCGTCCTTATTCCGGAGATCCCGGTGGATTTTGACTTTGTGTATAAACATATGAAGTTCCGCTATATGCGCCGCATCGAGAAAAGCGACGTGCACGCGGGAACGTACACTATCGTGGTCGCCGAGGGGATAACGGACGCTTCCGGCGCGCATATTTTCGACGAGGGTTCGGGGCTGGACGCGTTCGGCCATAAGAAATTAGGCGGAGCGGGAAAATATGTCTGCAAGCAGCTGTCGAACCGCCTGAAGGCCGATCCCGAGATCAAGGATTTTATGAAGCGAAGCGGGCAGTTCGTCGAAGGGATCTATGAATCGCCGGAAGTGCGCGACGTGATGCCCGGGCACCTGGTGCGCTGCGGCGACGCCTCGGCTTACGACGTTAATTTCGGCAAGGAGGCCGGCGCCGGCGCGGTGCGCCTGCTTGAGCATGGCATTACCGGCGTGACCGTCTGCAAAGTGGTCGGGAAGGTGGTGTCGTACATGGATATCCATGAGGCTATTAAACAGCGCCACGTGGACCTTGACCAGGCGTCGCTCTATGAAGCGCTGGGCATGTGCCTGGGCCGTATCCCGATGGAGTATCATCCCGAATTCGCCAGGATCTCCGGCACGATAGACAGGATCTATTAAGTTCTAAAGCAAAAAAAGACAGGTTTTGCGAACCGCAAAGCCTGTCTTTTTTTGCCTGCCATACAGCCTGCCGGACCGCTATTCCCCCCTGAAATTGGGTTTTCTTTTCTCGAAGAAGGCTTTGATGCCTTCGTCGTAGTCGTGGCTGTTGTAAACCTTGCGCCTAAGGGCCTGGATCCTCTCGAAAGCGTCGGCCGTGACGGGATGGGCTTCGGCCAGCAGCCGGAACTGCTCCTTAATGATGGCGACGGCCAGGGGGGAATTGGCCGCTATCGAGGCGGCCAGGTCCATGGTGAAGCGTTCCACCTCGCTGGAAGAAACAAGGTGGTTGAGAATCCCGAAATGGTAGGCGCGGTCCGCTTTTACCGGTTCAGCCGTAAAGAACATCTCTTTGGCGATGTTCAGGCCGACACGGTTCATGAAGTGGACGATGCCTGAGGCGTTATAGGGCAGGCCGATCTTGACCGGCGTGATGGCGAAGGTTGAGGTTTCGTCGCCGATGGCGATGTCGCAGGTTATGACGAGGTCGCAGGCCCCGCCCCACACACCGCCCTGCACCATGGCGATGACGGCGCCGGGGTATTCCTGAATGGCGCGCAAAGCTTTTTCCATGGGGCTGTCGTAAGCCAGCGGTTCATGGGAGACGGTGGGCAGCTGGCGTATATCGTGTCCGGCCGACCAGACCTTGGCGTCGCGCGTGGCCCTGATCACCACCACCGAAACCTTGCGGTCCCTAAGATCGTGAAGAGCGGCCGACAGCTCGTCGCATAATTCAAGACTGAGCGCGTTGCGCCTATCAGGATTGTTCAGCGTGAGGACGCCGGTCTTGTCTTTTACTTCGCTCAATATCAGGGGCATAAAGTCTCCATAAAACAGTTGATAGCGGGCAATAATCGCTTGACGGCTGGACTGCTGGGCGGCTGGACGGCCAGAACGTCTGACAGCTAAGATGCAGAACGCCGTAAAAATCATCTGACTGTCCAGCTGGCTCGCTGTCAAGCTGACCTAATTGTATAACTTTATCCCGCTTTAATAAACATCTTAAAATGGTAAAATTGATTCAGATGTATAGGCAGCCCGCCAAAAGACCGGCGGGTCCGCTCGCGCGGATAGGCAGTTAGATTATTAGGTAAGAAGAAGTATGGCTAACAGCCTTCAGCCTATAGTCTAACCCCCTGGGTTGTTAGTGCTAAAGGGAGAACCAATGACTACCTATAAGAGAGCAGGCGTAGACGTAAAGCTTTCCGACAAATTCACCGAATTCCTGCAAAAAAAATCCAAGGCGATAGGCGGTTTCGCCGGTTTGTTCCCGGTGTCGGAATCCGGCGATAAATACAGCATCGTGGCTTCCACCGACGGCGTGGGGACCAAGCTGAAGCTGGCCTTTCTGCTCGACAGGCACGACACTATCGGCATAGACCTGGTGGCCATGTGCGTCAACGATCTGCTCTGCTGCGGCGCCCGCCCGGCGATCTTTCTTGATTATTACGCGACCGGCAAACTTGACCTCGCCCGCTCCAAAAAAATAATCGAAGGCATCATGGAGGGCTGCCGCCAGGGCGAATCTGTGCTGTTGGGCGGGGAGACGGCGGAGATGCCGGGCTTCTATCAGTCTGGAGAATACGACCTGGCCGGCTTTTCCGTCGGCATAGTGAACAGCGACGAGATCATCGACGGTTCGAAGATAAGCCCCGGCGACGTACTGATAGGCCTTAGATCCAGCGGCTTTCATTCCAACGGCTACTCGCTGATACGCGCCGCGCTTAAACGCGGCGGCCTTTTGAAGAAGCACGCGCGCGAACTGCTCACCCCAACGCGGATCTACGTTAAAGATATAAAAAAGCTGAGGGCAGCGCTGAAAAAAGAGGGCCGCGAGCTACTCGGGCTGGCCCATATCACCGGTTCGGGGATAGCGGGGAATCTGGAGCGCGTTCTGCCGAAGAGAGCGGACGCGGTGGTGAACAAGGAAAGCTGGAAAGTGCCGGGCATCATGCGGACCGTACAGAAGGCCGGCGTCATACCCGAAAGCGAGATGTGGGAAGCATTTAATATGGGGATCGGCATGATCGCCGTCGTCCGGAAGGAAGCCGTGAAGACGGCGCTGAAAAATTTGAAAGACGCCGTGGTTATAGGCGCTATAGTCCCCGGCAAAGGCAAAGTGATAATCAATTAGCCGGAAAGAGCGGCAAGACGCAAAAACTAGGGAATAAGATAATATCACACGAAGGCACAAAGTCACGAAGAAGAGGCGGAAAGGTTCAGTTGCGCCGGAAGAATCTATGCGTTGAATGGTTTTTCCCCCGTCATTCCGGCGAAAGCCGGAATCCAGGCATCATTTGAGACTGGACACCGGCTCCCCCCCAGTTTCACGGTGGGGCAGGCCGCCGGTGAGACGAGCCAATTAATATTTTCGAATTAGTATGAGTGATTTTTTCGGTATCGGCTTTGTGAAGTTTGGAAGTTGATGAATTTTGTGGCTTCGTGGCTTTGTGTGAGAATATTTCGGTGCCGGTCTTTGTGAGCTTAGTGGTTGATGAACTTCGTGACCTTGGTGGTTAATTCGTTGGTTTTTGTTTTATGATCCTGTATTTACGCGGCTAATAATTCCAATTTTTCACCGACGGCTATCAAACTGGGGGAGATCATGAAAAATATCGCGGTTTTCGCTTCGGGAGAAGGCACGAATCTTCAGGCCCTTATCGACGCTGCGAAGGCGGGGAGCCTGGACGGTCGGATCGTCCTAGTTGTCTCCAGCAAGGCCGATGCCGCGGCTCTGAAAAGGGCGCGCGCGGAGAATATCCCCGCGATAGTCGCGAACCCTAAAGATTTCAAGACGCCGCAGGAATACGACCTGCGCCTTCGGGACCTGTGCCGGCAGTACGGCGCCGAGCTGGTCTGCCTGGCCGGCTTCATGCTCAAGCTGGGCCCGGAAATGCTTAAAGCTTTCAAGGACCGCATACTTAACGTGCATCCGGCGCTGCTCCCCGCTTTCGGCGGAAAGGGTTTCTACGGCATGAAGGTCCACGAGGCCGTCCTCGCCTCCGGCGCGAAGATAAGCGGAGCTACCGTGCATGTGCTGGACGCGGAATACGACCGCGGCCCGATAATCCTGCAGCAGACCGTTCCCGTTTTCAGCGATGACACTCCGGAGACCCTGGCCGCGCGCGTGAGCGCCGCCGAGCACGCGCTGTATCCCAAAGCCGCGGATCTGTTCTGCCGCGGGCTTGTTGCGATAGACGGGGGCCGGGCGAAGGCGCTGAGGCCGGCGGAACCGGCGCAGGGCTGCATACGGCGCGCTCTGATCTCGGTTTCCGACAAAAGCGGCGTCGTGGAATTCGCAGGCGAACTCGTCAAGCGCGGCGTCGAGATCGTCTCCACTTCCGGCACCTACAAACTGCTGAAAGAGGCCGGCATCCCGGTGCGCGCGCTGGAAACGCTTACCGGGTTCCCTGAAATGCTGGACGGGCGCGTAAAGACCCTGCACCCCATGGTGCACGGCGGCATACTCTATAAACGTGACGACGCCGGGCACGCGGAGGCGGTGTTCAGGTACGGTATAGAGCCTATCGAGCTGGTCGCCGTTAACCTGTATCCTTTCGAGGAAACGGCGAAAAAGAGCGCTCCCTGGTCGGAAGAGCTTATCGAGAATATAGATATCGGCGGAGTGGCGCTGCTGCGCGCCGCGGCGAAAAATTATAAGGACGTGGCCGTTCTGACCTCTCCTCTGGATTATACCGGCGTGATAAATGCGATGAGCGCGAACGGCGGGCGGCTGCCGCTGGAACTTAAAAAAGAGCTCGCGGTGCGCGCTTTTGAACATACCGGCAGGTACGACACCGCCATCTTCAGGGCGCTGGACGGCGAAAAAGGCTGGGGGCGCGCGGCCCCGGCCCTTCAGGCCGCGATAGAATTCACGGAGCTGTTCGAGGCCAAACTGAACAGGATAGCCGGACTTCGTTACGGGGAAAATCCGCACCAGAGCTGCGCGCTTTATTCGCGCAACAAAACTCTGCCGTTCATTCAACTGCAGGGCAAGGAACTCTCTTACAATAACATCCTCGACGCCTATGGCGCCTGGCAGGCGGTGCAGGAATTCGTTAAACCAGCGGCTGTCATTTTTAAGCACGTTACGCCCTGCGGCATCGGCACGGGGGCGGACCTGCCCGAAGCCTTCGAGCGGGCCTGGGCCACGGATTCGCTGTCGGCTTTCGGCGGCATCATCGCCCTGAACGGAAAGCTGGACCTCAAGATCGCGGAATTCCTCGCGAAAAAATTCGTGGAAGTGATCTGCGCCCCGGATTATGACCCCGGCGCCCTGGAGCTCCTCTCTAAAAAGACCAATCTGCGGCTGCTTAAATGGGAGAACTTCCCCAATGATAATCTGGTCTTCAAGTCTGTCGGCCATGAGGTCCTGGTGGGTACGGACGACAAGCTGCTGTTCGGCGACAAGTGGGACGTGCCCACGATAAAAAAACCCTCCGCCGAAGAGGAAGAAGCCCTGAAATTCGCCTGGACCTCGGTTAAATATGTCCGTTCCAATGCCATAGTCCTTTCCGGCCGCGACCAGACCGTGGGTATAGGCGCCGGACAGATGTCCAGGGTCGACGCCGTTTATATGGCGAAGTACAAGTACGGGGAATTCCTTAAGACCAATCCGAAGCCCGGAATACTGGTCCTGGCTTCAGACGCTTTCTTCCCTTTCCCGGACGCGGTAGAGTCGGCCGCTGAAACGGGCGCAACGGCGATAATACAGCCGGGCGGCTCCATTAAGGATAAAGAGGTTATAGCCGCGGCCGATAAGCTCGGCCTTGCCATGGTCATGACCGGAGTGAGGCATTTTCGGCACTGACAAGTCACGAGTCACAAGTCAACTGGATCAGCGGCCATCCGCGGAATTTTACATGGATATACAGGATGGACAGGATATCGGATTTAATTCCCCATCCTGTATATCCTGTCCATCCATGTGGATTTTCCCCTCCCGTCCTTAGTTTTTGTTTTCGTGACTGTATCCGGTAAATCCTGCGATCGGGGGATTTTACATGGATATACAGGATGAACAGGATTCCGGATTTTTTCCGGAATAACCACGAAGTACACAAAGTAATAAACTGAAAGAACACAAAGTTTTCGGCAGTTACTTCGTGAACTTTTCGTTTAAAAACTTTGTGAACTTCGTGTTTAATTCGGGTCTTGGCTTTTATCCTGTATATCCTGATCCATGTGGATTTTTTCTCTTCCGTTCTTCTTTGTGCCTTCGTGGCTTAGTGTGAGAACTTAGGCATGTTCGTGTTCTGAGCGCTTTTTTGTGGCTCAATTAAGTTTGATCAGCAGGGTTCGGCTGGTGACTTGTGTCATGCGCCGTACTAAAGGCCCTTGACAAAAATCAGCTGTACTATTAAACTTTACTTAGACGAGGTGCCGGTTCCGTATGAGCGGAGGCCGGAGCGTAGCCGCCGGAATTTACCGCTTAGCGATATAGAGGCTGACATTATGAAAAAAATATTTATCCCGCTGCTTCTGGCACAACTACTTTTGGCACCAGTTCTTACTTTCGCCCAACTTACCGATCAGGAACAGGCTTTCGCGCAAAAATGCCACGACAATGTGGACATCCAGAAAAAACAATTATCGGTAGCGACCGCTTCCGAATGCGTGAAAAAGCTTACGGATAATAAAGGCGAGTTCCTGACCAAACTCAGGAATCAAAGCCCGGAGATGGCCGAGGCCGCCGTCGATATCCTCTCCTATAACAATGCCCTTATAGACCTCAGGAACATAGTGACGAAGTTCGGCGGAACTTCGATGGTCTCTCAGCTGACCAGAGTTCTTGAACAGGACCCCTGCCCGCTCTGCGTCATGGAACTTGGCGCCAGGCCGGAAAAAGCTTTTAACTGGGTGGGCAAAGAGGCCGGCAACAGTCTTGCCGATATGAAAAAGTCCGTGCGCACCTGGGACAACCTCGGGGATATCCGGACCAGGTCTTTGTCCGCCGCGGATTACGGCTATAATAAGGAGAACTGGAACGAACAAGCGATAATAGCCCGGTATCGTTCGCTTTCTAGGTGGGCCACAAAAGAGACCGACAAGCTGGTCGCGCTGTACGGCAACAGAGCGATCGCGGCCGGACTCAAGAATAAACCTGATCCGCAACTGCTTGCCGTCCTTCGCGAAGATCTCAGCACAGTAGGCGCGACCGATGAGGCGGCGAAGCTCGACAGCCTGGGCCAGAGCAAGATGGGAGACGGGACCGAAACCCCCGCTGCGCCTTCGGCCGCGGATAAAAAAGCGAAGGAACTTGAAGCCGCTTCTCATAACGTGAACGGTTTGAGCGGCAAGTCGGATTCGGACCAGGACGCTTTTGGCAGGGAGACTTTCGACAAGGCCAGCCTTCATGCCGTCGAGGCCGGAACCCCAGCGTCCCCATACGCTCCTGCCTCCTCCGCGGCCAAGTCGGAGGCTTTCGTTTACAAGCCGCTTACTCCCCAGCAGATAGCCGCGCTGCCCTCGCGTCTGGTGACCTCCGACGCCAAAGGGAACCTGAAGGGGCCCTTCGCCGACGAGATGCGCGGCACGAAAGCCGGCGACGAGATACTGGCTTTTTTCAAGGATCCCAAGTATGCCAAAGCCGGCACGAACAAGCTTAGCTTTGAGTTTACAAAGCAGCCGGACGGCCAGTTCGGCGGGTGGAGCCCGACCGCCAAGACGACCAACCTCAATAGCGAGCTGGTCAACAACTGGATGAAGGACAATAAGGTTACGCCGGAACAGCTTTTTGAGGGCGATCCCTCTAAGAACCCGCAGTTGAACAAGCTGTCCCAGTACCTGGCGCCGACCTTCGTGCACGAGTCCACCCATCAGCGCCAGACAGCCAAGGCCGTCGCCGGCGGCTACGACTATCAGATCTTTTCTAACGGCCGCACGGCGCCTTACCAGATGGAGATGGAAACGGAAGCATTCGCGATGGATAACAGTTTTATGGCCGAGCATCTGCAGAAAAGAGGCCCTTCCTACGCGGCCAATCTGGACCCTTTCGACAAGAAGAATACGGAAATGTTCCTTGAAAAAGGCGTCGAAGGGGTAAGGCTGGCCAATCACAGGAATTACAGCCATCTCGAATCGCTGGAAGGGAGCGCGTCGAAGGAGTTCGCCGAGGCCGCTTCAAGGGCCAAACTCCTCAGGATCTATGAGGATAAATACAAGGCATCCCCCAAAACCATGAGCGCGGCCGAGATGGCGCGGATGCAGACGCTGCGGGCCGAGATGGACAGCCGCTTCAAATGGTATACTTCCGTATACGCGGATTCGGCCGCGGCCGAAACCAAGATAAACGGATGGAGAGACGAGATCAACAGCAAACTCTATCCTTCAAAATCAGTGGGCGAAGAAGCGCCACCGGAGCTGCTATGATAAAGAAAATCGCGATATTTATGGCCGCCGGCGCGGCGCTGGCTTTGACCGCCGCCGCGCAGAGGAGCGCTATGCCTGGCACCACGTCTGGGGAAAACTACGTTTCCGAAGGGAAATATTTCAAATGCGTCCTGCCTAAGGACTGGGCCAAGGTAGACGACATGGGGCAGCCTGCCTCGGAAAAAAAGGTCTACGGCGCGGACTTGACCGGCGCGGCCGGCGCGGACGGGATCGCGCCCTCTATCTCGGTTAAATACTACGCCAAGGGCAACACGCTGTTCAAGTCGGCCGAGGAATTTATCAAGATACATTCCAAGGCGATTCCGGGCCTGGGCCTGCCGGGTGATAAATACAGCTCCGTTACTGCCATAAAGATCGGGGGTCGTACCGCCTCGAAGTTTGAGAGACGCAAATCCGACTTCGCGAGGCCGAGGCAGGTGCAGAATAAAGCCGTGTCCGTCTTTGAACGGTATATAGTGCTTCCCGCCTCGGAAGGCTTCTATGTGCTGAATTATTACTGCGTTTTTTCCGAAGCGAAGGCCAAGCTTCCCGCTTTCGACATGGTTGTGAAGTCCTTCGAGCCTCTCATGAAATAAAGTCTTCGGGAAGGAAAATAAAACCCCGGGCCTCCCCGGGGTTTTTTATTGTTATAATGTAAAAAAGCAGAGAAGTATTCCGGAAACCCACATGTCATTCCCGCAATTCGTAGGCGGGAATCCATAAAAATAGATTGGATTCCTGCCAGAAGCTTGCAGGAATGACGATCAAGAATGAAGGGACCGCTGAATATTTACTTTGAAACAGAGGTTCCGGGGGAATATTATGTCGGTTAAAAAAGCGGAGCTTCAGACGCCAACTGCGGCGGCGACAGCCGAAGAAGATCTCAAAGCCCTTTATAAAAAGACTTTCGGTTCCGTTCCCGAAACCATCACCCCGATCAAGGGCGACGGTTCCGCGCGGCGTTTGTTCCGCCTGACGGGTGGAGGCCGCTCGGCGATAGGCGCTATAGGCCCGGACAAGCTGGAAAATGCCGCCTTCGTAGAATTCTCCAGGCATTTCAGAATGGAAGGCCTGCCGGTGCCGGAGATCTACGCGGCCGATCTTCCCAGGAACGTCTACCTGGAAGAGGACCTCGGTGATACGACCCTTTTCCAGTTCATGCTCCGGGAGCGCTCCGGCCCAGAGCTTCCCGCCCCCGTGCTGGCCGCCTATAAAAAAGCCCTGGATTGGCTGCCGCGCTTCCAGATGCGGGCCGGACGCACGCTGGATTACAAATTCTGCCATCCGCGCGACAGCTTCGACCGCCAGTCCATCATGTGGGACCTGAACTATTTCAAATATTATTTTCTGAGGCTCTCAAAGATCCCGTTCAGCGAGCAGAAGCTGGAGGACGACTTCAACGCGCTGACCGCCTTCCTGCTTGAGGCCGACACCTCCTATTTTGTCTACAGGGATTTCCAATCCAGGAATATCATGCTCAGGGGCGGCGAGCCGTATTTTATCGATTACCAGGGCGGCCGCAAAGGGGCGCTCCAGTACGACGTCGCTTCGCTGCTGTACGACGCCAAGGCCGACATCCCGCCCGAGACGCGGCTCGAACTGCTGGAGTATTACCTTAAGGCCGCGCAAACGACCGGCAAAGTGGATAAGGCCGGTTTCATGCGGTATTTTCACGCCTACGTCTATATAAGGATAATGCAGGCGCTGGGCGCCTACGGCCTGCGCGGCTTCTACGAAGGCAAGACCCATTTCCTGCAGAGCGTGCCTTACGCCGTTAAGAACATCGAATGGCTGCTCAGGCGCGGGGACGTGCCGGTAAAGCTGCCCGAGCTGACGCGGATCTTCAAAAGCATGGCGGCCTCCTCCTATCTGCGGCAGTTCGGCGACACCAAACTCGGGCTGATGGTGCGCGTTTCGAGCTTTTCCTACCGCAAAGGCCTGCCGCCCGACGAAAGCGGGCACGGCGGAGGATTTATCTTCGACTGCCGTTCGCTTCCGAATCCCGGCCGCGAGGCGGAATTCGCGCAGCTGACCGGCAAGGACGCCAAAGTCATAACTTATCTCTCCGGCTCGCCGCGCGTGAACGATTTTCTGGAAGGGGTTTTCAGGCTGATCGATCCCGCCGTTGAGAATTACCAGTCCAGGAATTTTACCGATCTGATGGTCTCGTTCGGCTGCACCGGCGGAAGGCACCGTTCGGTCTATTGTGCCGAGCGGCTTAAAACGCATCTTGCCGAAAAATATAAGATCAAGGTCGAGCTCCGGCATCGCGAGCTGGAAGAACTAGCCAAAGAGATACCGCTCACATGAAAGCTATGATACTGGCAGCGGGTCTGGGCGCGCGGCTGAGACCCCTTACCGACACGACGCCGAAAGCTTTGGCGGATGTAGGCGGGGCGACCATGCTCGAAACTATCCTGAAGCGTCTTGCCGCCGCGGGAGTGACCGAAGTTGTCATAAACACCCATCATCTGGCCGATAAACTTACGGATTTTCTGCTTAACAAGGCCCGCATAGGCCTTAAAGTGGAGATCTCGCGGGAGACCTTCTTTCCGCTGGAGACCGGGGGAGGGTTGAAGAAGGCGGCCTGGTTCTTTAAGGCCGGCGGGCCGTTCTTCCTTTATAATTGCGATGTCTTTACGGATATGGACCTTTCGGCCATGCTCGCGGACCATCTGAAAAGCGGGGCGCTGGCCACTTTGGCGGTGAAAGAGCGCCAGTCGGCGCGGCAGCTGCTTTTTGACGCGGATCTGAATCTCGCGGGGCGGTTCAACGCGAACGATGAAGAATCGTCGCAATGGGCCGGGAAGCCCGTAAAGGACCCGGTCAAGCTGGCTTTTAGCGGCGTGCACGTGATCTCGCCGGAGATATTCCCGCTGATGACGGAATCGGGGGTTTTCTCGATAATGGACGTTTATCTGAGGCTGGCGGGGGTGGGGGCCAGGATAAAGGGTTTTCGGATGGACGGCTATTACTGGCAGGATATCGGCAATCTGGAAAAGCTGGAAGAAGTCAGACGGCATGTCGCCGAAACCGGCCTGAAACTATAAAACAAGCGGAGTCCCTTACGCCGGCGGTTGCGAGTTCGCGGTTTGCCGGTGGGCTGGAACGCAAAAACGTAGTCGACCACACCGTGGTCGCTACTCCGGACCTCGCTCGTCGCGCTTACGCAAGCGCCGAGCTCCGGTACGGTTTTGCTAACCCAGCCCCCCGTCAATCCGCTCCACAATACCCGCCGGCCAACCCAATTTTCTTCCCGAAATATAAAAACATATCCCCGCCCTTTTGATGGTACGGCGTAATTACCCGCCCGTCGGTCGCAGCCAGTCTTATAACACCGGCGGCTTCTGGTTCGGGGGCCTGCTCAGCTCTTTTGGCTTCGTACGTATTTGCCAATTGGCCAAGCTAACGTTCATTAGCCAAGCTTCCTGAGCCAAAAGGGCTGGGCCTGCGGCCGGCCCGGCGACTCCGCGCCGGTTGTCTCGACACATCCGAGTTACCCGCCTTCAATTCATCCGACAGGACGCTGTCGGGGACATAATCTATACTGTTTGTAATTGATTCCGTAAAAGTGCCATTGTCCGGAGGGGACGGCTATGCGCGCAAACGGAGAATCGCGGCATATTTACAATCCAGCCGGGCAGACATCAGCGGCTGCTGATAAGCCGACGGTTAATAATCTCCCGGGCCGAAATATCATACCCAAGGGAACACCCTGCTACCGCGCCCGCGATCCCGGCGGCAGCGCTCTATCCCAAATAGTTCTGAATAACCTGACGGAGTTTGAGCAATGGCTTAAAAATCCGCCCGACTCGCGGCTCCGTCCCCATCCCTCTGTAATAACCGCGCTGGAAAAGTTCGTGGAATGCGGTGTAATGCGTTATGGCGTGGTGCGCTTCCGCTGTCCGGAATGCGGCAAGGATATGTTTGTGGCTTTCTCCTGCAAGCGCAGGGGACTTTGTCCCAGTTGCGACGCCAAACGCTCAGCCATCATAACCGCCGAAGCGCTGGACCGCCTGCTGCCCCCGGCGCTCTACAGGCAATGGGTGCTGGTTGTGCCAAAACGATTACGCTATTTCATAAATCATCAACCGGACCTGGCCGGGCAGCTCTCAAAGATATTCGCGCATGAAATAAACAGCTTCCTTTGCCGGGACAATACCGGGACGCCGGCCCAGCTTCATTTTATCCAAAGGTTCGGCGGCGCGCTTAATTTGCATGTCCATGTGCACGCGGTGGTTTCGGACGGGGTCTTTAACCTGGGATCAACCACAAAAGGACGAAGAGAACTGGCCTTTACTCCGGTTCCGCCGCCCACAGTGGAGCAATTGGCTTATATTGTGTCGGCGATCCGTAAAAAACTGATCAGGCGCGTAGCCAGGACCAGCGGCCTAAGCAGGGAAGCGGCCGCGAATCTGCTCTCTTGGAAGAATTCCGGGTTTTCAATACATGACGGGGTATATATTAAGGATTGGGACAGGGCCGGGCTTGAACGTCTGTTAAAGTATTGTTCGCGGCCCGCCCTATCGCCGGCGAGGCTGATTTATGGCGCTAAAACCAATACGGTTATTTATCGCAGTGAAACGAGGGAAGGGAAATCAGAGCTGTTAACCATGACGCCTGTTGAATTCCTGAGACGCTGGGGCCTGCTGATGCCGCCGCCTAATAAGAATTTAATCCACTACTACGGCGCCCTTGCGCCCAGGTCTCCGCTACGTCCGTTGTTGGTCGCAAAGGCGGAAAAGGAAACAGACCGGCTTGCCCTGGAGGAAAAAGTTTATAAGTTAAAAAAGAAAGCCAATTCCTGGGCCGCCTGCTTAGCGCGGGTCTTTGAAGTTTTCCCGCTAATCTGCCCCAAATGCAACCTTGAAATGAAGCCTGTAGCTGTGATACTCAATGACAAAGAACTAGTGCGGCTATTAACACATATTGGCCAACCTACGGAGTTTCCGAAGTTCAGGCCGGCCGCTCAAGCGTTATTATCTACACATGCCTGTGGTCCGCCGGACGAAGGTAGTCAGTTGGACCCTCTGGCGGACTTATACGAAGTAATAGAACCCGCCCCGGCTGACGACTGAACCACCAACACTACCGCTGACTCTCCCGACCGGCCCGCCACCGGGCGCGGGGGGACCTTTAAAAATTTTATAAAACCGCCCGACTTTTTGTATTATAGCGGTAAGGGGCTACTTTCCGCAACTTTTAGAGGCTTCCGGAAGCATCGTGCGCACAGGGAACTTCCGATAAACGCCGTTATGTTGCCTACAGATCAAAAAGATCTGATGTTTTTGAGCAGGCGGGAGGCGGGAATGGCCGCGGGCTCAAGCCCGAGGGCCCGGACGCCCTTGCGCCTGGAGACAGCGTCCGCCATTCTTTCGGCCAGAACCGGGTTCGCCTTTACGACCTTGCGCAGTTCGCCGGGGGGCAGTAAAAACAGTTCCGCCTCGGCTTCCGCCTCCACCGAGGCGTTGCAGATCTCCCCCGTCAATATGGAAACCTCGCCGAAATAGTCGCCCTCCGCGAGTCCGGCCAGGCGCTTGCGCCCCTGGGGTGTTTCAGCCCAGACCGAGACCGTTCCCCGGCGTATGATATAAAGCGCATCACCCTTCTGACCCTGGCGTATTATATTCTCGCCGGGCAGGAAGACGCGCTTTCCTATCGATAGCGTGAGACTTGTCAGTTCCTCGTCGGAATGATACGAGAGAAAATCCAGCTTGCGGAGTTTTTCGAAAAGCCATTTGACGTCAGACGGGGATAGTGCCATATTCGTAATGCTATATAAAAAACATCCCCGCGTTCAAACAGTCCTTAAACCGTATTTCGCGCGGGGACGGGCGCAGCTCACTTCACTATTATCTTGGCGTCCGGGTTAGGGAACGTCTGGCCAGGCACTATTATTACGGCGTCAGGGTTAGGCGCTGCCTGCCCAGGAACAATTATTTGGGCGTTAGGGTTCTGGGTCGTGCCTGTCCTTAATATTATGGCGTTCGGATTAGGGACCGCCTGACCCGGCACTATTATCTTGGCGTCGGGGTTGGGCTGGGTTTGCCCCGGCACTATGAGCGCGGGCTTGGGAATGTCAGCCGTCTTTCCCATCATTTTATAGATTTTGTCGCCCGCCCATTTATCCACGCTCTCCACGGCCCTTCCAACCGGGTTATTGGCGAGATTTATGTTGTACCTCGGTTCCGCGCCCATGGCGAGGTCTTTGGTCATTACCTTCGTAAGGGCCCCGGGCTCATTTCTTCCCGTTATGAACTTGTTGAAGCTGCTCAGTTCCTCCGGCGGTTTCTCATACGGCTTGCCGTCGGCGCCCAATATGGTTGAAGGCGCCGGCTTGCCGACTATGACGCTCTTCACTTCGGAGCCCAGCGTGAGGGCGCGGCCTAAGGTCTTGGGGGAATTGAGCGCGCTGGTTGTAAGGCCGGTAACGGCGTCATAATATCTTTCTTTGCTAGCGGGATCGTTCTCGTTGAAGGCCCGGTAACTCTGCACGAATTCCACCCCTGACGCGCCGGTATCGTAGACGCCCTTAACGGCCTGGTATCCGCTGTAGCCTTTGCTCAAAGCGGTGCCGATCGGCCCGGCCTTACCGGCTATGTTCGACAGGGAGGCGCCCCCGACCGGAGCCAGGATCAGCGAAGAAGCTACGCCATTCGCGAAATTTACCCCCCCCTGGAGCACGGCGCCCGTGGTGCCGCCCACTTCCTTGCCTACGTTCTGGATGTTGCGGTTTTCATCCACCTTCAGCATGGAATAGCCCGTGTTATAATAGTCCCCGATAAGATTCTGCCCAAGGGTGCGGCTGACCTCGTTGCCGTAGAAGTTGGACTTGGCCCGCTCCATGAACTCGTTCTGGAGGTCCTTGTCGGCCCAGCCGACAGTTCCGGCGCCGACCACCGCCATGGCCGAACCGGTCAGCTGTACAGTGCTCTTGCCCATGGCGTTTATGGCGATGCCCGTCTGCCCTATTATGCCGGGACTTGAATAGAGCTTATCCGTTCCCGTCTTCATCCATTGTCTCGGGGCCCCGGTGCTGGCGTCATAGCGTCCGATGTAGTTATCGTTCTCGGCCCCGTAACCCGTAACCCAGCCCCCGGTCAAACGGCTCTGGCCGCCGTAATAGTCGATGATATGGTCGCCGGAGAACCTTTCGAGCGTGGAGAACTCGGTCTTGTTTATATCATAGCCCTTTCCCGCGGAGCGCACGCTTATATCCAGGCCGGTGTCGCTGGCCAGTCCCTCGCTTTCCTTTTTGGAAATCTTCGTCCATTGTCCCACGATCTGCTTCTGGGAACCACCTTCGGAAAGGACATTCGCCTGGTAGACGGTGTTCCCTTTGGCGTCCTGGCCCGTGATCACTGACACCTGTCCTTTGGGGCCCACCTGCTGATTTGTCAGCTCTATGAACTGCTTCAGGGGCCCGGCCTGGTCGGCGTTCCCTTCGGCCATTACTTCGGCGGCGGCCTTGGAGGCCTCGCCGCGCTTGTTCTCGGGCAGCGCCCTTATGGCGTTCATGTCGACTTCAAAACCTGCGCTTTTCCCGTCCACCTTCGTCTCGAACACATAATCGCCCGAGCGGGCCTTGACGGTTTTCGGATCCAGTTCCATCCGGTCCATTACCAGTTTTCCGTCCACCACCCTGCCGCTCTGCCTGGGATAGCCGCTCCCTCCCGGCGGCGGCTCCAGCGTGAAAGTTTTTGCGCCGTTTGCGTCCGTAAAAATGGTTCTCTTTATCCCTTCCGGGCCCACGGCTTCGGCCTCTATGGTCGAACCATCCGGCTTGGTAAGTTTTGCGGCGACGGCTTTCCCATCCGCTCCGTAGATCTCCATCGCGCGGGTGCCGTCGGGTTTGCGTTCTTCCGTCCAGACAAGATCGCCGTTCGGCTGGCGCTCGACTATGTTAACGGTCCCGTCATTAGCCTGCGTCTTCTCTACGACGCGCATTTTCCCGTCGGGTTCCATCGCCTGATCCACCACCGTCTTTTTGTCGAAACTCTCGAAATGGGACAGGCCCTGTTCATCCTTGTAGGCGTAGCCGCGGGGGGCCAATATGGAGCCCTCGGGGTATCGGGATATAACAACCTTCTGTCCGGGCGGCAGCTGCAGGCCAAGTTCGTCCGAAGTGAAGCTGGTGCCGTCTTTGAAATTCGCCACATTGGAGCGCATGTAGGCCTGCGCGTCGGCCTCGGTCTTGCGCGCCGAGAGATATTCAGGGTTGTTGGCGTACAGCTCAGCCAGTTTTTTTCCGTTGGCGTCGGACTCCGCGCCATGGTCCTTCAGCCACTGGACCTTTTCCGCGTCGGTCTTGAGCCCGGCATACTCGGCGTCATAGACGGCTTTTTTGTCCACCAGCGCTTTTTCGGTTTGCCCTTCCTGGGACTTATCCATGAGCCGGGAGACAGAGGTGTTCCATTCCCCCAGGGCCTGGGACCGGTCGTCGACGTTGTCAAGTCCCGCGGCCGCGCTCTTTTTCCCCATCAGCTTGTCTATATTGCCGGCGCCGTTGATGCACTGTTCCCGCTCGGAGGCGTCGTGGGTCCTGGCGGCCAGGTCTTTCAGTGCCTGTTGTTTCTTCTCAAGCCAGTCCGTCTTAGCGTCCGCGGCTATGCTCAGCGTCGTCTCCCGCAGATGAGGCGCGGCCAAAGACGGGGAGAATTTGTCAACCGCGGTCCACATGCTCAGCTTTACCTCGTTAGGTTTGATAGGGGAACCGTTTTTGCCGGCAGGCTGCTGAGATGCGTACGCCCCGGGAAAATCCTCGTCATCCGAAGCCGCCCCCCCTATACCGGGTACCGCGGCGCCCATGGGCTTCGAGAGGGTTCGCGCTGATCCGGCTTTAAGGCCCATCGCGAACGAGGTGCCGGAACCGCTAAGCGCGGGGGCGTCCTCTTTCCACTTTTCGGAATATTTGCTCCGTTCCTGCGGCGTCAGCCCGTCAAAAAAACCGCCCAGCATCTGCCTGCCTTTCTGCGGATCCATCCCGGCGTAATTCTTTATGGCGTTGAACTCTTTTTCCTTATCGCCCATGGCCCGGGCCTGCTCCATTATCTTAAGCTGGTGCTCCTTCTCCTGCTGCACCGCCTGGGGATCGGAGTTGAGGGTGCCCTGCTGTCCGGAGGCGGCAGCCTGGGCCTGCTTGCGTATTTTCTCGAGCAGCAATTCGTGATTCTGCTCGGCGACATCATACCGCCCCTGCTCCGCGGCTGCCTGTTTAAATGCGTAATCTTTGAGGCTGAGGAGTTCCTGAATATCATCCGGCTGCGGTTCGTTCGCCTCAAGCTTATCCACCGTCTCCGCGATACTGCGCTGATATTCGTCCAAGGCGCGTACGTCACGGCCGGTCCCCAGGAGGGTATTGCGGTAGTCGGCGTAGGTCTGAGGGTCGACAACGGGAGTGGACATGAAGATCTCGTATTGGTCTTCGACCGAGTCCAGCCTTGAGTCCAGATCTTCGCAGGAGAGGGCTATTTTGTTCTCGATGTCCCGGGAGTTGATACCCGAGGGCGCTGCCAGCGTTACCGCGGGCAGGGCTGCCGACAATAGGAACAGTAAAATGGTCTTCATAGATATAGTTCTCCTCTATGGGAGTTCGACATCTACAGTATACATGGTGAACCGTCGATTTTCAAGTGCTGTGCCATTTTCGGGATTCCGCTTGCCGTCTCCGGCCGGGGGAAATAAGAACCGCCGGAGGATCCCCCCCCGGCGGTTCTGGCAAGAAATGTCAGTTCGCTGCTTAGTTGGTTAGCGTAGCGGCAGCGGGAGCTGCCTCCGGCGCTGTGACGGGCGAAGTCCCGGGCGCGGCTGCGGGCGGCGTTTGGGTGGCAGGGGCGGCCTGCGGAGCAGTCACTTCCACATTGGGCTGCTTATCTCCGCGGCCTTCCTTATGCCCTGCCATTTTGGCTTTGCAGGCGTCCGAGAGATCAGCCTCATGGGTCTTCAGGCAGGCCATGCGGTCCATCCCTTTAGAATCTTTGCAGAATTTTTCCGCGTCAGGGGCACAGGGATGGCTCTCCATGCCCTTTCCCTTGTGCCCGGCCATTTTGGCTTTGCAGGCGTCCGAGAGATCAGCCTCGTGGGTTTTCAGGCAGGCCATGCGGTCCGTCCCTTTAGAATCTTTGCAGAATTTTTCCGCATCGGCTTTACAAGGGCCCTGCTGGGCGAAGGCGCGGGCGCACGGAGCGGCCAGCGCCAGAACGAACACCAAAGACGACAGCACTATTTTATTGTTTTTCATATATTTTTTCCTCTGTAATATTCCGGTCCTGATCCGACAGTTCCAGGGAACAGTTTAACACGGCGCTTATTAACATGCCCTTAAAATAGGATTAAAAAAGCTTAATGAGGGAACCGCGCCCGCCTTACCTTCACCTTACGATACCCAAATAAAGCCTTGAGGCAAGCAATAAAAGTACCAGGAATACCGCAGCCAGCACGCCGAAATCCATTCCCGGCCCATAGACGCTCTGTCCGCCCTGGACCATGAGCTGGCGAAGCGCGTCCACGAGGTAGGTCAATGGATTAAAGCGCGCTATTACCCTCAGCCAGGCGGGCATGAGGGCTACGGGGTATATGGCGTTGCTGGCGAAGAACATGGGCATGGTCAGCAATTGTCCTATCCCCATGAACCGCTCCCGTGTTTTAACGATGCAGGCGACCACCAGGGAAAAAGTGGAAAAAACCGCGGAGCCGAGGAAAACCGCGGTCATGACGCCGAGAATTGAAACCACACCGTGATTAAGGTTTATCCTCATCGCCCAGATGAGTATGTAGATCAGGACCATCTGCGCCAGGCCCCGTATGCCGGCGGCAACAGCCTTGCCAGACACCAGGGCTTCACGGTACGAAGGGCTTACCAGCAATTTTTGAACGATACCGAGGTCTCGTTCCCATATCACGCTGATACCATAGAATATGGCGCTGAAAAGGACGCTCTGGGCCAGTATCCCGGGGGCCATGAAAGCCATATAGCTCAGATTGCCGGTAGGTATGCCTTTAATGCGGCTGAATACCTGGCCGAAAACGGCCAGCCAGAGTATGGGCTGGGCTACGCGGGAAAAAAGTTCTATCGGATCGCGGAGGACTTTCCGTATCTCAACCTCCACTATCGCGAACACCTGCCCGAAAAAGGCGGCGAGCCCGGAAGGGCTGACGGTCCGCAGCCCCCCCTTTTTTTCGGGATACAACAGCCGCTTTTGGCCTGCGGCTTTGTCGCTGATCATTCACAGGCTCCTTTTGGTGGCGCTCACTCCGGATAAGACCTGGGCCTATCGCGGAGAGCTTTTGAGCGCATCGCTAACCGAGACGGCGGGCCGTTCTCCGGGTTTGGTTGACATTGCGGAAATCCCCGCTCTCCTGGATAATTACTCCGCAGGAACTTGTAAAGACGTCGTCCAGTGTCGCGTCGGGACCGATGGCGGCTTTAAGGTCAGCCGGCTTGCCGGCGACGATCTTCTTGCCATGGTGGAGGATCACAAGTTCGTCGCAAAGTTCGTCGGCTTCTTCCATGTCATGGGTCGTTATCAGTACGGTCAGCCCCAGGTCGCGGCGCAGGACTTTTAACCGTTCCCACACCGCATGGCGCGCGACCGGGTCCAGGCCGATGGTCGGCTCGTCGAGCACCAGCACCGCGGGATGATGCAGGAGGGCCTGCGCGATCTCCAGCCGCCTTATCATGCCGCCGGAATAGGCCTTCACTAATTTATCGGCATGGGCCTCAAGCCCCATGAATTTAAGAGCGTGGCGGATATTTTCCGACCGTTCGTGGCGCGGCATTCCGTAAAGCCTGGCTGACAGGGTCAGATTCTCGCGCCCGGTCAGTCCGCCGTCCGCTGAAAGCATCTGCGGCACGTAGCCGATGCGCCTTCTTACGTCCATGGAACTGTCCGCGACGTCAAAACCGGCTATGACGGCGGTCCCGGAAGTGGGGGCCAGGAGGGTTATAAGCATCTTGATGGTGGTGCTCTTCCCCGCGCCGTTGGGCCCCAATAAACCGAATATCTCCCCGTACCGGATGGTCAGGTCCAGGCGGCTTACGGCGGTAAAGGAGCCGAACCGTTTGGTCAGCTGGGACGCCCGGACGGCCACATCCTGCGCTGTCGTTTCCCCGGTCACGCCGCGCCCCTCCCCGGATCAGCCGCTACGGCCTCCGGTTTTATCTCGCCAAGTTCGATGAGAGCCTGCTTAAGATTTTCCTCGTGCCGGTGGCTTTCAAGACGGGACATCAGGCTGTAGGCGCAGGGGACCACCAGCAGCGTCAGCAGCGTGGAGAACATTACGCCGCCGATCACCACCAGCGCCATCGGTATGCGGGTCTCCGCGCCGGGCCCGATACCCAGCGCCGGGGGGATGGCCGCCGCTATGGTGGCGAAAGAAGTCATCAGTATGGGGCGCAGCCTTATGGGGCAGGCCTCGAGCAGCGCGTCATTCACGTTCATGCCCTTTTCGCGCCGGCGGTTATTCGTGAACTCCACTAGCAGGATGGAATTCTTCTTTACGATGCCCATAAGGAGTATCATGCCGATCATGCTGTAGATATTGAGCGACTGGTGCCCGACGAGCAGCGCTATGAAAGCTCCGGTAATGCTGAAGGGCAGCGCCAGCAGCACCGTTACAGGGTGTATGAAGCTGTTGAACTGCGACGCCAGAACCATGTACGCGACGAAAATACCGAATACCAGCGCCGTCAGCAGGCTGCTGGTGGATTCCTGAAAGGTCTGCGAGCTTCCCGACAGGATTACGCGGTAGCCTTCCGGCAGAAGTTCCTTCGCCTCTTTCTGCACCTCGGCCAGCGCGTCGGCCTGCGCTACCCCGGGGGCGGGGTTGGCGAAAACGCCTATGGCGCGCTCGCGGTTGCGCCGGGAAATGGAAAGCAGCGTGGGCTTCTGGACTATCTTCATTACGTCGGAGAGCCGTATCAGTTCCCCCCGGTTGTTGCGCACCCAGATCTTGCCTATGTCGCCCGGGGTCTTGCGGTCCTTGTCGACGAGGCGCAGCCGTATGTCGTAACGTTTGCCGTTCTTCGTGAATTTCCCCACGCGCACGCCGCCTATCATGGCGTTTACGGCGTCTCCGATGCTCGCGATGTTGACGCCGCGGGCGGCCGCTTTGTCGCGGTCGGGTATGACCTGCACCTCGGGCATCCCGGCCTGGTAGTCGGTATCCACGTCCACCATCTTGCCAGAATCCGCCATCCGCTTCATCAAAGCCTGGTCCAGTTCGCTCAGTTTATCCCAATCCGGACCGCGCAGGCTGATCTCGACGGGGTAACCGCGCTTGGCGGTAAAGCCGGACTGCGACGGGTCCTGTATGGAGACGCGGTCGAGCCCTTCGACGCCCTTCAGCGCCTTACGTGTATAATTCATGAAATCCTGCTGGGTAGGTTTTGGCTCGCCGGGTTTCAGCGGCGTGCGCTGGGCTTTAGGCTTCATCGTTATGAACATCATGCCGCTGTTGACGCTGCCGCCTCCGCCCACCATGCCGAAATACATCTGGACGTTCGCCTGCTTCATCGCCCAGCTCTCCACCTTGCCTATAACCTCCGAGGTGTAGTCGAATGACGAGCCTATGGGCGTCTGCAGCCGCACCATGAACTGGCTCTGGTCCTGCGAAGGGGTGAATTCCATCGGCAGCCTGAACGCTATCAGCAGGGACAGGGCGAAGATAAGCGTCGCCGCGCCTATGGTCTTCCAGCGGTGGCGCAGTATCTTTTCCAGCAGCCGGCGGTAGTATTTCGAAACCGTGGTGAAGGACTTATCCATCCATATGCCTATCGCCGTACCGCGGCCCGAGTCCACGAACTGCGAGCAGCGCATTGGCGAGAGCGTCAGCGCCTCCAGCAGCGACAGCAGCACCGCCGCGGACATGGTGACGCCGAACTGGAAGAAGAACTTGCCGACGATACCTTTCATGAAGATGACAGGCACGAAGATCGCCAGTATCGCCATCGAGGCGGCCATGGCGGGGAAGGTTATCTCCCGCGCGCCCAGCAGCGCGGACTTAACGCGGCCGAAGCCCTGCTCGTTATAGCGCACGATATTCTCAAGCACCATTATGGCGTCGTCGACGACTATGCCGATGGCCAGGGACAGTCCCAGCAGGGTGAAGGTGTTGAGCGTGAAGCCCATGAAATACAGTATCAGGAAAGCGCCGATGATCGAGGTAGGTATAGCCAGCAGCACGTTCAGAGTGGAGGACCAGGAGCCAAGGAACAGCCAGCAGACTATGCCGGTCAATAGCGCGGAAAGGAGCAGGGTAAAATTAAGCTCGTGGGTGGAATCCTCGATAAAACGGGTGCTGTCGTTCACCACCATGAGGTGCATGCCCTGCGGGAGCGATTTCTGCAGTTCGTCCACTTTAGCGCGCACCGCCTTGGCTACGGCTACGGCGTTGGAGCCGCGCTGCTTCATTATGCCCAGACCCACGGAAAGCTTGCCGCCGGTATGCGAAACGCGGCGTATGTCGTTAAGCCCGTCTTCCACCTCGGCCACGTCCTTTATGCGGAACGTCTTCCAGATGGGGGCGCCGCCGCGGCCCGTTATCACCAGGTTGGAGAAAGCCTCCGGCGTGGCCGCTTCCCCCATCACCCGCACGTTCAGCTCTTTCTGGCCGGAGCTGATGTAGCCGGCCGGCATTTCGGCGTGCTGGTTCTGCACCGTGGTCATGACGTCTTCAACGGTCAGCTGCTTGGCGTTGAGCTTGTCTATGTCTATCCAGATCCGCAGGTTAGGGTCGACGAAGCCTCCCATGTCGACATCGCCCACGCCCGCTATGGTCGTGAACTTATCCTTGAGGGAGTCATTGGTGTAGGACATCAGGTCCTTCAGAGGCCTGTTGTCCCCGGTGAGGGCCACGCGTATGATCGGCTGGTCCTCGGGGTTGGTCTTGGTTATGGTAACCGGGTCCATATCCTGCGGCAGGCTTTTCTGCGCCGCGGATATCTTTGACTGGACTTCCTGCATGGCTACGTCTATGTCGCGCCCAAGGTCGAATTCGATGGTAATGTTGCACTGCCCCCGTTTTGAAGTGGAGGAGACGTCCTTGACGCCCTGTATGCTCATCACGGCGCCCTCTATGACGTCCGCCACCTGCGTTTCCATCACCTCGGGGGCGGCGCCTTCGAGTGTGGTCGAGATGTTGACTACCGGGTAATCCACGTCGGGCATCTGGCTTATGCCCATATTGCTGAAGCCTATCCAGCCGAAAACTATCAGGCCCAGCATCAGCATCCAGGCGAAAACCGGGTTCTTTATGGAAAGGTCCGAAAGTGTCATTTGGCCTCCAGGCCGGCGGCGATCTCAAGTTTGAGCAGCGCGACATTCTCCATAGCCCTCGCCTGCGACAGCGCCAGGCGCGTCTGCTGCACGGTGTTAAGCGCGCTCAGCACGTCCAGGTTCGTCACAAGGCCCAGCTTGTAGTCCTCCTGCTGCAGGCGCGCGTTCTCCTGCGCCAGCGAGAGGGCTTCCTTAAGGCTTGCTTCCTCGAGCGCCAGGTAGTGCAGTTCGTCGTAAGCTGAGCGCACTTCGCTGAGGGCTGCCCGCTCCGCCAGACCGAGCGCCAGGGCGGCGGAGCGCTGTCCGGCGCGCGCGACTTCCCGCTGCGCCCCGGCGACGCCCCCGGTGTAAAGGGGCAGGTTCAGCGTCAGGCCCGCGTCCCAGCGGTCTGCCGGGTCGGGAGCCGGGGTGCGCAAGGGATAATAATTTCCGTAAGCCGCGAGCGTAGGCCAAAGATTATGTTCCTGCACGTCGGCCAGGTAACCGGCGGACTCCAGGGTTTTGCGGCGGGCCGCTATGTCCGGCCGGGTCAGGGCCGCTTTTAAATAGGCCTCCGGATCCCCCTGCTCACGCAGCGGGATCTCCGCCGGGGCGAGGTCGGTATCCAGGCCGGTAAGGAACTTAAGGGCTTGCTGGGCAAGCCGCTCCGCTCCGGCGGCGTCGAGATAGCTCGCCTTGTCCTGTGTCAGCTGGGTTTTTGCCGCCACTACCTCGCTTTTGCGGGAGCGGCCAAGGTCCTCGCGGGCTTCCAGTTCCGTTATGCGCCGGCCGGTAACATCCATCTGCTCGCGCCGTATGGTCAGTTCCCGCTGCGCCGCCAGCAGGCCGATATAGGCCTGCGCGGCGTCAAGGTACAGCTGCTGACGGGCGCGGTCGAGGTCCAGTTTTGCCGCGCCGGTCCTGGCGGAGGCGGCCTTGGCTATTGGCCAACCTACGGAGTTTCCGAAGTTCAGGCCGGCCGCTCAAGCGTTATTATCTACACATGCCTGTGGTCCGCCGGACGAAGGTAGTCAGTTGGACCCTCTGGCGGACTTATACGAAGTAATAGAACCCGCCCCGGCTGACGACTGAACCACCAACACTACCGCTGACTCTCCCGACCGGCCCGCCACCGGGCGCGGGGGGACCTTTAAAAATTTTATAAAACCGCCCGACTTTTTGTATTATAGCGGTAAGGGGCTACTTTCCGCAACTTTTAGAGGCTTCCGGAAGCATCGTGCGCACAGGGAACTTCCGATAAACGCCGTTATGTTGCCTACAGATCCGACGAAAGAATATTGGACCACACATCATCCACATGCCCCATGATCTTTATTGAACTGCCCTGGTCATAAATCGGATGCTCCGGATAAATGGTTGCCGTATATGGGACGGCCAATTCTGTCTTAACATCATTTGAAGCCGTATAAACCTGTGTCGCGTAGACCGGGTTATAATTCAACGAATAAGCGAAGCCGTTTACGGCCCCCATAACGGTTACGCTTTCCGCCAGTTCCGAGACGGCCAGACGGACAGGCTCTAATTTGACCACAAAAGGCACAAAGTTAATTAATGGAAAGTTCACCAAACCAGCGCTGAATTATTCTCACACGAAGGCACGAAGCTTAAAAATTTAAACCTAATCCAGGACACAACGCGACGCATAGCGCTGTGCCCCGGATTAAATGTGGCCTCATGAAGATTGCATTACACCGGACGGCGGCATTGCAGCCGGACGGGCGGTGTAACGCATAAATTGTCAAATATCAACGCCCGGCAATTTCGGGCGGGATTAGCGGGCAAACACCTTCTTCTTTTCCGCTAGTAAACTGACTTCATTTTTCCACAACCAAACGATCAAGAACCACGGCTTAATCTTCAATCCTTCAACTCAGTCCCCAAAGCTGTAAATTTATATGTAAGAACAGGATTTATACCTTATTTTTTTCCTCTGTCTCAAAAATGTGTTTTGTTATCTGTAATCCTGCAAAATATCCAATGCCATATAGGACTGGTATTCCCACAATGGCTGATATTGGAACGATTATAACTCCTAGACTTTGTGGAGCATTTCCACGGACGAACACTCCAAATCCAAACCATGCGTAAGGGATAAAACTTGTGAATCCACCCGTCAATTGAGCAATTATTTTATTTAATTGAACACGGGGCAAACATTTATGCGTAATAAATGCCAAAAAAAACGCCTCAAAAATAAATGGGAATACAAAAACAATGTAAATCATATCTCCCGTTAGAAGTTCCGAAATAACTGTGATGATTAGTTTTGGAATATCCCAGAAATCTGGGGCACCAATAAATGGCATAATCAACCCACTGACTAGAATCAAGCCAATCTGTATCCATAAGATATTCCGTGTTAAATAAATCTTCGGCATTATCCCTCCATTAGTTACTCTATTGCGTTACAACACAAGCATGCCCCAATCTGGTCAATTTCATAAAATGTGTTAACCAGCGAAACCCCTGAATAAAACATATCTGCGACGCTATTACATTCATGTAAACATTCGGGGTCTGTGCTAAACATCGCGGAACAAGTCGCTCGGATTCCATTACGCAGATTGCTATCAGCCTGTATCTTACTAAATGGTTGCCCAGGCCCCGTCTGAGGCGGATTGTAGCAAGTATTATATGCAAAATCGTGAATCAGACACGATGAGTGGGTATCCAGTACCCCACAAACTCTAATAACTCTTGGCAAATTGTCTTGCACATACTCAGTGATTGAAATTGTCACAGAATCAGGACTATTTGTGCATTCTTGATCCCCTCTCGTATCATGAGTTGGGTCTTGAATGCGTGAAGAACATTTTGAGGTTAATTCCGAATATTTTTTGCCGGGCTCCAATACACCTTTCAACATGTTATTGGTCTCAATTTTTTAATAGAACCCGCCCCGGCTGACGACTGAACCACCAACACTACCGCTGACTCTCCCGACCGGCCCGCCACCGGGCGCGGGGGGACCTTTAAAAATTTTATAAAACCGCCCGACTTTTTGTATTATAGCGGTAAGGGGCTACTTTCCGCAACTTTTAGAGGCTTCCGGAAGCATCGTGCGCACAGGGAACTTCCGATAAACGCCGTTATGTTGCCTACAGATCTCCATCTGAACGCCTGCATCGGCTGGGTCTGCATCGCCTCCAAGGAACCGTAACCTATCTGTCGAACGCCGCATTTGCCTGACCGTCGGTAAGCCGTGTGCGGGAAAACCGCAAGCACGGTTTGAAAGGGGAAGTCGGAACCGGGTTAATGAGCCTGCGCCAGCTTCTACCAACGTTGCCTACAGATTTACTGCAAATAACCCTCTTTTCATTAAAATACCTAAGGAAAAGAGATTTAAAAATTCTATTATTTAGAAGAAGTAAGAAACTTTCTGAGTTTATCGATTCTGTCTCTGTTTTAAAAACATTTTCTTGCAATACTCTCCCCTTTGCTGAAGATAATTTCTTCCTTTAATATAAATACTTGCCTGTTTCTGTTTATTAAAAATATCATCCGTACCCAATAGACATTGCATAACCGCCGTTTCTGCTTCCATTCCTTTTGAAGCATTTTTTTGAATATGATAAATAGCCATAGGTAATGAATTCTCTTAATTCCCTATGACTTTCATATCCTCGATCTTCAGCAACAAACAAATCCCTGAATTCTAAATTTAATAAAACGGTTAGGGCTAATAGACCCCGGCCCGGCTGACGGCTAAAACCAACAACTCTCCGCTTATTCTGCCGCCCGACAGACCCCGGGCGTGGAGGGGCTTTTCAAAATTTTATAAAACCGCCCCGACTTTTTGTATTATAGCTGTAAGGGCAGGCTTTCCACAAATTTTAGAGGTGTCAGAAAGTATCGGCGGTGTAGGAACTTGCGATAATCTAGCATTATGTTGCCTACAAATCAGATGACGGGAGCATGTTACGGCAGATGATAATGAGATGATTTTGTCGACCCTTTTTTTACGATCAGGCCGGTTTTTATCAGCGGGCGGATAAGCTTGCTTAGATGACTGCGGGTAATATTCAGCGCCCTGGCCAGCCCGCCTCCGCCGGCACTTGGCGTCTGGGAGAGTATTTGCAGTATCCGCTCCTGCTTGGGCAATAATACTATTTTAGCGGCGGGTTTTTTCAGGCGCAAGGCATGTATTCTCAACTGTGTTTTTTTGAGGGTCTGCAAAATACCCTCGCTTGAGTATTCCAGCCAGGAGGTCAGGTCGTCATGGTTGTCCCGGACTTTCTGTATCTCCGCGTAGTAGCGGTTCCTGTCCTGCTCGAAAAATTCGTCCAGAGCGAAAATGTGATGGGTGTCAAAATCCTTACGGTACAGGAGCCATGACCCGAGCGCCCTTGCGATCCTGCCGTTACCGTCCATGAACGGGTGGATGGAGACCAGTCTGTGATGGGCGACACCGGCCACAATGATCGCATGCTCCTCGGCGGCGCCCGCGGAGCTGACCCAGTCAAGGAGGGCGCCTGTCAAAATGGAAGCGGCTTCCGGGGGCGGCGGTTTATAGATGACGCGGCCGTTCGCAAAAACCGCGTTGGGTCTGGATTTGTATGCTCCGGCCTCTCCGGCGGGCAGAATTCCCTGAGTGAGCATTTTATGAAGTTTAAGGAGGGAGCGTTCATCCGGCAGCCAGGGCGCGCTTTTCCAGATCCAGCGCAAGGCGGCGAAATAGTTCAAGACTTCGAGCTTGGTTCTTTCTTCTACGGCCAGGTCTTTTCCGGCGGCAAGGGCTTCGACTTCAGGCAGCGTCAGGGGGTTCCCTTCTATCCTCGTGGAATAATGGGCCAGCCGGACAAGGGTATCCCGTTGGGTGGAGGCTATCCACGAGACATCCACCATCTGCTGGGCGAACCAGGAGGACAGGCTGGAGGCTTCGGTGAGGTTCCTCACCAATCTGGCCGAGCGCTCGAATTTAGGAAGGTATGCGACGTCCATAATGATAGTATAACAGGCCGCCGAATAATTGTCAACTAATTGTCAACCAGTTTGTCCCACCGGTTGAAGTGCGGGGACTGACCGCGCAAGATGTCGTTGAATTTGTTTATTAGATAAGGTATGGCTGCGACCAACGGGCGGGTAATTACGCCGTACCATCAAAAGGGCGGGATATATTATCAATAAATTTCAGCAAGAAGTTTAGATAGGCCGGCGGGTTTAGGTGGAGGGGTGACAGGCATGGGCCGGATTGGGCCGAGGAGGAACCGGCGCGAAGTCGCCGGGCCGGCCGCAGGCCCAATCCGGCCCGTGCCTGGCAGGACCCCGCACTTTTTCCGAAGCGGCCAAAGTACGGGGCAAGACCCCGAACTCGCAACCGCCGGTTTCATCTTATTCGGCACTAAGGAGTCATGAACTGTATGGCGGAATATAAAATACCGGATGGGTCCGAGGTCTACGGCGACGCTGTCCTCTACGACGCGGAAGAAAAACAAACACAGAACGACCTGCCTTTTTACCTCGCCGCCGCGAAAAAGGCCCGAGGCCCCGTGCTGGAACTGGCCTGCGGCACCGGCAGACTGACACTGGAACTCGCCAGGGCCGGCATAGACGTTACCGGGCTGGATATCTCCGCTCCTATGCTCGCTCAGGCCAGGGAAAAAGCCGCAAAAGAGGGGCTTAAAGCGCTGCTGGTTAAGGGGGATGTCAGGTCTTTCCGGCTGAAAAGACGGTTTAAACTGATATTTATACCCTTTAATTCGATGCAACATCTGGCGGACAGGTCCTCGCTGGAACGCTTTTTCGCCTCGGTCCGCGCCCACCTGGCGCCGGGCGGGCGGTTCATCCTGGATGTCTTCAACCCTCATCCGGGCTTCCTGGTGCGCGACGAGGAGGAACTGCTGCCGGTGTTCTGCTATAAGGACCCGCGCGGAAAAGAGCAGATACTGGTGGAAGAGCAGTATTCCTATGACAGGGCCGCGCAGGTTTCGCGCATAACCTGGCATTATACCAGGGGTAGAAAGCGGTTCGCCTCCAGGAAACTGAACATGCGCTGCTTTTTTCCGCAGGAGCTGGACGCCCTGCTCCATTATAACGGCTTCAAAATGCTCCGTAAATACGGAGATTTTGACCTTTCAGAGTTTACCGCGGACAGCCCGAAACAGATCGTTATCTGCCGGAAAGCCTGAAGTCACAAATCCTCCTTTATCGGAGGATTTGTGAAAAATCATTGAAAATCCTCAAGGAATTTGGTATCCTTATCCTACTATGACCACATATGAGTTAATGCTGATTATAAATCCCCAGGTTTCCGACGCTGAAGCCAGCGAGATCGTGGAAAAGGCCAAAAAGATCCTCACCGATGAAAAGGCCGAAGTCCTCAATGAAGACCGGCTCGGCAGAAAAAAATTCTCCCACGCTGTGGGCAAGAACAGGGACGGTTTTTACGTCTACATGAAGGTAAAAGCCGCTCCGGAATCTGTGAAGAATATCAATCATAATCTCAAGCTGCAGGAATCCATCTTGAGAGCTATGATGCTTAAAACGGTGCTCGAGCCCGTTAAAAAAGCTTAAAAACCCGGATAGCCGCGGGAAATTATGAATATCAGGATTCCTGAACAGAATCTCGTCATAATCGCCGGCCGTCTTACCCGGGATCCGGACCTGAGATACACCCAGAAAGGCATGGGTGTCTGCAGTTTCGACGTCGCAGTGAACCGGCGTTTCAAAGACCTGGCCACAGGCGAATGGAAGGACGACACGACCTTTGTCCCGGTCACCGTCTGGGGGCCTATGGGCGAGAAATGCAAAGAGCGCGCCCGGAAAGGCACTCCTGTGCATGTGGAAGGGCGGCTGTCCAACTCGGAGTATACCGATAAGACCGGCCAAAAGCGCAAAGTTATGCGCGTAGTGGCCAGAAGAGTGCAGTTCCTGGCCGCGGCGGAAGAAGCGCACGAAGCTCCGGAACCCGCGGAGTCTTCCGAGACCGTCTCCGACAAGCTTTCCGATCCGTCGGGAATAGACGAAGTTCCGTTTTAAGAACTGCCCAGGACGATAGGCTGTAGGCAGTTAGACTGTCAGGTAAAAAGTATCTGTGGCTAACGGCCTATAGTCTATAGCCTAAATAACCTGACTGATTACACAGAGAGGAATAACTTATGATCAACGAACCCAGAAAAGAATTTAACAATCCCGACTCCCCGGCGCAGGCTCCGCGGCCCGCCTCCAGAGAAGACGGCCCCCGGCGCGCGTTCGGCCCCCGGAAACATTTCGCGCCCAGAAGGAAGGTCTGCCGGCTCTGCGCCGAGAAGATCGCGACCGTGGACTACAAGCAGCTCCAGATCATCAAGAGCTTTTGCGCGGACGGCGGAAAGATCCTGTCCAGAAGGATCACCGGAGCGTGCTGCAAACATCAGCGCCAGATCGCCAAAGCCGTGAAGATCAACAGGAACCTCGCCATCATGCCGTATTCCGGCTGATGAAAAAGTGATAAGGATTAAGTAGTAAGTATTAAGTTCGCCTGCGGCCGGAAAAACATGGAATTTAGCGCGTTATCCTAAGCGCCTGGTCCATAACGATTGCCAGTATAATTAACGGGAGCACCCTATCATGAAAGTCATACTTAAAAAAGATATAGCCAACCTCGGTAAGACCGGCGAGATAAAGACCGTCCGCGACGGCTACGGTCGTAATTTCCTCATGCCCCGCGGCCTGGTTGAAGCCGCCACCCCCGGCGCCATGAAAGCCTGGAAGAACAGCGAAAGCAAGCGCGTGCACAGGCTCACGACCGAGAACGCAGGCCTTCAGGAACTGGCCAAGAAAATTTCCGCTATCACGCTTTCCTTCTCAAGACCTGTTTCCGAAGAGGGCTCCATGTTCGGTTCTGTCGCCAAGAGCGATATTATCAAGAACCTGGCCGCCGCCGACATCGAAGTCCACAAGGACATGATCAAACTGCCGGCTTCCATCAAGGCCGTGGGCGCTTTTGAAGTGGATATCGCACTCAAGGCGGACATTGTGGCCAAAGTCAAGATCACCGTCACCGCGCAGACCAAATAAGACACGGGCTTAAGACCGCATATGAGCTACGCAAAGGTTCCGCCGCATTCCATTGAGGCAGAGATGGCCGTTTTGGGCGCCATGCTCATCGAGAAAGAAGTCATAAGCTCCGTCACCGAACTCATCCAGCCCAAGCATTTTTACAGCGAGGTGCACCGCCGGATCTTCGAGGCCATATCCGACCTCTATAACCGCAACCAGCCGGTGGACATCGTCACTCTTTCCAACGAGCTCAAAAAGAACAATAAGCTTGAGGAACTTGGCGGCCAGAAATACCTGTCCGATCTGATGGAGAAGGTCTCCACCGCCGCCCATACCCAGGCCTACGCCCAGCTGGTCAAGGAAAAGTCCCTGCTCAGGGAGCTCATCCGCGTTTCCACCACCGTCATAGAAAAATCCTTCGAAAACTCCGACGAAGTCGAGAACATCCTCGACTACGCCCAGGAGCAGATAATTTCGGTGGCTGAGACAAACACCGACCACGGCTTCTCTTCGGCGCACGACCTGGCGCACGAGGTTCTCGAACGGCTCGAAAAGGCGCACGGCGAAAAGAACAATGTGACCGGAGTGCCCACCGGCTTTACCCGTTTCGACGACATGACCGCCGGCCTGCAGAAATCCGACCTCATCATTCTGGCGGCCCGGCCCAGCCAGGGCAAGACCGCCATGGCACTGAACATGGCTTACCACGCGGCCGTGGACGATACCAATAAGCCGCAAGTCCCCGTGGCCATCTTCTCGCTCGAAATGGACAAGCACGCGATCTTCCAGCGCATGCTCTGCGCCGCGGCCGGGGCCGACCTCGGTAAAGTGCGCAAGGGCTATTTCCCAAGGGAAATATGGACGGAGCTTACCAGATTTTCCGGCAAGATAGCGGGCGCCCCTCTTTGGATAGACGATACGCCGGGCCTGAACATCCTGGACATCCGCGCCCGGACCCGCAAATTGCAGAGCCAGCTTAAGAACCAGCAGAAGACCCTGGGCCTTATCATCATAGATTACTTACAGCTCATCCGCGGCACCGGACGGTTGGAGAGCCGCCAGCAGGAAGTTTCCGAGATCTCGCGCCTTTTGAAGGACCTGGCCCGGTCGCTGAAAGTGCCGGTGCTGGCGCTTTCCCAGCTGAACCGCCGCAGCGAGGACAAGGGCCGCGAAGGCAACAGGCCGCAGCTCTCCGACCTGCGCGAATCGGGCTCGCTCGAGCAGGACGCCGACGTCGTGGCTCTGATACACCGTCCCGAATACTACAACAAGGAAGATCCGACGCTTAAGAACCAGGCTTCCATCATAATAGCCAAGCAGCGCAACGGCCCCGTGGGCGACGTGCCTCTTTATTTCCGGCCCGAGCTGACCCGGTTCGAAAATCCGCAGATGCCGGGAGCCGAAGCTTTCCCGGAAGAGGCGATACTTTAGCAGGAAAGCGCGGCGGTGCGGCGGCAGGACAGCGGAAACGCCGCTGTCACATTGAGGGATCTTTCCGGATTTTCACGCTGTCTTACTATCTTGTTGTCACGCTGTAGCGCTGTATTCTATGTCTAATTTCCTGCGGCCCACCTGGGCCGAAATAAAGTTCTCCTCGCTCAAGAAAAACCTCAACAAGATACAGGAAACGGCGGGCCCGCACACGAAAGTGATGTTCGTGGTGAAGGCCGACGCCTACGGCCATGGCGCCGTAGAGGCCGTCCGCTTCGCCGAACGCGAAAACCTGGCCTGGGGGTTCGGCGTTTCTTCCGTAGAAGAAGGCATCGCTTTGCGCGACGCCCGCATCGTCTCGCCGATACTCATTCTCGGCAGTCTTTATCCCTTTGAAAGTTTCGTAGAGGCCATAAGCCGGGATCTGATGCCGACCATCTCGAGCGTGGACGCGGCCCGCCAGGTCATAGAGGCCTCCCGCGAGCTGGGCAAAAAAGCCGTCTGCCACATAAAACTCGAGACCGGCATGGGCCGTATCGGGGCCCGCAGGCCCTCCGTAATAAAGATCTTCGAAGAGCTTCAGCGCTCCGGCAGCGCCGTGGTCGGAGGACTTTACACTCATCTGGCGTGCGCCGACTCCGACAGGGAATTTACCCACAGGCAGCTGGGCTACTTCGCCGAAACCGCGGCGGAGCTGGCGAAGTACGGCGCTAACAATATGATCAGGCATGCGGCTAACTCGGCCGCCCTGGTCAATTATCCGGAGAGCCGCTGGGACATGGCACGCGCTGGGCTGGCCGCCTACGGCTTAATGGAGGGCTTCGAGCCGGTTCTATCCTGGAAGACCCGGATAGTTTTTTTGAAGAACGTGAGGGAGGGCACCTATATCAGCTACGGCAAGTCCTTCAGGGCGCCGCGTCCGATGAAGGTCGCCACCATCCCCGTCGGCTACGGCGATGGTTATATCCGCAGATTTTCAAACGCGGCCTCGGTGCTGGTGGCGGGGCATAAATGTCCGGTGATCGGCAACGTGACCATGGACCTTACCATGGCGGACGTAACGGATGTTAAAGATGCCGCGGTCGGTTCCGAGGTGGTTCTGATAGGGCGCCAGGGCGACGCGCAGATCGGCGCGCGCGCTCTGGCCGAACTCGCCGGAACCATCCCCTACGAAGTGGTTACGCTTATCACTTCGCGCGTTCCCCGTGTTTACCTATGAGGCATTATCTCCTCGAGGGCTTGGGCCGGAGCGCGCTGGACCTCGCCGAAACAATGGGCTCCGTCACAATGATGCTGAAGTCCATGACGGTCTGGCTGTTCAAGGCCAAGCCCGAGGTCAGGGAGATCATAAAGCAGTCCGTGCGCATCGGCGTTGACTCGCTGGGCGTTACCATCCTTACCAGTTTTTTTACCGGCATGGTGCTGGCCCTGCAGATGGGCTATACCTCTAAAAATCTCTTCAACGAGCCGCTTTATATCGGCACGATGGTCGCTTTCTCGCTGGTCAAGGAACTTGCTCCCGTCCTTACCTCCATCGTCATCGCCGGCCGGGTGGGGGCCGCCGTCACGGCCGAGATCGGCACCATGAAAGTGACCGAGCAGCTGGACGCGCTCTATACTCTGGGTACCAACCCTATCCGCTATCTGCTGATCCCCCGCTACGCGGCCTTCATGGTCACCATCCCGCTGCTGACCGTCTTCGCCGATTTTACCGGTATTTTCGGCGGCTTCCTGGTGAGCATCATGAAATTCCGCGTCCCCAGCTCCGTCTACTGGAACGATATCTTCACCTTCATGGAAATAAAAAATTTCATGCACGGGTTTCTGAAGACCTTCGCCTTCGCGTTCATGATAGCCACGGTCTCCTGCTATAAGGGCCTTACCTGCGAAGAGGGGGCAGAGGGCGTCGGCAAGGCCACGACGCAGGCCGTGGTCCTGAGCATGGTACTGGTGATGGTGCTGGATTATTTCATAAGCGCCGTGCTGGTGGCGGTGGGGATAATTTAGCGCAGCAAGGCTGCGCGCTGGTCCGCTGGACGGCTAGACAGCCTGAACAATCAGTATTCTCCGTCTCTGGCCGGCTGGCAGTCCAGCCGTATCGCTGTCCAGCCTGGTTGGTTTTTTTATGATAGAAATTAAGAACGTCTGCAAAAGCTTTTCCGGGAAAACCGTCCTGAATAACGCCAATATGCTTATCAAGGACGGGGAAACTTTCAGCGTCATCGGCCCTTCCGGCTGCGGCAAAAGCACGCTTTTGAAGTGTATCGTAAGGCTTATAAAGCCCGAATCGGGCGAGATCCTTGTGGACGGCAAGAACGTGGTAGCCATAGAGGACGAATTCGAGCTGGCGAAAGTGCGCAAGGATTTCGGCTACCTGTTCCAGAGCGGGGCGCTCTTCGATTCCCTTACGGTCATGGAGAACGTCACTTTCGGTCTTAAGTACCTGACCGATATCCCCAGGAAAGAGTATCCCCGCATAGCCAGGGAAAAACTGGCGCTGGTGGGCCTCGAGAAAGCGGAAGATCTCAAACCCGCCGAGCTGTCCGGCGGCATGAAAAAACGGGCGGCGCTGGCCCGCGCCATAGCGGCCGAGCCCAAGTATATCTGTTATGACGAGCCCACCACGGGGCTGGACCCGATAACTTCCGAAATGATCATGCAGCTTATCAGCGATATGGCCTCAAAGCTGAAGATCACTTCCATTATCGTGACTCACGATATCAAGCTGGCTTTTACCATCTCGACCCGTGTCGCCATGCTGGATAAAGGTCATTTTTCGGTATCGGGCACCCCTGAGGAACTGCGCATGTCCACCGATCCGACGGTCAGGAAGTTCACCGAAGACGCCTTTTGCCCGGCTCCGGCAAAGCCCCGGCAGATTTAACCGAAAAGATCCGGCGCTGCACCCCGTTCTTCAATCTCGTATGCGCCGCTTAACCCCGCTGCCCCATACCGCGCCGAAATATCCGGGTTCCCCGGTCCGGTCCCGCCGCGCATAAGGACACGCGCATAAGGATAGTGCTATGCCGGCCTTTAATTAATTATAATATTAAAGCTAATATATTTATGAACGACGAAACCAGAGTGGGAGTGTTCGTTTTGGCCGGCATGGCTCTGTTCGGCACGGCCATCTTCCTGCTTGGCGATTATTCGTTCAAGACGTTTTACCCTTTATACGTGGACTTCCATGACGTGGCCGGTCTGCCGGATAAATCCGTGGTCAAGCTTTCCGGCGTGGAAGTGGGCAAGATCAAAGAGATCTATCTAGAGCATGACCAGGTGCGCGTGCGGATCGCCGTGCGCAAAGGGGTGGTGATCTATAAGGATTCCCAGTTCCTGGTCGGTTCCACCAGCCTCATCGGGTCCAAGTATCTTCAGATAGACCAGGGGCATCCGGAGTCGGGTATTCTGGGCGCCGGAGATGTGGTGAAAGGCTCGGACATCCTGCCCATAGACAGGGCGATGGCCAAGGCCGTGGAGGACATCCAGGGTCTGGTGGCCGAGCTCAGAGGCAACGGCTCGATGGCGAAAAATCTCAACGAGATCCTTTCCAATCTCAGGGAAGTTACCGCCAACGTGAACGAACTGATCTCCACTACTGGGCCGCACGCGGAGAAAGCGGCGGAGCGGCTGGACGGCATTACCGAAAAGCTCGACAGCATCCTCGAAAGGACCGATTCCCTGCTGGCTAAAGTGGAGAACGGGGACGGCATAGCAGGAGCGCTGGTGACGGACAAGAAGATGAAGAACGACGTGGCCGCCACCCTGAAAAATATAAAGGCGGCCAGCGCCTCGGTCAAAGATATAGCTGGCCGGGTGGGAGGTTTCAGGACCTACTGGAACTTCCAGAACAAATACGAGCCGCTGGCGCGCAGTTCCAAGAGCGACCTGGGCGTCAAGATCTATCCCCGCCCCGGCCGGTATTATTATCTCGGCGGGTCCAATATCATGAACTTAAAGGACCAGGCGCACGGGACCGATTACAGCACGAGGAACACCATCGACGCGCAGATGGGCTGGGAGCGGGATGGCTTTGACCTTTACGCGGGCGCGCTGAGCGGCGCGGGCGGCTTCGGCGTGAAATACAGGCCGTTCTATTACGATCCCGACTGGGACAGGGTCCGGTTCCTTTTCGAGGCTTCCGACTTTACCCGGAACCGGGTGATAAGAGGCCGCCGCTTCAACGACGCGCGCTATGACGCAGGCGTAGAATTAATGTTCAACCGCTATATCGCCGCTGGCGTGCGCGTGAACGACCTGCTGGAAGTTAAGCGGGTGGACTATACCGCCCGCGTGATGTTCGAGGATAAGGATATTTCGTATCTGCTGGGCCTGGCGTCGCTGGGAAGCCTTAAGAAGTGATCGGCTGACTTCTGATTATGACCAGATTGAAGACCATCTACCGCTGCCAGGAATGCGGGCAGGCCTCCGCCAAATGGATAGGGCAATGTCCGGCCTGCGCACAGTGGAACACTTTCGTGGAGGAAGCCGAGGAGGCGTCCTCCAGAACGGCGTCCAAGTCCAGGGGGCTGACCGACTTCACCTCGGACCCGGTCCGGCTTTCCGACTCCGCGAGCGTAGAACCCCGCTACATGTCCACGGGCATAGAGGAGTTCGACCGTGCGCTGGGCGGCGGGATCATCGAGGGACAGGTGCTGCTGCTGGCGGGCCCGCCCGGCATAGGCAAGTCCACCATCATGATGGAGGTCTCCAAGGCCATGGCGTCGGGCGCGCTGAAGAACTCCACGGTGCTTTATGTGTCGGGCGAAGAATCTCTGGCGCAGGTGGGTTCCAGGGCGCGCAGGCTCGGCGCGGCGAACGACAACATCTATCTTCTTTCGGAGAACAATCTGGCCAAGGTCATAGACGCCTTCAACAAGATAAAGCCGGGCATGCTGATCGTGGATTCCATCCAGACCGCCTATCACCCGGAGTTCGTGGGGAGTCCGGGTTCCGTCGGCCAGATCCGCGAATGCGCCTCCGAGCTGCTGAAGATAGCGAAGTCGAAGGGCGCCCCGCTGTTCCTGCTGGGGCACGTCACCAAGGAGGGCTCGCTCGCGGGGCCCAAGGTGCTGGAGCATATAGTGGACACGGTCCTTTATTTCGACGCGGAAAAGAACAATATCTACCGCATCCTGAGGCCGCACAAGAACCGGTTCGGCCCGGTGAGCGAGATAGGCATCTTCGAGATGACCGAGCGCGGCCTGGTCTCGGTGAAGGATTCCAGCGAGATCATGGCCAATACCGACCGCGGCCGGGCGCTGGCGGGCAGGGCCTATTCCATAGCTTTCGAGGGGTCCAGGCCGATGCTGGCCGAAATCCAGGCGCTGGTCTCCAGGTCCTACTACCCTTATCCGCGCCGCACGGTGACGGGGCTGGACCTCAACCGCGCGCAGATCCTTATCGCCGCGACGGAAAAGAACGCCGGCCTGCGGCTGGACACGATGGACGTTTTCGCCAGCCTGCAGGGCGGGCTCAAGATCAAGGACACGGCGCTGGACCTCGCCTTCTGCGCGGCCCTCATCAGCTCGGCGAAGGACCTGGAGCTGGCGCCCGACACCATCTTTCTCGGCGAGGTCGGCATACTGGCGCAGACCTCCTCCACAGCTTTCATGGCGCGCCGGCTTCTGGAAGCCGAGCGCCTGGGGTTCAAAAAAGCTTATACCCCGCGCGCGGCTCTGAACAAAAAAGAGCCGCTCAAACTGAAAGAGCTTGAAGTCGTACCGGTCGCGGATATAGCGGAGCTTCATTATTCACTGGCCGCGTCTGAAAAGAGCCGCGCAGGAAAACAGAAATAAACTAATAGAGGTGAACACAATGGCAGGATGGATATTCAGGGCGGTCTCCTTGCTGGGGACCCCGATACTTACTTACTTCACTGTTTCAAAGGACATGAAAGGCGTACTTCTGGGCGCGGCCATCGGCCTGGTGATCATAGGCGTGGAATACGTGCTCGAGAGCGTGAGCCTTTTCTCCCTTATCGTGGGCATAATCGGCGCCGTGGTCGGCGTCATTATCTCCAAGCTGCTGGACTACACCGTCTTTCAGGTGGGGTCCGCCGACTTCAGCGATATCTGGCTCAAATACAACCCCATCATCCGCTACGCGCTAGCGCTGCTGGGCGTGATGATCAGCGTCAAGAAGATCCCCGAGCTCGACGAGCTGGACAGGAACATCCTGTCGGTCGGCAAACGGGCCGGGAAGAACATCAAGATCCTGGACCTGTCGGCCATCGTCGACGGCCGCATCATGGATATCTGCGAGACGCACTTCATCACGGGCGGCGTAGTCACGCCGCGCTTTATCGTGCAGGAACTCCACGCCCTGGCCGATTCGCAGGAGCATATCATGCGCGCCAAAGGGCGCCGCGGCCTCGACATCCTGGCCCGCCTGCAGGAATCCAAGGTGGTCCCGTTCAAGATCCTGGACCGCGATATCAAGGACCTGAAAGACAACTCCATCAAACTGGTGAACATCGCCAAAGAGCTGGGCTCCTGCATCGTCACCACCGACTTCAATATAAACAAGCTTGGGGCCCTCGAGAACGTGACAGTGCTGAACATCCACGACCTCTCGATAGCTCTTAAACCGGTGGTCCTCCCCGGCGAAGATATGCCGATCTTCGTCATGAAGGAAGGCAAGGAGAAACAGCAGGGCGTCGGCTATCTGGACGACGGCACTATGATCGTGGTGGAGGAGGGCAGGGAATTCGTCGGCAAGAAAGTGGACGCCGTGGTCCAATCCATCCTTCAGACTTCGCAGGGGCGCATCATTTTCACGCGCGTGAAGAATGTCAGGCCGCCGGAGCATCAAAACTTGTAGTATTCCGCTATTATGACCGCCAAAGAACATAATATCCCTAAACACAGCGCCGCCATCATCCTGGCCGGCGGCCTGGGCAAAAGGATGGGGCGGGAGAAGCAATATCTGGAGCTGGCGGGCAGGCCCATGCTGGAATGGACGGCAGAGGCGTTCACCGGTCTAGGCGGATTCGACGAGCTGATCGTGGTCCTGACCCCTGAAAGCCTGGCGCGCTACGGGAACGATTGGGAAGCCCGCGGTTTTAAGACCGCGCCGGCCGGACCCACCAGGATAGCGTCCCTCAGGAACGGTTTCAAGGAGCTGTCTCAGGCGGTGAAATTCGTGGCGGTGCACGACGGAGCCCGGCCGCTGGTCAGCCCGGGGATCGTGGCCGAGACCCTCAATTGCGCCGCGAAGACGGGCGCCGCTGTGCCGGGCGTGCCCTTGAAGGACACCGTAAAGCGGATCTCAGCCGACGGGGCTTATTTCGAGGAAACGCTGGAGCGCTCCCGCCTGATGGCCGTGCAGACGCCCCAGTGCTACCGAAAAGAAACTCTGGCGCTGGCCCTCAAGACCGCCGGCGCCGGAAAAGATTACAGCGACGAGTCGCAGGTCCTTGAAAAACTCGGGATCAGGCCCGCGGTCGTGCTCTCCGACTACCGCAACATAAAAGTCACCACCCCCGAGGACCTTATCATAGCCGAGGCATTTATGAAAGAAAAAACAAGCGTTAAAGCCGTTATCCCGCGCACGCGGTTCGGTTTCGGTTACGACATCCACCGGTTGGTGGAGGGGCGCCCGCTCATCCTCGGGGGCGTAAAGATAGACCATCCCAAAGGCATGCTCGGACACTCCGACGGCGACGCGGTGCTGCACGCCATCTGCGACGCCCTGCTGGGCTCGATCGCGGCCGGCGAGATAGGCATTTATTTCCCGCCGACGGACCTCACCATCATGGGGCTTTCCAGCTCCACCATCGCTGAAAAAGTGCTGGAGATCCTGAAAGAAAAAAAAGCGACCATCATCAACATCGACGCCACCATCCTGGCCGAAGAGCCGAAGCTTAAGCCACATTACGAGAACATCCGCAGGTCCGTGGCCGGCATTCTTAAACTTGACCTCGACAATGTCAGCATCAAGGCCAAGAGCCGCGAGGGTCTGGGTGATATAGGGCATGGAGAGGCCATAGTCTGCTACGCCGTCGCCGGCGTGGTAAAATAAGCGTCTCTGAACGCTAAAGCCTCGCGTACATATTTAAATGCGTATTAATAAACCACCGCCGGTGAGCCAAGGCCCTGCAAGCGGCCGGCGTAAAAGCCGGTCGGCCTTCGGCGGTCCGGGACTGTTTTACTTTCCAGTTGCGCTGCTGTTGTTTTGGGGCTGCGCGAGTCCCGGCAGGCCGGCGGCGCCGTTAACCCGCCATCAGGCGATGGTCCATGCCAGCCGGACTTACGCGCTTGGAAAGATTCCGGACCAGGACAGGGAGCAGGCCTTCCAGGACCTGCTGGCGGCAGCTTATGCGTCGGCGCTTAAACGTTCCGGTTCGCCCGAGATAGGTTTCTCTTATTCCATGGCCCCAAAAGGCGCGGTCTACGCTTTTTCGGAAGTGGAGGTTTCCTGTCTTATAAAAGAAACCGACGCCGCCTGGGGCGGGCGGCTTTGTTCGGATTTTTTCAACGCGGTGGACGCGGGAATTACGAAGATCAGGGGAAAATAAGTGCTAAGGATTAAGTGGTAAGGATTAAGGGGAAAGGATTAAGTACTAAGGATTAAGTGTTAAAAAAACAAATATAAAATCCCGCTCTTTCTGCTTCGGACACTTACTACTTATCACTTAATCCTTGACGCGAGGAAATATGGACTTGCAACTTTACAACACGCTTAAACGGGAAAAAGAAAAATTCACGCCGATAAAGGCCGGCGAAGCCGGGCTCTATACCTGCGGCCCGACGGTCTACAATTACGCGCATATCGGCAATATGCGCACCTACGTCTTCGAGGACGTCCTTGTGCGCTCACTGAAGTTCTTCGGCTACAATGTGAAGCGCGTGATGAACATTACGGACGTCGGACATCTCACCTCCGACTCCGACACCGGCGAGGACAAAATGGAGCTGGGCGCCCGGCGCGAGGGCAAGTCCGCCTGGGATATAGCCAAATTTTACACAGAAGCTTTTTTTAAAGATTATCAAGCGCTCAACTGCCTTATGCCGGACGTTCTGTGCCCCGCCACGGACTATATCGCCGAAATGATAAGTCTGGTCGAAGCGCTCGAAAAAAAAGGCTTTACATATCGTATAGGCGACGGGATATATTTTGATACGGCCAAACTGCCGGATTACGGCAAGCTGGCCGGCAAAAGCCATATCGAAGGAATAAAGGAGGGGGCGCGGGTCGAGGCCAACGCCGAAAAGCGCAATCCTTCCGATTTCGCCCTGTGGAAGTTCTCCGCGCCGGAAGAAAAGCGCCAGATGGAATGGGCGTCCCTCTGGGGAAAAGGCTTTCCGGGCTGGCATCTAGAATGCTCCGCCATGGCCATGAAGCACCTGGGCGAGACCATTGATATCCATTGCGGCGGCGAAGATCATGTGGCCGTGCATCACACCAACGAGATAGCGCAGTCCGAGGGCGCCACCGGCAAACCGTTCTCCAACTTCTGGATGCACGCCAGATTCCTGATCATGGGCGACCTCGGAAAGATGTCGAAATCGGCCGGCGGCTTTCTGACCGTGGGAACGCTGAAGGAAAAAGGATACGACCCTCTTGCCTACCGCTATTTTTGCTTCAGCGCGCATTACCGCAGGCAGCTTGAATTCACCTGGGAGTCCCTGGATACGGCCGGACGGAACCTCGAGGCTCTGCGCGGCATCGTGGCGAAGCTGAAGGATGAGCCGCGGACCCCGCCGACGGACGCGGACAAGGATGACGGCTTTAAGGAGTTCTACGAGCAGTTCAGGGACGCGCTTGCCGACGACCTTAACATGCCGCAGGCCCTGGCGGTCCTCTGGGGAGTCCTTCGCAGCGCGTACGGGGCCGATAAAAAACTCGCTTTCGCGCTGGAGGCCGACAAAGTGCTCGGCCTGGACCTCGACAGGGCTCCCGCCGAGGAAACCTTATCCCCCGAATTAACGACGCTCGTAGAAGAGCGCCGGCAGGCCAGGAAGAACAAGGATTTTAAACGCTCCGACGAGCTGCGCAAGGAGCTTCTTGAAAAAGGCGTGCTGGTCGAGGATACGCCCAAAGGCATGACCTGGAAGAAAAAAACCCGGGTCATCCGCGATTGATATTTTCGCATCGCAGGTTAGATACAAAAGGGCTGCAAAGAAGCACAGATTAAACCACAAAGGACACGAAGTATAGAACAGATAAGTACACCAAGATGTTCTTTCCGCATAAACTTTGTGTACTTTATGTTTAATACTTTGTGAACTTAGTGTTTAATTTGTGCATAGTTTATTATTGTGGCTAACTCTGATTTGGTTTAAATAACAATGAAAATAAGACTTCTGAGGTGTTGCTCCGTTCTGTGTCTCGCCGCGCTCTGTTCTCAGGCGGCTTCTGCGGCTTCCGAAATCCCGGCGGTCTCTTCGGCCCCGGCTTCTGCGGTGCGCGTATACAAGGCCGGCGACGAATCACTTGTCTACGCGAAGCCGGCTTTCTGGGGGACCATCGCCAGAGGCCCGCGCGACCTGCTCTCATTTACTGAAAATAGTTTCTCTAAAGCGAGCCTCCCCTGGCTTGCCGCCATCACGGCTTCCACGCTCATCCTTATAGAGTACGACCAGAAGCTTTACGCGGGCGCGCAAAAGGTCGGAGACAAACTTAATATCTCAAAAAAAGACAAGACCAAGCCTTTCCTTAAGATCGCTAAGATACCCGTTTTTCGCGGTCCGACCGACCTTGGTTCGGCGATGTATTTTCTGGGCGACGGCTGGATAAGCCTCGGCCTGTGCGCGTATTTTGAAACCTACGGCCTCATCAATGATAACTGGCGCGCTTTGGCCACGGGACATGAACTGGTCGAAGGACTTTTACTGACGGGCGTTACCACCGAAGCTATTAAACTCAGCGTCGGGAGGGAGACTCCCTCCTCGGCTACCGGCAACGGCGGAGTGTGGCGTTTTTTTCCCGGCCTGAACAAGTATATGAAGCACCGCACGCGCTACGACGCGTACCCTTCCGGTCATCTGGCCACCGGCATGATGGCGGTTACGGTCATATCAGAAAATTACCCGGAGAAAACATTTATCCAGCCGATAGGCTACACGCTGCTCGGCCTGCTTAGCTTTCAAATGATGAACAACGGCGTTCATTGGGCCAGCGACTACCCGCTGGGTCTGGGTATCGGCTACATGATCGGTAAAACGATAGCCGCCAATCCGGGGCGGAGCGCCGGCAAAACGGCCTCCGCGTTAAAAATATATCCTGCCGTAATGCCGGGGCAGCCCTTAGGCCTGAATCTGGCGTACAGCTTTTAGAATTGGAAAAGCGCGGGTTTCTTTGCTAAAATATTAAGGTAGAGTTTCTTAAGGCAATAATGCGGGCGTGGTTCAGTGGTAGAACGCGACCTTGCCAAGGTTGAGATGTGGGTTCGATTCCCATCGCCCGCTCCAGATCTATAAAAAACCGGCTGAGAAGCCGGTTTTTTTATTCCACTTACAATTTTTCCTGGGTGCCATAGGGGTCTTTGAACTCTACGGCCTTGTCGAAGTTCAGCTTCTTCTCGCCGCGGCCGTTCAGATATTTGGTCAGCTCGAGGTCTATCTTAGCCGGTACTTCCACACCGGCCTTGGCCAGCGCCTGCCGCAGCAGCGCCTCGGATTTCCCGGCGAAAGAGACGGCGTCGCCTAGCACGCGCAGGGCCTCGGTGGGATTGTGGAACCCGGTGGAGTTCTCCGCGCCGATAAAGGCCGTGCGGTAGAACGCTTCTTCGTAATAATCTTTGGCCTTCGCGTATAGCGCGGGGTCTATCTTCTTTCCGGCTTTGACGGCGGCGTTGGCTTTCTCGAACAGCTTGGCCGCGGTCGCCGTGCCGTAGCCGGCGCGCAGCAGCATGGAGGCGGTGCGTTCCTGTATGGCCTTTATCCGGGCCCTGAGCCAGTCCGCGCCTTCGGTGTGGCACTGCAGGCAGGCCTTCAGGCCGTTCTTCAGCGGGCTCATCACGCGGTGGTCGGAGATCTTATACGCGCCGGAGCGCACGTAGGGCATGTGGCAGTCGGCGCAGGCGAGCCCCGCCTGCCAGTGTGTGCTGTTGTTCGAGAACAGCTCGTACTCCGGGTGGCGCACGAAGCCGAGCTTGAAGCCGGTCACGGCCTGGGTCCATTCCAGGTACGACGGGTCGCTCTTTATGGTCTTGATGATATCCTCTACGGCGATATGGCCCTGCTTCGAATTCTTCCAGGGGAAGAACACGTTCTCCGAGTGCATGTCCTTATCCTTCTGCACGACGTAGGTGACGTGGCACTGCGCGCAGACCAGTGTGCGCAGGTCCTGCGTCGAGAGCTTCGAGGTGTCCACGCCCATGGACTCCAGCGCCCTGGCCAGCGTGAACTTGTTGTGGATGACCAGCGACATGTCGGACGGGTCGTGGCAGTGCGCGCAGGCCGCGCCCAGCATTTGATGGTTCTTCGGGATCAGCGCATGGATCTCGGCGAAGGGTTTGGAGAAATAGTCCCTGCCGTATTGTTTCTGCAGGTCCTGCGCGTAGGGAGTCTTGCAGGTGAGGCAGGCCCCGCCGGCTTTGCGGCGCGCCGGGTCGACGGCCAGCACGTCCTCCATCATGTGCATGTGGCCGCGCGGCTCGTTGTACTCCAGGCCGAAGCCCCAGCCGTTGAACAGCAGCGCCAGGTATGGGTACTCGGAAAGCTTGTCGTAGATCTTGCCGCCCTTCTCGGAGCCGCGCTTGTATTCGCTAAGGCCCGCGGGCTCGGGGTCTCCCGTGGCCTTCCAGCCCTCGTATTCGCGGGGGTAGTTCTTCGCCCAGTCGGCCGGTTCGTAGTCGCCCGGTTTTATTTCCATTATCTTGATAGGTTCCGGCTGTTTGGAGCAGGCCGCGAGAACGGCTATGAGCGGGAGTATAAGAATTTTTTTCATCTTTTCATTTCCTCTCTGGTAAGCGTTAGCGCCGTGCGCCGGTGGCTCAGCGTGCGGTGGCAGTCTATGCAGGTGCGCTTGTTGTTTATATGCGAGACGAGGTCCGTGTGGCAGCGTATACAGTTGGTCTGGAGCACTTTTTTGCCGTGCTCCGTGAGCTCGGCGTTGTTGCCGTCGCCGAGCCCGGAGAAATGGAAGAACACGTCCTTGCCCCCGTCGATGGACTTCCACAGGTAATGGTCCGCGAAATTGTCGTTGGGGAGGTGGCAGTCGATGCATTTCTGGCCGCGGTGGGCGGAGTGCAGCCAGTCGCCCTGCTGGCTGGCGTGGCAGAGTCCGCAGAACCGCGGGGTTTCGGTCAGCTCTATCATGCGCGGCGGGCCGAACAGCATGAATACGCCGGCCGCCGCGAAAAAAACGCCGGCCGCCCCGGCACGCAGCAGGGCCGGCCTGTGTTTTGCGGCGAAGTCCTTCGCCTTGATAAAGAGTTTAGTTCTGTTCATCGTCAACCGTAGCTGTGCATGCCGCTCAGCAAAAAGTTGACCCCGAAATAGGTGAACAGCACCAGCGCGAAACAGACCGCGAGCAGTATGGCGAATTTGTGCCCGCGCAGGCCCTTCTTTCTCAGGTGCAGCGCGGCCGCGTAAGCCAGCCACGTCAGCAGCGACCAGGTCTCTTTGGGGTCCCAGCTCCACCAGGAGCCCCAGGCCGTCTCGGCCCAGACGGAGCCGGTGATGATGCCCAGGCTGAGGAAAGCGAATCCGGTCTTTGTCAGGCGCAGCAGAAAATCATCGGAGGCTTCGGCGCGCTGCTTAGCCAGGGTCCAGCCCGCCGCGGCCGCGGCGAGCGCGAAGGCCGCGTAGGCGGCCATGGAGGACAGCACGTGGACTATGAGCCAGTTGGAGCGCAGCGCCGGCATAAGCGGGCGGGCGGTCCTGTCCAGCAGCGCGGCGGCGCCGAACAGCAGGCAGGCCGTAATCGCGGCCGCCGGAGCTATTTCCGGCCTGGCCGTCCGGCGGCGGAAATAGAAGGAAAGTGGGAAGACGAACCACAGCAGGGTCAGCAGCGATTCATACTGGGTGGAAAGAGGCGGATGGCCGGAAGCGGCCCACATGGCGCCCAGGCCCGCCGTAAGCGCCAGCCAGGCCGCGCCCAGCGCCCAGCCGGCCGCGGCGGTTAATCCCGGCTTCTCAAAGACATAGGCGGCCGAAAAGGCCAGCAGACCAGCGAGAGAAAAGAAGAAAGCGGTGTTTATTAGGATCATTTGAGCAGCCATAAGCACACTCCCGCCAGGAAAATGATGAAGCCCGCGTAGACTAGCCAGAGTCCGCTATCCCTGGTCACGGTCAGCAGGCTGTACGCGGCGTCCGCCGGGTCGTAGCTGGTCTGGTAAAGCGTGTAGCCGCCGAACCGCAGCGGCCGGTTCACGGCGATCTGCGCGCGGGTCATACTTCCGCCGGCGCCGGTTATCGTCACGGAACTGGCAAAATCCCTTATCTCGGCCCCTTCGAGCGAGTAAGAAAGCCCGAAGGGAAAGTCCCCGTCGTGCATGCCGGGGAAGTTGGAGAAGAACCAGAGCTTTTTTTTCTTCACCCCGGCGGTTATCTCCACCTGAACGGCAGGGTTGAGCCAGTACGGCGATTTTTCCACCACTTCGCCGCGGCTGGTCAGGCCGAAGTCGTGCGTCAGCCGCAGCACCTTTATCGAGTCCCCGGCGGCCGTGCTGAGCGTCAGGCCTTCCTTAGCGTCGAATTCCCTGCGCGAGCCGTTCTCCTCCAGGATCAAGCGGCCGAAAGGCCGGGAGTAATACTCCAGGGAGAAATTCTCTAGCTTCACAGAGAACGGCAGGCGGTAAGAGGTCTGCCCTGCCTGCGCCATATCCGAGGCCTCTCCAGCGCGGAGCGGGAGTTGCGCTTCGAAGCGGCAGAAGGGCGCGGCGAAAGCGCCGGCGATTATTACGATGAGTCCCGCGTGCAGCAGCAGGAAATGCGCGGAGGCGGCCCTGGCGCGGCGCAGGGAGCAGGCCAGGATGTTCGCCGCCAGCGCCAGGCCGAGCACGGCGAACCAGGGTGAGCCGTAGATCGGAAGCCCTTTGTTAAAGAGCGTCTGGTACACGAAAGCCGTTCCCATCAGCGCGCAGAGGGCAAAAAAAAGATACAGCGAGGAGATCGCCCTAACCATGATGGAATTCTATCAAATCCGGCATCGGGAACGGTTTTATAATTAATTTAGAGGGGCCGGTCCCGCCGCTAACTTCTTTGCCGCCATAGGCGCGCCGCGCCTTCCTGCCGGTGTTAAAGCGGCCGCCTGGGCCTTTCTCTGAAGAGAAGAGCCAGTCCGCGCCGGTTGTTTTTATATTTTTGGCTCGCTTCATTATGTTCTTCCCGCGCCCGCTGAAAATTGTCCGCCGGCCAGCTAATTGCCTTCGCTGCTTCTTTTTAGCGGGGCCGGCGGTTCTCGAACGGCCGGAGCTTACTTCACGGCGCCGCCGCCCAGTATGGCTTCCAGGTCCTTCTGCGCGGTGGTCACCGGCATGATGTTGAACTTTTCCACCAGGACTTTCAGCACGGCCGGCGTGACGAAAGCCGGCAGCGTCGGACCCAGGCGGATGTTCTTGATGCCCAGGAACAGCAGCGTCAGCAGGATGCAGACTGCCTTCTGCTCGTACCAGCTGAGTATCATCGACAGCGGCAGTTCGTTCACTCCGACGCCGAAGGCCTTGGAGAGCGCCAGCGCCACCTGTATGGCGGAGTAGGCGTCGTTGCACTGGCCCATGTCGAGCAGGCGCGGGATGCCGCCGATATCGCCGAACTCCAGCTTGTTGAAGCGGAACTTGCCGCAGGCCAGCGTAAGGACCAAGGTGTCCTTGGGGGCCTTCTCGGCGAACTCGGTGTAGTAGTTGCGGCCGGGCTTGGCGCCGTCGCAGCCGCCGACAAGGAAGAAGTGCTTTATCCGCCCCGCTTTGACCGCGTCTATCACATTGCCCGCCACGCCCATCACCGCGTTATGCCCGAAGCCGACCAGGATGGTCCTGGGATCGCCGTCCTTGTCGAAGCCGGGGGCCGCGAGCGCGGCCTCTATGGCCGGGCCGAAGTCGTCGTTCTTCAGGTGGGACACGCCGGGCCACTCTACCAGGCCGGTGGTGAAGATGCGGGCCTTGTAGCCGTCCAGCGGCTTCTGTATGCAGTTGGTGGTCATCACTACGGAGCCGGGAAAGGCGCTGAATTCTTTCTGCTGGTTCTGCCATGCGCCGCCGTAGTTGCCGGCCAGGTGTTTGTGTTTTTTGAGGCCGGGGTAGCCGTGGGCCGGCAGCATCTCGCCGTGGGTGTAGACGTTTACGCCCTTGCCCTCGGTCTGTTTTAGGATGTTCTCCAGGTCCTTCAGATCGTGGCCCGAGACCAGCAGAGCCTTGCCCTTGAGCGGGTTGATACGAACCGGGGTGGGGACCGGGTGGCCGTAGGCGGTGGTGTTGGCCTTGTCCAGCAGCTCCATCACGCGCAGGTTCACCTCGCCGCACTTCATATTGTAGCCGACAAGTTCGTCGACGGTCGGGTTCGGCCTGGTAAGGAAGGCCAGCGCTTCGTGGAAGAACGCGTAAACTTTCTCGTCTTCCTGGCCTAGTATCATGGCGTGGTCGGCGTAGGCCGCGGCGCCCTTGAGGCCGTAGGTCAGAAGCTCCCGCAGGCCCGCGGCGTCGTCGCCGAGCGCTATTCTGCCGGCGGCTACGCCTATGCCGGAGGCCGAGGCTATAAGGTCGGTATGGCCTGAGGGCGGGACCCAGGCGGCCGGGCCGCCGAGCTGAGCGCCGCCGGCCAGCACCTTCGCCTTTTCCTTTACGGTCTGCGCTTTGCGGACCAGCGCCTCGATGGTCTTAGCGTCGAAATTCACGTTGGTGACCGTGGTGAAGAGCGCTTCGGTGACGAAAACGTCTATCTCTCTGTCGCGCAGGCCTGCCTGGGCCGCCTTGTGCGCGTATAGCGCTATGCCTTTGGCCTGCCAGAGCAGGAGGTCCTGCATTTTGGCGGTCTCCGGGTCCTTGCCGCAGACCCCCTGCACGGTGCACCCCGTTCCTTTCGCCGCCTGCTCGCACTGGTAGCAGAACATATTGTCGCTCATTTTTTCTCCTTATATATGTACCTTGATTTTATTTAGCCTGAAAACTTCAATTGAAGTTTTCCTCCCGCATAGCGGGAGCCCTGCGGGAGGCATACACCTCTTCGGGCCAGGCGCGCATAGCCCCGCACTTTTTCCGAAGTGGGCCAAAGTGCAGGGCATAGCGCTGGGCCCTCCGCCCGCTTCGCGGGGAATTCCTCAGGATAATTTAGTCTCCTGATTTTCTCAATGAAAACCAGGTTGAACTGCGGAATTCAGGTTAAGCTTCGAAAACTCCGAGATCTTGCCGTCCAGCACCACCTCAAACCGCCTGTTGGTCTCCTCCAGAAAGCGGCCGAACACGCAGCCGCGGTGCCGGCAGACCTTCTCCTTCAGCAGGCAGGCGCGCGGCTGCGGGACGCCGTCGACGGCGCTGAGGATATCGCGGACTGAGGCTTTCTTCCCGGCTGAGGAAAGCGAGAAGCCGCCTTTCGGGCCGCGGGCCGGCAGGACCAGCCCGGCGCGGGTGAGGCGCTGCAGCACTTTGGAAAGATGGTCATAGGAAACGCCCAGGGCTTTCGCCATGGCGGTGGACACGCAAAGTCCCGGGGTCTGCGCCAGGTGATCGGCGGCGTGCAGGGCGATCGCGGCCGCTTCGGAAATATTCAGGATGGTGGTTCTCATAGTTTTGGATAATTTACTAGCAATCTGGTATTAGTATACCAGTATATCGCGGGTTTGTCAACATGTTCGTTTATATCCGCCGCGCAGAGTGCGGCACAGCTTGTAATAAAAGAAGCGGCGACGCGGCCCGGTCTTGGTCAATTAGCTGACCGGAGGTCTATAATGGGTTCCAGCCGCTTTAGAGGATCATAATATCCGGTCCAACTAAATAGGCGATAAATGTTACAATCGTATTTTAGAAGTGCGCTCGGCGAATGGAGAATATGAGAATAATATTGATCGGGGCGATGCTGGCCGTTGTTTGCGGGTGCGCGGGGGTGCCGGTAAAAAGGACGGAATTGGAGGCGATGTCGGAATCGCAATTGATTAGTCAGCTGAACAGGGCGGAGCTGATCGAGGACAGCTATGTCGGGTGGAACATGGCAAATACCACAAAGAAGGAGTATCTTAACGATATCTGGCGGCGTCTTTTTAAGCTCGACTCCGAAACCAGGGAGGTGTTGTCATCCCCGCTTGATTATATTGTCCCCAAAGATAAAAGCGCGGAGCCTTGGGAAAGGGCCAAAAAATTCATCACCCGTTTCAGCCCCATGAAACTTCAAGTCGACACGGAGGTTATGCTCCAAACGCACGATCCGATAAATAAAGCGGACTTCGGGTATTCCGTCGCTAAGATCGCGATGGGGCATGATGTGCGGTTTATCATTAAGTGCAATAGTCCGCAGCAAAACGGGAAAGCCGGAAGGAACGCGCGTGTTCTGGCTTATTATATGCAAACGAGCAGGCTTCTGACCAAGTATGTGAACCGCTGAAGCCTCAGTGTCTGCGTGTAAGCGGGAGTAAAAAAACCGGCTTTTAAGCCGGTTTTTTGCGGCCCGGGGTTGTTACGGGCTAAGAGGCGAGACGCGGATGGGTGTCCGAGGCGCAGTATGTATTTACCATGCCGCTTAATTCATTCAGGTCAAAGGGCTTGTTGAGATAGGCGTCCGCTTCGCTTGCCGCCGACTTCTTATCCAGGCCCTCGTGTTCGGAAGACATCAGGATGAGAGGGATGTGTTTCAGTCTTTCGTCCTTTTTAAGGATCCTGGCCGCCTTGTCCCCATTCATCGAGGGAAGCTTTACATCTATAATAATAAGGTCGGGTATAAGCCGGGCGGCCAGGTCCAGCGCCGCCTTGCCGTCCAGGCCGCAGGCCACTTCATAGCCCTTTTTCTTCAGACATTGCGACATCAGGTGCAGCAGGTCGGAATCATCGTCTATTACGAGGATCTTTTTAGTCATCGTAAGGTCCAGAACGCCGTCGAGTTCCGCGGCCGTTTTGGCGGTCTTCTTTCCGAAGATGGCCCTGAAAAATTCACCCGCTTTCCGAAGATAGCCTGAAGGCATTTGTATGCTCCTTATGCGTAAGCTACTATAAGTTTACACATCTGTCCGGGGAAATTTCGCCATATATCACAAAATTGGCGTTAAACTACCGTATTGAGACGTATCTCCCTGCGGAAACTGTCGTATTTGCCCTCTAAAACACCCAATTACGCGCTCCATCCCCCAACCGGGACATGATTCTGATTTCCAGGTTTTACCGCCTTTCCGGACAGCACCGCAAAACGGCCATAAAATCGCTTCTTCATAGGGGATTTGGCCTATTCTGAAGTCCGACTACCACATGCACGCCACACCTTTTAAACTTTCCCCGGACAGCTGTGATAAGTTTACGAAAGGCATGTTTCCAAAAAGTTATATCCCTGTTACGCTTTTAGTGCTATGACGCACCGACGACGGGCGCACGCCGCCGCCGGCCGTTCCGGGGCTTTATTTATACGAAGCCTAGGAGCCTGTCCGACATAAGGAATTTTGGCTGCAATTGCCGTTTTTTGCCTGGTCACGGATAAGCCGCACAGCGGCTTTCCGCGACCCCGCCTCGGCGTTTTCGCTTACGTAGGAAAACGCCTGCGGTCTTGCGGACCGGTCGCGAGGCATAAAGATGCCGCGCTCTGCCAGTCCTCACCTTTGCGACGCTCGACTCACAGTCTCATTGGAGTGGACTACACCGTTGTTCTGTCTTACTCCCGGACACTGTCTGCGAATGCTCGTCTCGCGTCGCTTCGGCTCGGCTTCAAAACCGACAATTTCGCCTTAAAAACCTTATGTCGGACAGGCTCCTAGCTCAATGACGGCGCGTTCCTGCGCGCCCGGCTCAGGGCTGGGCCGGGCTTGCGGGCTGGGTCCTGTCTACGAAGATCCGCACGGAAAGCTCTTTATCTATCATGAAGAGCGCCTCATTCGAGCCTCCGATAAGGCGCAGTTTGTCCGAGATCTCGGAAGCGTTGGCCTCTTCTTCCACCTGTTCGTCTATGAACCAGTTGAGCATGCTGGCGGAGGCGTGATCGCGTTCCGCGGCGGCGGTATCCATGAGGCCGTTTATCAGCCCGGTGACCTTCTGCTCATGTTCGTAGGCCGCCGCGAACATTTCGAGAGGGTCTTTCCAGTCGCAGCGGACGCCTTGTATGGCGGGGAGTTCCGCGTGGCCGTTCCGCTCGAGCACGAAACGGTAAAATTTCATGGCGTGCGTCATTTCTTCCTGCGCCTGCACGTAAAACCAGTGCGCGATCCCCTTCAGGTTAAGTCCCGTGCAGCGGGCCGACATGCCGAGGTAGAGATAAGCGGAGTAGAGCTCCGCGTTTATCTGCTTGTTCAAGGCCTCTTCCATTTTGTTCCCGATCTTCATATTCCCTCCGTGTTGTGTTCTTCAGGCGCCTGCCGCCTTTGCTTTATTTGACCTTAAGGGCGCCGGACGAGCTTGCCGGTATCTCGAAACTATCGAGCCGCTTGTCGCTAAGGTCGAAAACTTCCGCTTTCAGCGTATCGCCGCAGACCGAGAGCATACAATAATTGTTGGTATCGGCGAAGATCTTGCTGTATCGGTTCTTGGAGCGCTGCGGCCTCAAAGTGGCGCCTCCGCCTCCGGTCACGATATAGACTATCCCGTTCCTTTCCAGGCGTTCGTAGTCGTGGTCGTGTCCGGCAAGGACGAGGGCGACCTTGTATTTCTCAAAGAGCGCCTCAAGGTCAACGGCGGCCTTGCCTTTTTTATCTCCGTGTTCGCCGCTGCTCAGCAGCGGGGTGTGAACTATAACTGCGGTGAATTTATCTTCGGGCGGGCGTGAAACAAGTTCGGCTTCCAGCCATTTGAACTGTTCCGAGCCCGCTTCCAGCGGAGAGAGCGAATCGAGCATGAGGAAGCGGATGCCGTGAAGGTCGGCGCCGTACCATCTGCCGTTACCCGGGTAGTGAAAAAGTTCCTTAAAGACGGCTTCACCGCCGCTCTCGTGGTTCCCCATGACCGCGTAATAAGAAGCGTTCTCGCGCAGGCTCTTGGTTATCTCCTCGAATTTTTTCCAGTCTTCTTTGTTCCGGCCGGCGTTTACCATGTCGCCGGTGTGAAAGACGGCTTCCGGCCGGCGCGCTTTTATGAGCGCCGCTATCTTAGCGTGGATGTCGTGATGAGTGCGGGTATCGCCGTAAACCGCGATGCACCGGAGGCATTCACAGGCGCCGGAGCCCGGCGCGTCAGCCGCTGCGGCGGTTGTCGCCGGGCTAATGCCGGCCGGCGGCTGCTGTGCCGCTGCGGCGCGAACGAACAGGGCCAGGAAGATCGCCAATGCCGTATTTTTCATTTTTTCCTCTGATCATTTAACCGTCCGCGACGTGACGGCGAGGTAGCCGCGGGTCTGTGAGTCGTCCGGGTCCAGGCGCAACGCCTCGTTAAATTGCGCGATAGCTTCATCCCGCCGGCCCTGATTGGCCAGGACAAGGCCCAGCTTGCTGTGCGCTTTAGCGTAGTCCGGGTCGATGCGCAGAGCCTCGCTGTAAGAAGCGGCGGCCTCGTCAAGCTTGCGCTGCGAAGAGAAGATAAGCCCCATATTATAATAAGCTTCCGGATCGTCCGGCGCGAGGCGGGCGGCTTCGCGGCAATGGGCGAGGGCCTCGTCGAATTTACCCTGCAGCATCAGGGGGACGCTCAGTTTGAGGTGAGTCCGGTTATCATCCGGCTTCAGCCTCAGCGCTTCCCGGTAATGCAGAACGGCCTCGTCCAGCTTGCCCTGCGCCGTGAGCGCGAGCGCGAGGTTAAAGTGCGCGTCCGTCAGCTCCGGTTTTATCTGCAGGGCCGCCTTATAATATCTTATGGCTTCGTTATAATCGCCTTTAACCGCGAAAGCGTAACCGAGATTATTGTTGGCCGCGGGAGAGGCCGGATCTATCCTTACCGCCTCCGCGTAGTGGCGAAAGGCCTCGTCGGCTTTGCCCTGCCCGGTCAGAATGGCGCCCAAATTGCTGTGGGCCACGGCGATCTCAGGGTTAACCGCCAGGGTCTGGCGCCAGAGCGCTTCGGAATTTAACCAGACTTTTTCCTGGCGCAGCGAAAGCAGGATCAGAACGGCTATTACCAGACCGGCGAGCGCGGTGCAGCTATCCCTGAGGAATTGTACGGAGCTGCGGCGGCAGGCCCAGAATCCGGCCCCGGCCAGCATCGCTAAAGTCATGCAGGGCAGGTAAGTGTAACGGTCGGCGGCCGCCTGGGCTCCGAATTTGACGATACCGGAAACTGGCGCGAGCGCGGCCAGGTAACAAATCCATAAGGCGGGAACGACCGGCCGGCGCTTGCGCTCCGCGACAGCCCAGAGCGTGGCCGCCAGCGCGAGCGCGCCGCCCAGCAGCGGTGAAAGGCTGGTCAGTCCGAAGCCGGCGGGAAGCTGGTATAGGGGCGACAGGGCCAGCGGGATCAAAGTCTTCCAGATATAAAAACCCGTCGCGAACAGGATCTGAGCCGCCCTTGAGCCAGAACCTTGATAATTAGTGAGCGCTCCGGCGTGCGCCTGCCCGAAGTAGCCGGCGGCGCCGAAAACGGCGGCGAGGGCGAAATAGGGGATTTTTTCCAGCCAGACCGCGCGGGACTCCCCGGAAAGCCACTGCCGCGGGTTTTGCGGCAGCCGTCTGAGAGGATAGAAGTCAAGGACCACAAGCACTATCGGCAGGCTGATCGCCATGCCTTTGGCGAGCAGCGACAAAAAGAACGCCGCCAGCGGCATAAGGTTCGCGCGCCCGCCCCTGCCGCCTTCGTCCGGCCGCGGCCGCACGTACCACAGGAGCGCGAGCAGATAGAACAGGCCGAACAAAACGTCGCGCCGCTCCGTGACCCAGGATACCGATTCCACCCGTAAAGGATGCACCGAGAAAAAAAGAGCGGCGAACGCCGCGGCAAGGGCCACTCCGGTCCTGTCCCGGCCGGCGCCGGGTCCGGCGCCCAAAAGCAGGAGCCTGGCGAAAAGCAGGCAGAAAACGAGGGCGTTCATGGCGTGCAGGAAGATATTCGTAAGGTGATAGCCGAAGGGCTGCACCCCCCAGAAAAGGTAGTCCAGGTCGTAGGTCAGCCAGCTCAGGGGCTGGTAGGGGCCCATATGGAAGGTGGTGAACATCCACCTGAACTGCTCCCAGCCCAGACCGCGGAATTTTTGATTTACAACGATATTATCGAGATCGTCCCAGCTCACGAACCCGTTCTTAAGCGCCGGCATGAAGACAAGAAAAGTCAGTACGGCCGCGGCCGCAGGTATCGACCAGTGAAGCCCGATGTTCTGGGGCAGCTCAGTCGTTTTTGAAGGCGTATCAGGTTTTCGCTTGGCCATATGCTGGTTCGTAGCGGTTTTTCAGGTGCTGATACTTCTACTTGCCCGCGATCTTTATCGGGGTTTGCGGGTGTCGGGAAATCAGGCGGGGGAGCTGTACGCCGGCAGGGTTATTCTTACCAGCGCGCCGCCCGAAGGCGCGTTGGCTATGGATAATTCTCCGCCGTGCTTCGCCGCTATCTGCATGCTAACGTACAGACCTATGCCTGTGCCGCCGGTTTCCTTTCTGGTGGTAGTGAAAGCTTTGATCCCGCCGCTTAGCAGCTGCGCGGGGAAGCCTGGGCCGTTATCGGATATTTCAACTTTTATCTTCCCGTCCGCGGCCGAGGCATTTACCGCGATAGAGCCGTTTTGCGGGACGACCGACAAGGAATTTGAGAGTATGTTCACGAACATGCGCTCCAGATGGACCTTGCTCATCTTTATCAGAGGGAGGTCCGCCGGGACCGACATTTTTATGGCGGCGCCTCTTTCCCTGGACATATAATCCAGCAGCTGTACGGCTTTCCCCAGCGGTTCGTGCAGGTCGCCCGGCACGAAGTCGTATTCCTGGCCCCGCGCCATATTGAGAGCGTTGGAGATAACGCCTTTAGAGAACCTTGCCGCTTTGATTATGCGCTCGATATCGTCCTTGTTGGTTACCTCGTCCTCTCCGGCTATCTGCGCGCTCAAGAGGATGACGGAGATAGAGTTGCCGAGGTCGTGCATTACGCCGCCGAGGATCTGGCCTGTCGCGCCCGCGGAGGCCGTCCGCTCCAGTTCGCTGTCCTTGTTCAGAAGCTCGCGGGTCATCGTTTCGACTTCCTTGCGTTTGGTTACCAGGCCGAGCTCCGCCCGTTTTTTCGCTTCAGCCGTATGGTAGACCACCACGGCGGAGAGGATAAAGACAGACAGCTTGACCAGCAGACTCATGACGGCCGCGACGTCGATGATATGGACGGGCAGGGAGAGCACGCTTACGGTGAGCGCGGCCAGAAAGACCACGCCGGCGACGTCTTTTACATTGACCAGCAGCGCGGCGGCGAAGATCGGCAGCAGGTAAAGCACCCAGAAATACGACTGCCCGCCGCCTGAATAATAAAGGACGCCGGTTATGACCCAGAGATTGAAAAGCAGCGTCAGGTCCACCACCCAAAGGCTGAGGGAAACCCGGTTGCGGAGCAGGTTGTTGAAAATGATGTTGGAGATCATCAGCAGCAGGAAAAAATAGAGGATCCTGGGGTAGGCTATCCGGGGATTGTACCTGTAAAAATAGACGATCGCGGCCATGAAGACCGGAAAAATGATCTCATAGGCGCTGCCGGGGAAACTGTTGACGCGTCCCCTGTCGAAAGCCCGAAAAAAGTTCCCCATAGGATGAGCATAGCATAAAACCCGTCGTGGACAAAATAGCGAAAAACCCCAAATCCTCCGATAAAGGAGGATTTGGGGCCTTCGGGATTTATGCCGGCGCTCATCAGCAGGCAAATTCATTCCCAAGGTCACCAAAAATCAGATTTATCTGGTTTTTGGGGTAAAATCGCGTTAAAGCGCTTGGCGGCGGTCAAAGGCGGATATTTTTATCCGCGCCGAAGATATGGGCTATGAGCGCCGCCCTGGCCCACATGCCGTTGCGCTCCTGCCGCCAGAAGACCGCGCGGGGGTCCGCGTCGACGGAAACTTCTATCTCGTGCCTTCTGGGCAGAGGGTGCATGATGACGCAGGTCTTCTTTATGCGCTTCAGGTGTCCGGAGGTGAAATAAAAGGGGGAATAATCCACGGCCTTGGATTCCCCGGCCTTGTCATGCTCGTCCTGGATGCGGGTCATATAGATCGCGTCCGCCTCGCCCATCACGGAACCGAAGTCCTCGGTCTCCACAAAAGGCATATTGTGGCGTTTTAAAAAATCAAGGATGTCGGGCTCCATGCGGAATTGCGCCGGGGAAACGAAGGCCAGCGAGATGTTCCTGTAATTCTTCATCAGATAGGTGAGCGAGCGCACCGTCCTGCCGCGCTTCAGGTCCCCGACCATGACGATCTTTTTGTCGTCCATGTCGCCGCCGAAGCTGCGGTAGAGCGTATAGGCGTCTAGAAGCGCCTGGGTGGGATGCTGGTCCTTGCCCGAGCCGCCGTTGATGATGGGGACCGGGCGGTTGGTCCGGTTCATGAGCCATGCGGTCTTTTCTACGAAACCGGGGGCCGGATGGCGCATGATGATCATGTCGACGTAGCTGGAAAAGGTCCGCACGGTGTCTTCCGGGCTTTCGCCTTTGACCTCGGACGAGGTGGAAGTGTCACGGATCTCGGAGGTCTTTATGCCCAGTATATGGCAGGCGTTCAGAAAAGAGAGAAAGGTCCTGGTCGAGGGCTGGACGAAATAAAGCATCGCCCGCGTGTGCGAGAGGAGGCCGCCGGCGAAATCCATGCCCTCCTTTTTCTTGGTGAGCGTCCTTAGGGCGTCCGCGGTCCTGAAAATATGGGTCAGGAGGTCCCGGTCGAACTGCTGCGCGAACAGACAATCATAAAGATGGCTCCCTTTCGAGAAGAACTTTATCTTCTCGGAGATCGCTTTTTTATGAAATACGTCCCAATCGGCGCCTACGCTCACCATGAGCTCGCTCCTTTCCATAGAAACACCTCTCTTTGTTCGTCTTTTATCAGAAGGTCGACCAGGCGCGGGTTCCGCCGCCGGTCGAGGTCTGCGCCGCTTACGGGAACGGCCCTGCGGAAGGGGCCGCGCGGCTGGTCCGTTCCCTTAGCTCTCAGCCGGGAACCGTTGTGCGAGGGGACCATATTAATTATATGAATTATGTTAATGATTGTGAACACGCCGGATGTTTTATAGAATTGAGGCTGCGCTATGGCGGATCTCGATAAAGAACGGCTGCAAAAGATAACCTGGTTCGCGGGGTTCGCCCTGGCTTTGTCGGCTTTTTTCCTGCCCATCATCAATCCCGATATCTTCTGGCACTTCTCGGCCGCACGCTACATGACGGAGCATCTGGCCGTCCCCCGGGCCGATTTCCTGTCCTGGACGATGCAGGGCCGCGAATGGGTGGATTTTGAATGGCTGTCCCAGCTTATTCTGTACGGCCTGTACAAGTGCGGCGGATTCAGGCTGCTCCTGCTGTTCAAAGGCGCGCTGCTGGCCGCGACGGTGGTAGTTTCCTGGCGCACCGCGGCATTAAGCGCCGCTCTTTCGGCCCGGGAACAAAGGATCGGCGAGCCGGACATAAATTTAAAACCCGGCGTGTCGAACCAAAAGGCCCCGGCCTGGCTTTATATGCCGTTCTTCGCCGCCGGTATAATCACCAACAGCGATCTGCGCCCCGAGAATTTCTCGCTGCTTTTTTTCGCGCTGCTCCTCTATCGGCTGGAGCGCGAGCGGCTGAAAGGCGCGCCGGAGTTCAATTTGCGCGCGGGCGTTCTGGCCGCGGTCTTTTTCGCGCTCTGGACCAATCTGCACGCCGGCTATCTCTACGGTCTGGCGCTGCTGCTCATCTACTTCCTGGGCGGGCTGGCCGGCGCGGCGCTGCCTTTCATATACGGCCGGAGCGCGGGCCTTAAGACCGGCGGGTATACGGCATATCTGAAATACGCCGTTATAGGCCTGGCCGCCACCCTTGTAAACCCTTACGGCTGGAATATATACTCCGTCATACTGAACCACCAGAAATATATCGACCTGCTGCAGGAATATATACAGGAATGGAACACCTTCGACCTGACCAATCTTTACCAGGCTCCTTATATAATAGCTCTCGCCGGCGTTTTCGGGCTTCTGCTTTGGCGCTTCGTAAGAACAAGGAAGATAGTTTACGAGCATTTCGGAGCGCTGCTGTTCTTCGCTTACGAGTCGTCTAGCCACGCCAGACATATCCCGTTCTTCACTATGACCGCTCTGCCGTATTTCGTCGCGATGACCGGCGGCGCGGGCGGGCGCGCGAAAAAATATCTTTTGCCGGCGCTGAAGGGGGCGGCCCTGCTCGCTATTCTCCTGTATTACAACGCTTTCGTCTGGACGCAGTATACCGGTGGGGCCACTCTCTTCGCCTCGTCATCCGAAGGGGTCGCGGATTTCCTTAATGCCAATAAGGCCGGGCTTTCCGGCCTGCGGCTGTTCAATTACTGGGGCTGGGGCGGCTTCCTGGGCTACAGGCTTTATCCCGACTACAAGGTCTTTATAGACGGCCGGTATCTGTTCCACGAGAAGCTGCTGGAGGCCGTAAGTCTGGGCATAACGCCGGAAAAGTGGAAGAGCTTCACGGACGAATACAAACTGGACCTCATGGTCATCAAACTGGACAACAACAAGGTCTCGACGAAACGGAAATTGCCGGACGGCCGCGAGATAGTTCTCTGGCGTCCGGCCTACCTGTTCTACCTGCCTAAAAAAGACTGGGCCGTGATCTACTGGGATTACCGCGCGGCCGTGCTGGTGCGCCGCGGCGCCGTGTCCCCGGCCTGGCTCTCTGGCATGGAATACTCATATTTCAGGCCGGCCGATTCCGGCAACATCGTGCTGCCGCTGCTCGAAGGCGAGATCCGCCTTTCCGAACTGGACAGGGAGATACGCAGCTATCTCAGAAATAATCTCGTCTATCACGAAGGCACTAGCGTCAACGCAGAAGTGCTGAATTACAGAAATACCATACACAAGCTCTGCAAGGAGGCCGCCGCCAAATGCCGACCCTGAGCGACGAGCTGAAAAACCATCCGCTGGCCCTCTTCTCCGATTTCAGGCGGCTGTTCGCCGGCCGCGTGGTCTCCGCCGTGGGCGACAAGTTCTTTTCCATCGCCATCGCCTGGTGGGTGCTGACGCAGGCGGGCGAGAACTCCCGGTTCCACCTCGGCCTTATAATGGCCGTTAACGTTATACCGGTGGTCGTTTTCGGGCCGCTGCTCGGCACGCTGGCGGACCGCTCCGATAAGCGCCGCGTGATGCTGGCCGCGGACGGCGCCAGGACGGCGCTGATGCTGGCCCTGGCCGGACTGTTATGGGGCGGCCGGCTAACGCTCCCCCTGTTGTATTCGCTTTGTTTTTTGATCTCGCTCTTCGGCCCGCTTTTCGAATCTGCGGTGGCCGCGTCCATCGCACGGCTCACTTCGCCCGAGAAGATGCCGCAGGCCGTTGCGGCCGATTCTTCGGTGATGCAGCTGTCGAACGTGGCCGGCTCGGCTTTGGGCAGCGTCCTGATGGCCGCGGCGGGAGTGGCCGGTGCTTTCTTTTTTAACGCGGCGTCCTATATGGTTTCCTTCGGAGCGGTGTGGGCCGTCAAAACGCCGCTGGCGCCGGAGAGCCGGGGGGAAACCTCCTTCATGGACGAGTTCCGCGAGGGGCTGGCGTATATCTACGGCAACAAGCCCGTGCTCGCGCTTATACTGGCTTTCGCTTCTTTTAACTTTTTTGTCGGGCCGATCCTGATCCTCATCCCGATGATAGTAAGGTTCACGCTCAACGAATCGGTGACCTGGCTGGCGGTGTTCGAGACCTTCTTCGCGCTGGGCTCGGCCGCGCTGGCGATAGGCCTCAGTTTTAAGCGGGCCTACGGAAATATCTACGGCTGGTTCTTCGCCTCCCTGCTGGCGGTGGGGCTTTCTTTCGGCGGCCTTTACTTTACGGCGGACAAATACCTGATTTGCGCGCTGCTGTTCGCGGCTGGGGCCGCGCTGGGCGCCGGCAACGCGGTCGCGCTGACGCTGTTCCAGTCCGTAGTGCCGGATGAAATGAAGGGGAGGTTCTTCGCGGTGCTAACCACGCTTGCTTATGCGGTGTTGCCCCTCACCTTCATGCTTAACGGCGTACTGGCCGAAAAATTCTCCATCGGCCTTTCGATAGCGCTGAACTCCTCGGCGGTGCTCGCGCTGTCCTTCGTCATCTTGCTGCTCCCGAGAATAGAGTGCCCGGCGAAAAACGGGTAAACAGCCGGCGGGGCTCGCCGGAACGAGAGGGCGTTGCTACCGTTCTCCTATATTTATAAGATATAAGGCACGTTTTAAATAACGATATTCATTAAAAAGACATGGAGACGATATGATTTGTCCGGTTTGTTCCAAAGAACTGCCTGATCGAACCGCGATCTGCCCGGGATGCCGCGCCGATCTCTCGAAATGGAAGCCGAAAAAGGAAACGGCCAAGGCCGCCCCTGCGGTGATCCTTCAGCAGAAAGAAGTTTTCATGTGGTCCTCTCTACCGGGCACTTTCGGACCGTTTTTCAAGCCGCTGGGCTATACCGTTCTGGTCTGCGCTCTGCTTTACGGCGCCTACAAGGGATATATGGCTTACGCGCTCCGCGCCGATAACGCCGTCGCCGCAGCGGCGGACCAGGCCGAGGACCAGAGCGCCGAGGAGAAAGCTCCGGACATCCAGCTCTCGACGGCCGGTTTTGCCGGCGTCTATCAGGAATATTCCTCCAGGGCCGCGGCTTTGAACGTGCCCGCGCTTGAGAACGGCGCGACCGGGTATTTCCAGGCCGGGGCCGGTGATGTGGACAATATAAGTTTTGCCGCGATGGAAGAAGCCGGCATTATCATAGCCGAGGAGCCTCTGACGCCGGAAGAGCTCGGCAGGGCCGGGCAGGAGAATTTCGTCTCTAAATGCCTCAGCGGCGGCACGACGGTATATCTGGGCGCCTTGCCGGACAGCAACCGCGGCCGTCCATCCTGCTGGCAGCTCAAAGCCGGACCGGGCGCCGGCTCTCCTGAAGTTAAAGCCGCGGGGCCCGGCGCGCCGGCGGAGCCCAAATGGGTGCGGGCGCAATGGCTGCCTAAGCTCCATCGCTGGTCCCCTTGGACGGCCGAACAGCTGATCGCCGGCGCGGAAAAATTCACGGATAAAACTTTCGCCACGGCCGTCCTGCAGGACGAGGCCGCCGGAACGGAGGCGCTGGCCCGCAAGCTCAAACGCCAAAAGCGGAAACAGGCTGCCGGGACCGACGCCGCGCTCCTGGAAACCTACAAGGCCAGGTTCCGGCGCGAAGGCGCGCTGGCGGCGCTCGATAGGATGCGCGCGATGACTGGAGCGTCGCCGCAGCCCGTCGCGATCCCCTCGCCGGCCCAGGCGCAATAATCTTTAGCCGCAACGAGGCCGGTTCAGGGTGCCATTTTTTTGCTCAGGCCCCGCAGTTTCACTACACCATTAAGATAACCGTATATCACACGAAGGCACAAAGACACGAAGAAGAGTCTTTTGCCCTTATTGCGGCTAATCCTGAAAAATCAGTCAGAAAGCGTTAGTTTAAATAATGGAGAGCATATGCCCAGAAATATCGTCCCGCTGACTCAGTTGCCGGAGTGGAAGGCTTTGGAGGCGCACTTTCAGGAACTTCGCGGAACGCATCTGCGCGAACTTTTCGGCGCGGACCCCTCGCGCGGCGAGCGGCTGGCGGTGGACGCGCTTGGGATATATTTCGACTATTCCAAGCACCGCGTCACGGACAAGACGCTTAAGCTGCTTGTCGCCCTTGCCGAGGCCTCGGGCCTGCGTTCCTCCATCGAAGCCATGTTCAACGGCGAGAAAATAAATATCACCGAGGCCCGCGCCGCGCTGCACACGGCCCTGCGCGCGCCCAAAGGCCGGGCCGTAATGATGGATGGCCGGGACATGTCGCCGCAGGTGCACGCGGTGCTGGAAAAGATGGAGGGGCTGTCCCGCAGACTGCGCGCCGGGGACTGGAAAGGACATACCGGCAAGGCCATAAAGAATATCGTCAACATCGGCATAGGCGGTTCGGACCTCGGTCCGGTCATGGCCTATGAGGCGCTTAAAAACTACTCCGCCAGAGACCTCATGTTCCGCTTCGTCTCCAACATAGACGGCACCGACTTCGCCGAGGCCGTGACCGGCCTCGATCCCGAAGAGACGCTCTTTATCGTCGCCTCCAAAACGTTCACCACGCTTGAAACGATGACCAACGCGAACACGGCCCGCGACTGGTCTCTGAAGGCCCTGAAAAACCCGGCCGCCATAGCCAAACATTTTGTGGCCGTCTCCACCAACGCGGACGCTGTGGCCAAATTCGGCATAGACACGGCCAATATGTTCGGCTTCTGGGACTGGGTGGGCGGGCGCTATTCGATGTGCTCCGCCATCGGCTTGTCGACGATGATAGCCATCGGCCCCGGGAACTTCCGCGCCATGCTGGACGGCTTTTACCAAATGGACGGGCATTTCCGCACCGCCCCTTTCGAGCGCAATCTGCCCGCGCTGATGGGCCTGCTTGGCCTGTGGTACAATAATTTCTTCGGCGCGCAAACCATAGCCGTGCTGCCCTACGAGCAGTACCTTAAGCGCTTTCCGGCCTACCTTCAGCAGCTTACTATGGAGAGCAACGGCAAGCGCGTGACGCTTGACGGCGCGGCCGTAGATTATCAGACCGGACCCGTTTACTGGGGCGAGCCCGGCACCAATGGCCAGCACTCTTTCTACCAGCTGATACACCAGGGCACCAAGCTCATCCCCTGCGACTTCATAGTATTCGCGAAGCCGGCTCACGCGCTGGGACGCCATCACGACCTGCTGACGGCGAACGTCTTCGCCCAGGCCGAAGCTCTGGCCTTCGGCAAGACGGCGGAAGAGCTGAAGAAAGAAGGCGTGAAGGACTGGCTGGTCCCGCACAAGACTTTCGAAGGCAACCGCCCGTCCACGACCATGCTGCTGGAAGAGCTGACCCCGGCCGCGCTCGGCAAACTGGTGGCGCTCTACGAGCACAGCGTCTTCACGCAGGCGGTCATCTGGCACGTGGACCCCTTCGACCAGTGGGGCGTGGAGCTGGGCAAGGTCCTGGCCGGCCGCATAGCGCCGGAGCTCGGGAGCGAAGCCGGGCCCGAACTGAAGCACGACAGCTCCACCAACGCTCTTATCCGCCGCTACCGCGGGAATAAATAGCCCCGCTCTTCCGCATGAATAAATCAGCCGCGGCGATAGTTTCGGACCTGAAATCTCTGTGGCCGCTGTTGCTGCTGCTTGCAGCCGGGCTTGCCGCCGCTGCGGTTTGGGACCTGGATATTTCCCGGGCCATGTACTCTCCCGGCGCCGGCTGGGCGGTATTCATAGAAAAGTACGGTGAGACCCCCGGCCTGTTCCTCTCCGTCTGGGCGCTGCTGCTGCTCAACGCCGGGCTTTCGGGCGGGAAATTCAGAAGAATAGTTCTCGGCCTGCTGAGTTTCGCGGTCTGCGAACTCTTGCTGGAATACGCGCTGTTCAATATTATCTGCGGGCGCCTGGGGCTGCGCACCGCGCCGGAGATGGCTGCCTTCGCCGCCGGGTCCGGAAGGCTGATACGCGCCATAACGGCTCCGACGCTGCTCGCCGGCATGCTGCTCTTAAATTCCCGCCTCAAAGATCGTGTTCTCAAAAATAGCGCGTTCGCGAAAACAACCGTGGCGCTGCTGGCTTTAAGCCAGTTTATGGTGCAGACCTTTAAGATCTTATGGGGGCGCGTGCGCTTTCGCGATCTTGCGCCGGGCTTCTCCGATTTCAGCCCCTGGTACCTGCCGCAGGGCGCCGGCGGAACCTCTTTCCCCTCCGGCCACACGGCGCTGGCCTGGATGCTGCTGCCGGCTTTCCTGCTTTGCGGCCGTTCGCCGCTGCGGCGCCGGCTGGCGCTCGGCCTCAGCGTCGTCTGGGGCATTACGGTGGGGCTCGGCCGGATAACCGCGGGCGCGCATTACGCTTCTGACGTGCTGTTCGCGAGCCTGCTGACCATAGTTCCGTTCCTGCTGCTCCTGCGGAGTTGCACCGGAATATCTTTATCAAAACCTTCGATCTGAAAGTATGCTAGAATAACCACATGAAGTTCCGCAGCCTGTCTAAAAGTCTGTTGTGCCTTGCCTTCGCTCTGGTTTCCGCCGCGGCCTGGAATCTGCATGTAATAGGCGCGCACCATGAGGCCGGCGACAACGACTGCCAGGTCTGCGCTGCGGCCTCCGCGCCGCAGCTTAACGCCGACTGTGGCACCGCGCTGCTCTCAAGGCCGGAAAATTTCAGTTTGCAGGAACCGGAAGCCCGCCCCCAGGCGGCCGCTCCGGCAGCAGTCCCCGTTTTCTACGGCCGGGCCCCGCCCGCCGCTTAACACCTTCCATCCATATACTGATGTTCTCACGGCTCTAAGAGCCAGGAGCTTCATTGTCCCAAGGCTATAAAGCCCGGAGGATGCATGTTGAAATTTTTTATTTCGATGATCTGTCTCGCGTCGCTGCTCAGCGCGGCGCCGCAGGCCGCAGCGGCCGGGGTGGTCAATCCCGATATCTCCGTTATCGGCCAGCTTCTTTATAAATACCATGACGATAAGACCGTTCAAGGCTACGGCAAACCGACGCTGGAACTTGGCGAGACCGAACTGATGTTCGATTCCTACCTGAACCCGTACGCGAAAGGCGCCTTCGTGTTCACGGCCGGGCCGGACAGCTTCGGCACTGAGGAGGCCTATATAGACGTGATAAAGGGGCTCCCGGACGGGCTGGCCCTGCGTGGCGGTAAGTACCGCCTCGGCTTCGGCAAGCTGAACCCGGTGCACCCGCACGCTTATCCGTTCATCGAGCCGCCGCGCGTGCTGGCGGCTATGCTGCCGGGAGAGGACGGGTTCAACGACGTCGGCACGCGGGCGTCATATTTCGTGCCGGTATCATGGGCCTCAGAGCTCTCCGCCGACGTCGTAAAAGGCGCGGTATTCCACCCCGACGAAACAAAACCGGCCGCCGGCTGGCTGTCGCACTGGAATAATTCTTTGCTGCTCGGAGAAGCCACCCCGCTGGATATCGGCGCGTCAGCGACGCAGGGGACCAACAACGTAAAATGGAAAACAAAGACGACCGTTTACGGCGTTGATATAAAGACGAAAATAGCGATCTCAAGCCTCAGCAACCTTACGCTGCAGGGCGAGTATTTCTACAACGACAGCTATGTGGTGACGGACTCCACCACCGGCGTTTCGGACCGCGCGGGCAGGCGCGGCTTCTACGCCTTCGCCGACCTGAAGTTCGCCCAGCGCTGGAACGCGGGCGTCATCTACGACCAGTACAATCCGGCGGAGAACAAAAGCCTGACCGACAGCGCGGTAAAGGTTTTCGCCGGCTTCTCATTGCTGGAAGAGACGACGCTGCTTCGGCTCAGCTGCGAGCGGTTCAAGCCGGAAAATTCCCCAGCCGTGAGCACCGTCATGTTCCAGGTGCTGTTCAGCATGGGGCCCCATAAAGCGCACCAGTTCTGAACGCGGTTCAAGGAGAATATATGAAAAAATATCTGATATCGGTCCTTTTTGTTTTGTCTGTTATAGCGCCGTCGTGTGCCGCGCCGCTCAAGGTGGCGGCCGCGCTGCCCGACCTGGGTTCCATCGCTTCCTATATCGGCGGCGACAAGGTGGAGGTGTTCTCGATAGGGCGCAACAACGCCAACCCTCACGCAGTAGAGGTACTGCCGTCCTTCATGATAAAGGTCTCCCGCGCGGCGGTCTATCTTAAGGTGGGCCTGGCGCTGGACCAGTGGTCCGACGCTATAATAGACGGCTCGCGCAACGGCAAACTGATAGTAGCGGACTGCTCCGCCGGGATAATTCCGCTTCAGAAGCCGACCGGCAAGGTGGACGCCTCGATGGGCGACGTTCACCCGGATGGCAACCCTCATTACTGGCTGGACCCGGCTAATGGCGGGATAATAGCCGATAACGTCCTGACGGCGTTTAAGAAAGCGGACCCGGTCAACGCGGAATATTACGAAAAGAACTCTGCGCGCTTCAAGGAAGAGCTGAACAGGCGGCTGGCAGGTTGGAAGGCCGCAATGACCAAGGTGTCAGGGCAGAAGGTTATAAGTTACCACTCCTCCTGGATATATTTCACCACGGCGTTCAACCTGGCTGTAGCCGGCAGCGTCGAGCCGCTGCCCGGCATACCGCCGACCGCCAAGCATCTGGCGGAGCTGGTGGACATCATTAAGAAGGACCATATTTCTATCCTGCTGCAGGAATCGTATTTTCCCGACGACGCCCCGCGCTTCCTGGCGCGCCAGACCGGAATAAATGTCTTCAAACTGACTCCGTCCTGCGACAGCGTCAAGCCCGACTCCTATCTCGCGCATTTCGACGAGATAATCTCAAAACTTCTGGGGAGGTAACATTATGATGATCTTTCAATACCATTTCGCTCTGACAGCGCTGCTGCTCTGCCTTGTCCTTACCGGCATCTACACCTATCTTGGCTACCATGTGGTCAGACGGGGGGTTATTTTCGTGGACCTGTCGCTGGCGCAGGTGGCCGCGCTCGGATCGAGCGTCGGCGTTCTGCTCGGCTGGGGGGAGCAGTTCCCGGTGCAGAACTATCTGATGTCACTGTCCTTCACGCTGCTGGGTGCGCTGCTGTTCGTGGTGTTCCGCAGCAGGCGCCAGAAGGTGCCGATAGAGGCGCTGATCGGCATCACCTATGCCGGAGCCATCGCGCTGTCGCTGATCGCGCTTGAAAAATCGGCGAGCGGCACGGAAGAGATAAAGGAGATGCTGACCGGGGCGCTGCTGACGGTCTCGCCGAAAGAGCTGCTGTTCATCGCCGGGCTCGCTTCTGGCATAGGGCTCGTTCACTGGCTGGCCAGGAAGCCTCTGCTGCTGGTGACCGAAGACCCGGAAGCGGCGCGCGGAAATGGTATGAAACTCTGGTGGTGGGATTTCATTTTTTATGCCACTTTCGGCTTGATAGTCACCTCTTCGGTCCGGGTGGCGGGCGTGCTGCTGGTGTTCGCCTTCCTTATAATACCGTCGGTAGCCGCGACGCTGGCCGTGAGGGGCATCTCGCGCAAGCTGGCGTTCGGCTGGCTGTTCGGGATAACCGGCTGCTTTGGCGGTCTCGAACTGTCTATGAGGCTGGATTGGTCGACAGGCCCAACGATAGTCGCAGTTTTCCTTGTTCTGCTTATCGGGACCTGGCTGGTAAAAGAGGTAATGGCGGTTTCCGGCCGGAGAAAAAGTCCGGCCGCCGCAGCGTAAACAGCTGAGTCCGCGCCGAAAGAGGTTGACAGCGCGCGTTCTTTCAGCTATAGTGTGGTTATTGGCATAAGCCAATAACTATGACCAGGCCTTTCAAATGCAGACGCGTAAGCTCTTCGCCCAGGGCGTATTACTTTAAACCCAGGGCTGTTCCGCTCTGCGAGCTGGAGGAGATCACGCTTCAGCTCGACGAGTTCGAGGCGCTGAAGCTCGCCGACCTGCAAAAGAAGGACCAGCGGGCCGCGGCCGCGGTCATGAAAATTTCAAGGCAGACTTTCGGCAATATACTGGCTTCGGCGAGGGGGAAGCTGGCCGACGCCGTGGTGAACGGCAAAGCCCTTAAAATAGAAGGCGGTCCCGTGGAGGTAATGCGCGGGCCCTGCGGAGGAGAACACAAATGAGCATTTGCATCCCTGTGGAAAATAACGACGGCGTGAAGTCAAAGGTCTACGGCCATTTCGGCAGCGCGCCGTTTTTCGCCATCTGCGACGTGCAGACCGGCAAGGTGGAATTCCTGGACAACGGCAACCAGCATCACGAGCACGGCCAATGCAACCCGCTGGGAGCCATAGCTGGGAAGGCGGTTACGGCCATACTGGTCGGCGGCATAGGCGCCCGAGCCCTAGAACATCTTAATGCCGACGGCATAAAAGCCTACCGAGCCCCGCAGGGACCTCTTTCAACGGCCATAGAAATGTTCAAAAAGAAGGAGCTTCCGGAGATCCTTCCCGCCGACTGCTGTCAGGGACATGGCTGCCATTAACCCGAAAGTTTCAGTTGAAGCGGCATACACGTCGGATAGATCTGTTTTTTATTCCGGCCGTCTGATGGCCATAGGCCCTGATAAGGCATTGTCATAGCCTTGTCTTTCCGGCGACTTGCCCTTCGCAGCAGCAGCGGAGGAGGGAAGCCGGAATCCAGGCTCGGTCGGAATCTGGACACCGGCTTCCCCCCCGGTTTTACGGTGGGGCAGGTCGCCGGTGTGACGGACCGACTGAGTTTCATGTTAGTAAGAGGGTTCCCGAATGACGTCCACAAACGATTACTTCGATGCGGCGGCCGCGACCTGGGATGATAATCCGAAGAGGATAGAAATGTCCAAGGCGATCGTCGGCGCCATAAGTAGAACCGTTCACCTGTCGAACGGGATGGACGCGCTCGATTACGGCTGCGGCACAGGGCTTCTGAGCGTGCTGCTTTCCTCGCAAGTCCGGCGTGTGACCGGGGCCGACAGCTCCGAGGGAATGATCCTGGCCTTAAAAAGCAAGATCGCCCAAAGCAAAAAGACGAATATAGAAGCGGTCAAGCTTGATCTCGAACAGGACCCGGTCCCGCCGGTCCGCTATCACCTGATCGTTTCCGGTATGGCGATGCATCATGTCGCGGATCTCCCGAAAGTGATGCGCGCGTTCCATGAATTGCTGCTGCCCGGCGGCCGGCTCTGCATCGCGGACCTGGATGCCGAGCCCGGAGTTTTTCACGATGAGAAGGCGGCTGCAACGGTCCGGCATTTGGGCTTTAAGCGGGAAGATATGCGGAAAATTATGGCCGAAGCCGGCTTCGGCGGGATCAGCGCGGTCACGGCTTTCACTATCAGCAAGACTATGCCGGACGGCGCCCTGAGGGACTTCCCGATTTTTTTGATCGCCGGCGCAAAATAAGACTATCACGTATGGACAGCGAAAGACTTTTGATAAAGCGGGCCCAGGCGGGGGATAACGAGGCTTTTGAAGCCCTTGTCCTGAAGTATAAGGATCGGCTTTACGGGATCGCTTCCAGCGTCTGCGCGAGGATGCCCTCCGAAACGCAGGATGTGGCTCAGGAAACCTTCATCTCCGCGCTTAAACATATAAATTCCTTTCAAAGCAACGCCACTTTCGGCACCTGGCTTTACCGCATCGCCGCCAATAACTGCTGGCAGCGGTTCCGCAAGGTGAAAACCGAGGCCCGTTCCGAGATGCCGGACGAGAACAGCAAAGGCCATCCGTCCCGCTCCTGCGTCAGCGAGAACGCGCTTAAGAACGACCTTTCCCGGGCGGTGAGCAAAGCCCTGGCGTCGCTGCCGGCCGATTACCGTCTAGCCATCACGCTCTGCGACATAGAGGGCCTCTCCAACGCCGAGGCCGCCGGGCGGATCAGGATCTCCGTCGCGGCTCTGAAGACCAGGCTGCACCGCGCCCGTGGCCTGCTGAAAAAACAGCTCTCCGAGTTCCGTTGACCCGATAACCCCGAATAAGCCGGCCGGCCTATTCAGGAGCGGGCCGCTCTCAGGCTTGACAACTAGTTTAGAATATGCTAAATTACTAAACATGAATAAAGCTTTGTTCGCTAAAGCCGAAGGAATAGCTGGAATGCTCGCCCGCATTTCCCATCCTTTCCGTCTTTTGATAATCTGTATGCTGTTAAAGAGGGAGATGTTCGTTAACGAGCTCCTGGAGAAGCTCGGCACCAGCAAGGGGAACATCTCGCAGCATCTGCGCGTGCTCTCCGACCACGGCCTGATCGCCAAACGCAGGGACGGCAACCGCATTTTCTACAGCATTAAAGACCCGAAACTGGCCGACCTGATAGCCAGGATAAAAGCGCTTTATTGCCCGAATTTGGATATTTGATACCGGAGGAACAATATGGACCTTAGTCAGATAAAAGCGGACAAGACAGTGGACGCGCGCTCGATGGCCTGCCCGGGGCCTCTGCTCGAAGCGAAGAAAGGCATAGCCGGCGTGGCGGTCGGTAAAGTCCTGGAAATACAGTCCGGAGACAAGGGCAGCCGCGAAGATATCCCCGCGTGGTGCGCCAAAGTCGGCCATGAATACATGGGAGTGCTGGAGCGGGATGGCTACGACAGCCTCTTCGTCACTCGCAAGAAGTAAATCGGATGGGAGCGGCCTGACGGAGGGTATGGGGTCGTCGGGTACGTGAGGTTCGGCTTTAGAGCGCGGCATAATCATGCCGCGCGTCCGAGCCGCAAGGACGTAGGCGTTTCCCTGCGTAGCGAAAACGCCGGATGGAGCAGAGCGACAGTTTTTTGTCGGGGCCACGCCGTGGCCGCGCTCCCGCTCAGGCTCGGCGCTTACGCAAGCCTCGCTCTGCGCGAGGGTCCTCCGACCCCATACCCCCCGCCAGGCCCCTGACAAGGAGAGCTAGCTAATGGTTTCTTGCTCATGACCCATAAAAAAATATTAATAATCACCACCAATCACAGCTCCTATCCGGGGGCAGACGCGGTCGGGCAGGCCAGGATGGGCTATAGTGCCAATACCTATATAATACGCGTGCCGGACCCCGTCATGTTTCCCGAGGATTTCTACCTCAGGGCCTATGATAAAGGCATAGCCGGCATCATAATCATGTCCTCGGGCTCGGACTGCCCCTATGAGGGCGCTTATCCGCGCCTCGCCGCCCGCGTTGCCAGGGTCTACGAGAAGATGAAAGCGAAAGGGATCCCGACCTCCCGGCTCAAATTGACGACCATCTGCACCGTGTGCAGGGCGGCCTTCCTCAAGGAAATTTCGGAAATGGAAAAGGCGGTATCAGCATGACACCCGTTGAAAAGATAGAGGCGGACGCGCTGGTCGTTGGCTCCGGCATCGCCGGCCTGCAGGCCGCGCTGGACCTGGCGGACCAGGGCTTCTCCGTGGCTATAGTAGAGAAGTCTCCCAGCATCGGCGGCAAGATGATAAGCCTGAGCAAAGTATTCCCGACGCTGGACTGCGCGAGCTGCATCACCACTCCGCGCATGGCTTCGGTTTCGCATCATCCGCGGATACGGACCTATACCTACAGTACCGTGGACGCGATAAAGCGCGAGGGCGGAGCCTTCACGGCGTCCGTCACCCGCCTACCGCGCTATGTGGACGAGAAGGAGTGCATCTCCTGCAAGCGCTGCGAGGAGGTCTGCCCCGTCTGTCTGCCGGACGAGTTCGAGATGTGCCTGGGCGTCAAGAAGGCCATTTCGATACCGTTCTCCAATGCCATCCCCCAGTTCCCGGTTCTGCGCCCTGAACACTGCATACGCTGCGGCGCCTGCGCCCGCGCCTGTCCCAAGGACTGCATCGACTTCCTGCAGGAGCCGGCGCCGCTGGAGATAAAGGTCAAAGCCGTGATCCTGGCCACCGGCTACGAGACCACGCCGATGACAGCGAAGAAGCAGTACGGCCTGGGAGAACTGCCCAACGTCATCGCTCCGATGGCCGCCGAGCGCCTGCTGGCCCCGCACGGCCCGTACGGCCGGGTGCTGCGGCCGTCTGACGGCAAAGTGCCGGATTCTATCGCCTACGTGCAGTGCGCGGGCTCGCGCGATAAAAGTATAGGCGTCCCCTATTGCTCGCGCGTCTGCTGCATGTACGCCATAAAACAGGCCATCCTCCTGTCGGGCTCGCTGCCCACGGCCGACATCACCATTTATTACATGGATATACGCGCGTTCGGGAAAGGCTACGAGCAGTTCTACAATAACGCCAGAGCCATGGGCATAAATTTCGTTAAAGCCAAGGTGGCCCGCGTGACCGAGGATGCCGAGCATAATCCCATAGTCCGCATAGAGCGTCAGGAGGGGAACTCGGCCCCGGAAGAAGTGAAACACGACCTGGTAGTGCTCTCCCAGGGTCTCGTGCCCGGTTGCGACGTCTCGAAATTCGGCCTGGGCGCGGAGCTTAACGACTTCGGCTTCTTGAAACTGTCGGACGAAAATATCTCCTCCGCGGTCACTGCCGGCGCCGGCGTGTTCGCCGCAGGGGTTGTAAAAGGCCCGCGGGACATCCCGGATTCGGTGACGGACGCCGGTTCCGCCGCCATGGAAGCCGCCAACTATATAAGGAAACTGTGATGGAAGAGAATATAAAGGACGAAGCGGCGAAAGACAACTACCGCCAGGAGCCGAAAATCGCGGTTTATGTCTGCCACTGCGGCGGCAACATCTCCGACGTGGTGGACGTGAAAAAAGTGGCGGCCGAACTGGCGAAATACCCGGGCGTGGAGATCGCCCGCGAATACGCCTTCATGTGCTCCTCCAACGGGCAGGACCTGATAACGGAGGACATAAAGAAGCGCGGGATCAACCGCGTGGTGGTGGCGGCCTGCTCCCCAAGCCTGCACGAGCTCACTTTCCGCGGCGTGCTCCAGCGCGCCGGCATCAACCCCTATCTTTACGAGCACGTTAACATCCGCGAACAAGTCAGCTGGGTCCATAAGGCCGACCATGACGGGGCCACCGCCAAGGCCATAAAGCTGGTCCAGGCAGGCGTGGAAAAGGCGCGCCGCAAGGACGCGCTCAACGCCATACGCGTGGCCGCCGAACCCCGCGTGGCCGTGATAGGCGGCGGCGCGGCCGGCATGCGGGCGGCCCTCTCTGTGGCAGGCAAGGGCCTCGAAGCCGTGATCATAGAAAAGGCTCCGCGCCTCGGCGGGAAACTGCTGGAGCTAGGCAAGCTCTATCCTTCCGACGAAGAAGCTTCCTCCGTCGTAAAAAAATTCGAGAGTCTTGTAGCCGCGGAGAAACGCATAACCGTGCATACCGGAGCGGAAATAGACTTCGTCAGCGGTTTTGTCGGCAACTTCAAGATAAACTTCAAGAAATCGGATGGGAACATGGCGCAGGTAAAGGCCGGCGCCGTAATTATGGCCACCGGCTACGAGCATTATAAGCCGTATACGGGCGAGTTCGGCTACGGCGAGGCCTCCAACGTGGTCACGCTGCCCGAGCTCATCTCCCTGATGAAAAATTTGCCGGTCGGGCGCTTTGAATACGGCGGAAAAGAAATTAAGAGCCTGGCCATGATACACTGCGTAGGCTCGCGTCAGACGGAAGGCTTGCATAAGCCGCAGGCGGACGGAAAAGTGAACGATTACTGTTCCCGCGTCTGCTGCACTTCGGCCATACACACGGCCAACCAGGTCAGGGAAAGATATTCCGAGGTGCGCGTCTACGATATTTACCGCGACATTCGCACTTACGGCATGCAGCATGAAGGCTATTATGAAAAAGCCTCCAAGAACGGAGTGATATTCTTCCGCCACACCGAAACAGACCAGCCGGCGGTTACTTCGGACCGGTCCGGGCACACTGTCAAGGTCAAAGACGTGCTCACCTGGAACGAGGAGCTGGAGATCAAAGCCGATCTGCTGGTGCTGGTCACCGGCATGATGCCGGCGGATATTAAACTGCTCACCTCGCAGATGAAACTGCCTACGGGCGCGGACCGCTTTCTGCAGGAGGTCCACCTGAAACTGCGCCCGGTGGAGATGGCTAATTCCGGCATCTTTATAGCGGGCACGGCCCAGGCCCCAATGGACATAACGGAGGCCGCCGCCGCGGCAGCCACCGCGGCCGTCAAAGCGGCCATACTGCTGGCGGAGCCTGATATCCCGCTTGAACCTTTCGTGGCCGTAGTGGACGAAGCTAAGTGCACCGGCTGCGGCCTGTGCCCCGCAGAGTGTTCTTACGAGGGCGCGCTGATGATGACGGAGAAGGGCGGCAAAAAGCTTGCTCTGGTCAATCCCGCTCTTTGCAAGGGCTGCGGCGCCTGCGCGGCCGTCTGCCCGACACGCGCCATAAATGTGGCCGGCTGGACGCTGGACCAGTTCGATGCCATGGTCGATGCGATAGCGAAAGAATAGGAATTACCGAACTTATGTCCAAAGAAAAGATAGCCGAACAATTGAAGAAGCTTAACGAAACGCGAGGGCCTATCCCCAAGGAACTGCGCGACTACGTAGTCGCGCAAAACAAGGCTCAGCAGGGCATACTTAAAGCGCTGAAAGAAGGTCCCAAGTCCGTGCCGGAGCTGGCCGCGGCTTCCGGCCTTTCCGCTGAGAAGGCTCTGTGGCAGCTGACCGGCCTGCGCAAATACGGCAAGGTGGAGGATATCCCCGGCCGCGGCGCTTATCCCAAATATACTGTTAAGAACGGGGAGGCCGAATAATGCTGGTTACCCCGGGGCTCCTTGAAGAAGTAAAAAAGTACGGTGCCTTCGATATCTCCGCCTGCTTTAACTGCGGCAACTGCACAGCGGTCTGCCCGCTGTCCAAAGAGGACGCCTCTTTCCCGCGCCGCCTGATACGCGCCGGCCAGGTGGGAATGGAGGACAGGCTGGTCTCAGCTATAGAGCCTTGGCAGTGCTACTATTGCGGCGAATGTTCCCAGACCTGTCCGCGCGAAGCCAATCCCGGCGAATATATGATGGCACTGCGCCGCTATCTGATAGCCAAATACGATATAACCGGCCTCTCGAAGATCTTTTATAAGAACAGCTGGCTGCAGATCTTCCTGTCCCTGGGGCTTTTCGTTCTGGCGCTGGCGCTTTACAACGGCTACACCGGAGATTTCGGCAGGCTTGCTGGCCGGATAGAAATGGCCTTTCCGGTTTATGTCACCATAGCGCTGGCCGGCTATCTGCTCAATATGTACCGCTATGCCATAGTGAAGCCGCTCGGGAAGATAGCGCTGTCTTTCAAACCGCGGCATATCTACGAGACTTTTTACCACGGCTTCACGCAGGCGAACTTCACCGGCTGCGAAGAGACCGACTGGGTGCGCTGGCTCTCCCACCTGCTGGTCATGAGCGGCTATACGCTGACGCTGCTTATCTCTAACCTGCACCTGCTGGAGCCGCTGAATAGGCATTACACGCCTTTCGCGCCTGTCAGCCTGCTGGTCTGGTACGCCGGGTCTGCGATAATCGTGGGCGGCGGCGCGATGTCGCTGCGCAGGCTGTTCAAGAGCGCGGAATCGTCGAAATTCTCGCACCCGAGCGACTGGCTGTTCGTCATCATGCTGTTCCTGATAGGAATTTCAATGTTGGCCACGCATTTCGTCAACGTGGCGTACGGCCCGGCCGACCCGCTGCTGGCGAAGCTTTACAGGATAAATATCGCCATCGAAACGGTCTGGATAATAGCGGTGGTGCCTTTCACCAAATGGATACACATTTTCTTCAGGCCGCTGGCGATATATTTCCAGCATGTTAAAAAGGAGGCAGCGGCCGGCACGGCCTTCAGCTTTCAGGTTGGAAGGGCAAAATAAAAGCGGGCCAAAATCAAATTACGGATCATACGCATTTAAGGAGAAAATATATGGCGGACATCAAAGAATTGGAAGCGCAGATAGCGGCACTCAGGGCAGACGTGGAAACCCTCAAGGCCAACGCCCCGCAGGACAAGCTTTCCATGGTGGTGATGAGCGGAGATCTGGACAAGCTTTTGGCCGCTTTCATTATCGCCACCGGCGCGGCGGCCATGTACGAAAAAGTAGTGATGTTCTTCACCTTCTGGTCCATCCCGGCGCTGAAAGACCCGAAAAAGACCGTCTCCAAGGCGGCGGTAGCCAAGATGTTCGAGCTGATGCTGCCGAACGGCGCCGCCGGGACCAAGCTTTCCAAGATGAACATGGGCGGCATGGGCAAAGCTATGATAAAAGCCATCATGAAAAAGCATAACGTGATGAGCCTGGAGCAGCTAATGAAGACCGCAGCCGACTCCGGCGTGGAGATCTACATCTGTCAGATGAGCATGGACCTGATGGGCTATAAGATGGAAGAGATGATAGACTACCCCAACATGAAAAGCGCCGGCGTGGGTAAATTCCTGGGCGAAGCCGGCAGCAGCAAGGCCACGCTGTTCATATAAGAATGAACAATAAAAACCATGTATCAGATAACAGCGGCACAAGCGCGGCGCTTTTCTCCGCGTTGCTGCTGTTCTGCCTTACACCGTACGCGTCGCCTCCTCTGGCGCTGGCTTTGGGGCTAGTTCTCGCATTTACCGCCGGGCATCCCTGGCGCGCACACAACAGCCGCATAGTTAAATATCTGCTGCAATTCTCAGTTGTCGGGCTTGGCTTCGGCATGAATTTCGGCGAGGTTCTGGCCGCAGGCCGTACAGGAGTAGCTTTTACCGCTGTTTCCATCTTAGGCACCCTGACCGCTGGCTGGTTTATAGGGAAGCGGCTTAAGATCGAGCCTAATACTTCGCTCTTGATCTCTTCCGGCACCGCCATCTGCGGGGGCAGCGCCATAGCCGCGATAGCGCCGATAATAAACGCGGGAGAAAAAGAAATATCGGTGGCGCTGGGCACGGTTTTCATACTGAACTCGGTCGCCCTGTTCTTGTTCCCGGCGATAGGGCATTATTTTGCCTTAAGCCAGGCGCAGTTCGGCCTGTGGTCCGCCATAGCCATACATGATACCAGTTCCGTGGTAGGCGCCGCGGCCCGCTACGGGCCTGATGCTCTTAAAATAGCCACCACGGTCAAGCTCACCCGCGCGCTTTGGATAATCCCGCTCTCGTTCGGGGCCGCTTTAGCTTTCAAGAACAAGTCGGCTAAGGTGTCGCCTCCGTATTTCATATTCGCCTTTGCGGCCGCTTCGTTGCTGGTAAGCGCTTGCCCCGCCTTTGCGGCGGAATATTCTGTTATAACGCGGGCGGCCAAAACCGGCCTTACCGTCACGCTGTTCCTCATCGGAGCCGGGCTTTCAAAGGACGTAATAAAAACCGTGGGGCTGAAGCCGGTCGTTCAGGGAACAGTTCTGTGGGCGCTTATCTCTTCGGTGTCCCTTTTCGCGATCATCCATTGATTCCCAAATCCTCCGAAAAAAGAGGATTTGGGACCTTAGGGATTAATGTCCGGAGTCTCCCATCCCGGGTAATTTTAGAGGCGTTAGTTTCAGGTTAATTGGTAAAGAGTGAACATCCGGTTTACGCTAAGGAGCTTTCATGGAATTGCCTTCAGGTTTCGACGGATTTGTGCCATATATCCTGCCCGCGGCGATCGTGGGGTTCCTGCTGCTGCGGAACCTGCGCTATAAGAGAGTGAAGAGCAAACTTCCGCAGCTTATAAAAGACGGCGCGCTTCTGGTGGATGTCCGTTCGCCGGGGGAATTTGCCGCCGGTTCACGCCCCGGAAGCCTTAATATCCCGCTCGACGAGCTCGAGCGCAGGGCCGGAGAATTCGATAAGGAAAAACCCCTGATCCTTTGCTGCGCCTCGGGAGCGCGCAGCGGAATAGCCGCCGGGATGTTGAAACGGCAGGGGTTCAAGAACGTGATTAACGCCGGTCCCTGGCAGAATACGCTCTAATGGTATGGATTTGAAGGATAATAAGGACCATTGGTATGACGGCTGGATCTACGACGTGCTGGCGGCTCCAAGACTGGACGGGCTGTTCGGGCGGATGCTTGATATTATTGAGCCGGGCGCCAGTGTTATCGATATCGGCTGCGGCACGGGGCGGTTCGCTTTTTTGGCGGCGGACAAATGCGGGTCCGTAGCGGGGGTGGACCTTTCCAGGCGGAATATAGACAGGGCCAACCTGGTGCTCTCAAGGAATTTAAACGGGAAGGTGTCCTTTCTGCATAAGAACGGCGCGGACGCGCTGGCGGAGGCCGGTGCGCATTATGATTACGCGGCGCTCACCTTTATCCTGCATGAGATGGCCGAGGCTGAGCGGGCAGGCCTGCTTCGCGCCGCGGCCGGGGCGGCGGATAAGGTTCTTGTGGGGGATTACCTTGTGCCTAAACCGGGAGGAGCGTGGGGCGCGTTCGCCACGGCGGTTGAGTCCGCCGCCGGCCGGGAGCATTACCGGAACTACCGGAGTTTTGTGCGCAACGGCGGGATTCGCGGCCTGGCCGGCCAGGCCGGACTTAAGATAGTCGGCGAAATAAGGAACGTGCATCCTTTGATGCAGCTGGCGGTGCTGTCAAAATGATCGCGGTATGCCGGAGATAAAAATGGAAACAGATATCGTTATAATAGGAGCGGGGCCCGCGGGGATACAGGCCGCGATACATGCCTCCAGGAAAAAGGTAAAGACCACGGTGCTGGGCAGAATATCGCAAAGCAGCCTCGAATCGGCGCACGTGGAGAATTACTGCTGCATGCAGGGCGTAGCGCATGGCAGGGAGATGCTTGAGGACGGCAAAAAACAGGCCGAAGGTTTTGGCGCCGTATTTCTTGAAGAGGATGTGACCAGCATAAAAAATAACGGGGCTGTTTTTGATCTTTATACGGAAAGCGGCGCTGTGCTAGCCGCCAAAAGCATCATTTTCGCGCTGGGTATAAAGAGGAAGACGCTTAATGTGAAGGGCGAAAAGGAGTACTACGGCAAAGGCGTGAGCTACTGCGTGGAATGCGATGCTAATTTTTACCGCGGCAGAAAAGTGGTCGTGACCGGGAACGGCAGCGCCGCGGCTTCAGGCGCCGTGCTGCTCACAGCTTATGCCGGCGAGGTGACGCTTATCTCCGATAAGCCGGAGATAAATGAGAAGCTTCAGCAGCAGCTGGAGGCCGGCGGGGTGAAGCTCTTAAAGGACAAAAAGATCGTAGAGGTCCTGGGGAATGGGCTGAAAGTAACCGGGATAAGGCTCTCTGACTCCGCTGAACTGCCGGCGGACGGTATATTTATCGAACTCGGGGCCAAGGGCGCTATGGAGCTGGCCGTGCAGCTGGGCGTGCAGCTTGAAGGCGATAAGTTCGACTATATCAAGACGGATAAAAAACAGCGCACAAATGTGGCCGGGATATACGCCGCCGGAGATATTTGCGGTGCGCCTTTCCAGATAGCCAAGGCCATAGGCGAAGGCTGCGTGGCGGGGATGAACGCCGCGGAATATGTGAAAAATAATCCCGCGCAGCCCATAGCCGCGATTCCGTGAAGCAGCTCCTCAATATCCCTGTTCCCGGAAGTTAAGCGGTCAATTCCGCCTGTGATCCGTGGGACAGGTTAATCCTTTTACTCCCAGTTTGCTTAAAAGCCATACCAGCGGGCAGGCGCTGCCGGTGACCAGGCGGAAGAAAATAAAGCCTGATATGAACGCTGCCAGGTAAAAATCCTGGCTGCGGACCTTTCCAAGGAATATGAATGCCGAGGTCAGCAGCGCGGAAATTACAATGCCGGTGGTTTTCATCTCAGGACTCCTTCAGGCCGAACTTTTTAAAGAGCCAGATAGCCGGGCACCACCTGGTGAAAGCGGATTGCAGCAGATTGGCTCCGACGAACGCCGTCAGCCACAAGAAGTTCCTGTTCACATAGACCGTCAGAATAACGCTCAGCAGGACCATGGCTCCCGCCAACAGTCTTAACGCTTCGTTTATTTTTATATCATCCTCCACATAGTTAACGCATTCCGGCGGACTGTTAAGAATTAGCCGCAATAAGGCACAAAAGTCACAAAAATATTTCTCACACAAAGCCACTAAGCCAAACCGAACAAATTAAACACAAAGGTCACAAAGTTGATCAACAGAAAGTTCACGAAGAACATGCCTAAAAACTTGGTGTCCTTATCTGTTTTAAACTTCGTGTACTTAGTGTTTATTCCGCCTCTCACTTCCTGCCTCTTCTTCGTGTCTTTGTGGCTTCGTGTGATAATGTCGGTATTTTTTTGCATCTTACTCGCCGGTGTAGCCCAATATCTCGTCCGTCAACTCGCCGGGATTCGGCTCCGGCTTGCGCAGATGCGCGTCCTTAAGCTTGTTTTTAAACGCCAGATAATACAGCACCGGCACCGCCACGCGCGAGAGCAGCGTCGCGGCTATCTGCCCCGCTATAAGCGAGATCGCCAGCCCCTGGAAGATCGGGTCGAACAATATCACTCCGGCTCCTACTATAACCGCCAGCGCGGTAAGCAGCATGGGCCTGAAACGCACCACGCCGGCCTCTATAACGGCCTCGGCCAGAGGCATCCCGTCGCGTATCTTCAGGTTTATGAAATCCACCAGGATGATGGAGTTTCGCACCACGATACCGGCCGAGGCTATGAATCCTATCATCGAAGTCGCGGTAAAGAAGGCCTTCATGGCCCAATGCGCCGGGATAATGCCTATCAGCGCCATAGGTATGGCCGCCATGATGATGAACGGGGTGAGGAAGTCCTCGAACCAGGCCACCACCAGGATATATATGAGCACCAGCACCATCGCGAAAGCGAGCCCCAGGTCCCGGAAGACCTCGTAGGTGATCTGCCATTCCCCGTCCCACTTTATGGCGGTTTCGGACGCGCTGACCGGCTGTCTGGTAAAGTACTGGTTTATCTCCGCTCCGCGCGCCTTGGAGAGCGCGTCGATCTTAGCTTTCAGGTCCAGTACGGCATAGACCGGGCTTTCGGTGCCTCCGGCTATATCCGCGGTAACGTAGATCACGCGCTGGAGGTTTTTATGGTAGATCGGCTGGTTCTCCAGGCCGTTCTCCGCCGTCACGAAACTGGACATCGGTATGATGGTCCCGTTGGGCGAGAAGAATTTTATTTCCTTCAGCGTCGAGAGTTGCCGCCGCTTCTCCGGCGAAAGCCGCAGCCGTATATCAACGGCCTCGTTCTCGTCCTCCACATGCGCCGAGTCTATATCCGAACCTGACAGGGACAGCGCCGCGGTCTGCACTATGTCGGAAGCCGCCACGCCGTTGAGCGTGGCTTTCTGCCTGTCGACGATAAGCCGGGTTATGGGCTGGTCTTCCGGGATGTATGAGTCCACGTCCACTATTCCTTCGGTATTCTTAAGAACGTTCTTGATCTCTTCCGCCAGCGCCTTCTGGTTCTTCGGGTTCGGGTCAAACACCTCCACCAGCATGGTCGCCATTACGGGCGGGCCGGGGGGGACTTCGGCCACTTGCAGGCGCGCCCCGCAGCCGTCGGCTATCTTTTTCAGCGGCCCGCGCACGGCGACTGCGATCTCGTGGCTTTGGCGTTTTCTCTCGCTTTTGTCCGACAGGTTCACCTGGATGTCCGCCTGATAAGGCTCGCTGCGCAGGAAGTAATGGCGCACGAGGCCGTTGAAGTTGTAGGGCGCGGAAGTTCCGGCGTAAACCTGCAGGTCACGGACTTCGGGAACGGAGGAGAGATATTTCGCCATCTCGCCCGCGGCCCGCCGCGTGCGCTCCAGCGACGAGCTCTCCGGCATGTTTATTATCACCTGGAATTCGTTCTTATTGTCGAAGGGCAGGGTCTTGAAGATGACCAGTCTGAACGCGACCATGGCCAGCACGACAGCCAATAGTCCGGCCGTGAAAACAAGGAACTTTTTGCCGTTGGCGGGCTCGTGGATCAGTTTCTTCATCAGGCCCCTGTACAGGCGGTCCAGTACTCCTTCCCGGTCGTTCCCGCAATGTTTATGCGGCCAGCGCCGTACCACCTTCGCGTAAAGCCAGGGGGTGAAAGCGAAGGCTACGCCCAGCGAGAACAGCATGGCCACGGACGCGCCTATCGGTATGGGGCGCATGTACGGGCCCATCATGCCGCTTACGAAGGCCATGGGCAGTATGGAAGCGATAACGGTCCAGGTGGCGAGTATGGTCGGGTTGCCAACTTCGTCCACCGCGTTCAGGATGTTCCTGTAAAGGGAATTCTTGCGGTTCAGCGCGCAGTGGCGGTTTATGTTCTCTACGACGACGATGGCGTCGTCGACCAGAATGCCGATGGAGAAGATCAGCGCGAACAGCGTGATGCGGTTGAGCGTGTAGCCATACAGGTAATAGACCAGCATGGTGAGCGCCAGCGTTACCGGTATCGCCACCAGCACCACGGCGGCTTCGCGCAGGCCCAGCGTCAGAGCGATAAGCAGGGTCACCGAGAGCGTCGCCAGCAGCATATGATAGATGAGCTCGTCGGATTTTGCCTTGGCGGTTTCGCCGTAGTTGCGGGTGACGGTGATGTTTATCCCGTCAGGGATCTCGCGGCCCTTCATGGCCTCCACTTTTGCCAGTACGGCGCGCGACACTTCCGTAGCGTTGGCCCCCCGGCGCTTTGCCACCGAAAGGGTCACGGCCGGCCGCTCTACGTCCGCTTTTGCCGCGCCGCTTTGGCCGGCCGCCGGAAAAAGTCCGGGGTTTACGGAAGATGACGGCCCCTGCAGGATGGTGACCGAGCGTTCTTCTTCGTCCGGTCCGTCCGCTATGTCCGCCACTTCCGACAGCTTGACCGGGCGGCCGTCGAAAACGCCGACTATTATATTTTTAAGATCGTCCGCGCTGCGTATGAAGGCGTCCGTTTCGGCCAGCAGTCTGGTGTCGCCCTGGTCGTAATGCCCGGCGGGCAGGCGGGCGTTGGACATCTTTATTATGCCGGCGAGCATCGGCGGGGTAAGGCGGTGCCGGGCTATGGCGGCCGGATCGAAGTGAACTATGAACTGGCGCTTGTGGCCTCCGATTATGCGGGTCTCGGAGACGTCCTGTACGGCGTTAAGCTCGGTCTGTATCCTGGCGGCGGCGCGGCGCAGCTCATAGCCGTCCCTGCCTTCGCCCCAGAGGGTTAAAGCCAGCACCGGGACATTATCGATGGCGCGGAACTTTATCAAAGGTTCCCCGGCCCCTCTGGGGAATATGTCTTTGTTATCCAGGGTCTTAGTGTAGATGAGGTTCGCGGCGGTTTCGGGTATCGTGCCCACTTTAAAGCGCACGGTGAACATCGCGAAGTTGGGTTGCGCTATGGAGTAGATGTATTCCACGCCGGGGATCTCCCAGAGCTTGCGCTCGCCCACTTCCACGAGGTGCTTTTCTATTTCCTTGGGGGTCGCGCCGTAGAACGGGACCATGACGTCGAACATGGGGACGTTTATCTGCGGCTCTTCTTCTCGCGGCAGCTTGAAGGTTGAGAAGACGCCCAGCAGTATGAAGGTTATTATAAGTATAGGCGTCAGGCGGGAGTTTATGAAAGCTCCGGCCATGCGTCCGGCCATTCCGTATTTGTGCGGCGTTTGGATCTGCATTGGGGTTCTCCGTTGAATTATTTCCGGCCAAGTTTTTCCGATATTTCCGCCACGGCCGCCGCGTCCAGAGTTTCGGACGCCAGTAGCAGCTGTGCGTGGTAAAGGCTCAATTTATAAAGGGTCTCGTAGTACGCGGCTTCAGCCTGCAGTACAGAAGCCTGAGCGCGGAGGACTTCAAGCACGCTCTGGCGGCCCTGGCGGTAGAGGGGTCGGAAGAGCTCTAGCGACTGTTCGGCTTTCTCCAGCGTTTCCTTCGCCACGGGCAGGCTTTCTTTAGCGGCGTCATAATCGTTCAGCGACTCCGCGACTTCGAGCGAAGCCTGTTTGCGGGCCTCGTCCAGGCGGCTGGCGGCCATGGAAACTTCCGCCCTGGCGGCGTCCTTTTTCGCGAAGTAAGCCGGATCTCCCAGCGGTACGGTAAGGCGCAGGCCCAGCAGACGGTTGGACCTGAAATCAGACAGGCTTTCCGAATTCGCCTCCCAGGCGCCGAAAGCCTCTACAGTAGGAAGCACGGAGTTCTTCTGCATGTCCTCTGAGGTTTTGGAGATGGCGGCCATTTTCTCCAGCGCTTTTATATCCCGCCTCCCGCCCCGGGCCGAGGCTGCCAGGCCGTCTTTGGCCTTGTCGGCATAGGTTGCCTCGTTCAGCGCGCCGTAGGCGTCCGCTCCGTCGGAAGGGTCCAGGCCGAGCGTTATGGCGAGCTTTTCTTTTTCAAGGTCCAGCGCTTTATTCCAGTTCAGGCTGTAGCCGCGCAGCGTGGAAAGGATAGCTTCGGCGCCGTAATAATCGGACCCGAGCACCATGCCTTTATCCTTAAGCATCCGGGCGGTATTCAGTTCCGTTTCGGAGGCCTTTACGGAGTCGGAGGCGAGTTCAGCCAGCCGGCGGCGCAGCAGCACGGTGAGCCACTGATAAGTTATCCTGAAGGTTATGCCCGCTCGCGCCCTCTCATAGCCGTTCTGCGCGGCTTCGGTCCCGAGCTCGCCCATTTTCATCGCGTTCGAAATAGCGAAGCCCGTAAAAAGCGGCACGCCGGCCTCTATGCCGGCCATGAAGTTGCTTTTGGGGGACGGGTCGTTTATCGTCGCCAGCGAGGACATACTGAAAGTTCCCTGCTTCATAGCTGTGGCGAAGGCATAAACGGGGTCGGTGCCGTTGGTGTACATGCCTGTAAGTTTAAAACCGCCGAACCTTGATAATTTCGCCTGGCTAAGGCCGGCCTTCGCGCCCAGGACGCGCGCCGCCTCCTCTTTAAGGATATTATCGGCTTTAAGTCCTTTCTCTACGGCCGCTTCAAGCGTGACCGAAGCGGCCCTTGCCGTTAAAGGTATTAAAAGAGAGATCGCGAGAATTACCGCTTTGTGTCGTATCAGTATCATGAACCGCCTCCTAAGCTTCTTGTTAGTTAGATGCGCGAACCGGATAAAGGATTCAATTATTCCGCGTAACGCGGAAAAGCGCAGGCGCTTTCCCGAAGGTCCCAAATCCTCCTTCATAGGAGGATTTGGGAAAGATGAATCCTTTTGCCCAGGCCCGTATCTAATAAGTAGATGCCAACGAACGCGGCGGCATCTATGCCCTATAGCGGCGGTCATTTAGGAGGAACAATGGAAAATCTTACGCGGAATACGTTCAAAGCGAAGGTCTTTGACTTTGAACAGAGCAAAGAATGGAAATTCGCCGGCGATAAGCCCTGCATAGTGGACTTTTACGCCGACTGGTGCGGCCCGTGCAAAATGGTCGCGCCGGTGCTTGCGGAGCTGGCCGTGAAATATGCCGGTAAACTTGATATATATAAAGTAAATACCGATCAGGAGCATGAGCTTTCGTCCCTGTTCGGCATACAAAGCATCCCGACCATGCTTTTTATCCCGGTGTCCGGCAAACCGCAGGCGGCGAGCGGCGCGCTGCCGAAGGAAAGCCTGGAAAAAGCTATTGCGGAAGTGCTCGGCGTAAAATAGTAGAATTAAATTCCGGAAACATTCTAGGAGGGGACATGGAAATAACTTTCGACGGGAACAAAAAGATCAACGCGTCTTATAACGGTTTTGTGATGAAGACCGATCAGCCCCATAGCGCGGGCGGCGACGGTTCCGCCCCCAGCCCTTTCGACCTGTTCCTGGCGTCATTGGGGACCTGCGCCGGCATCTTCGCCGTGGGCTTCCTGCAAAGCCGCAAGCTTTCCACCGAAGGATTCAAAATAAACATGTCTTTCGACTGGGACCAGGCCTCGCACCTTATAAAAAAAGTGAATATGCGCATAACCCTTCCGAAAGACTTTCCGCCGCAATACACGGGCGCGCTGATAAAGTCCGCGGAACTCTGCACCGTAAAACGGCACCTGGCGAATCCGCCGGAGTTCGCGATCACCGCGGATTAGCAGGTTTTGCGCGGGAAGCTCATTCCCAAAAAAATCAGAGAAAATTGATTTATTGGGAACTTGGGAATAAATTTTGATGAGCGCCGTCACTAATCCCAGAGGTCCCAAATCCTCCTTTATCGGAGGATTTGGGATATTGAACCGGCGGGCGGTTTAAAGTAGAATTTGGTCAAGCGATATATGGCTACCATCTTCTCCGATGCTTTGATAAAATGCCGTAAAGAGGCGGGATTCCCGACCGCTTACCGGTTCTTTCATGCCAATGGCGGCGACAAAGTGCTGGGCATGTGCTACCGCAAATATCTGACGATGGAGCAGGGGCGCATACAGCCACTTTTCAAACATCTTCGCGCGCTTATTTTCGGCCTGCGGCTTGAGGCCCGCAGCGCCGCGGCCAACGGCCTCGTGAAGGCCTGGCTCAAGACCATGTCCGGCGAGGAGTTTTATGGCGAGCTGCTTGAGCCTCTGTTCGGCGGCAGGGCGGCGGGGCTTTCTCTTTCTCCTTCCCAGAAGGCGCTGAATGAGGCTCTGACGGGCCGGAAATTCCACGTAACCCCCGCCCAGCTAGAAGTCATCTCCGCCTGCCCGGAGAGATACCGCTGTTTCATGTTCCTCTCCAACGACACCGGCCTCTGGACCGAAGAGAAGCTGGCGGCCGCGGCCGCCATAAAAAAGCCGGCCGCGGCCAAAGCCCTGAAAGATTTTTTCGCGGCCAAGCTGCTCCGCAAAGCCGGGGCCGCCTACCGGTGCCCGCTTGCCGGCGCCATGATAGAAATGCCGCACAGCAGCAGCGCCGCCGCTTGCTTCGACAGAATACGGCAATACCAGCGGGAGCTTATCCTGGCCGGCATCCAGACCCATCGGCGCTACGGCATCTTCCGCGCCGACGGCGACGCCCTGACCGATTTCTATCCCATCATGGACGTGGGGATGTCCTCATCCCACGTTTACGCCATAACCGAGAAAACCCCCAAGTCCGCCATCTACCTGGTGGAAGCCAGGGCGGTAAAGCTGGCGGATTTCTGATAGCGCCGCCAAGGGGCACTAAACCGCCTCTTCAGGTACGCCGCGCTCCGTAAGTCAAAAGACTTTTCCGCAGGGTCCTCCGTCTCTTACGGCGCGTCGGGCTTTCTCCTATAATATGGTACGGGCAAAAAGCCCGCAGCCTTAAAGACGGAACGCTTGCCGAAAGCAGGCGAAATAATGAGGAGAGTATGAAGAACATAATCGTAGCGGTAGTTTCGCTGTTCGCGGTAACCGCATCCGCAAGCGCCGGAGTAGACTTCGACAAAGGCGTGGATGTGAAGTCAGCTGTGGAGCAGGCCGTGGCCGCTCCGATACAGCTGCCTGAAGTGAAGATGGGTATCCCGCAGTATACCGTGCCCGACTGCAAAAAAATCGAGTTCGGGCCGGAAAGCCCTCTAGCTTCCCCCGCAGTTTCACTGCGCAGCATGGAGATGTATGAGGACTGTCAGAACTTCGGCGCGCCGGTGGGGGCGATCTGCACGCCCAGACCGGAGTACCACTACGAAACCGCGCAGATAGTGATAACGGAACCGCGCGTTCTCCAGCCCGGCCAGAAAGAGGTGTTCGAAGTCTGCCTGAACGGACCCTTCCTGAACCTGCGGCAGGTTTCCCCGGCGTATAAATACTCCGTTCAGCAGGAATTCAACGTGTTCCGGCTAACGCTGCAGACCGCCGGGGGCGCTGAAAAGTCCGCCGCACAAGACAATGTATGCAGGCTGATGATGGATACCGCCAATCTCTGCATCTACCAGTGCAAGGACGGCAGCTTTCTCTCCAAGCCGAATCCTTTCCCGGCGATCCCCGCCCCCAACCAATGGGTAGGCCCGATACCGGCCGGTCCCTGCAATCCCACTATCGTGAATATGCCGCTAATCGTCAACCTGGGAAAATAAATCGGTCGAATATATATAAAAACCGGCTTTTTCAAGCCGGTTTTTTAATGTCGGGGGTTGACTTTCGGCGGATCAGGAGGTACAACATAACAGCGTTCGTTCACTGAGGATCACATGAGACCCGTAATGCGCAGGATATCTTTGACCGCCCTGATGCTGCTTGCCGCGCCGTTGGCCGCAAATGCCGCGAGCAAGGCCGTTTACGGCGTCGACGACAGGAAGGACTATTTTGAAGTTTCCAGGGAAAGGCAGACTCTGGCCGACTCCGTGGTCTCCCTCTGGGACCGGTCAAAAGTATCGCAATATCAGTCCGGAGACTATCTGCTGTCGGCCAGGCCGTTCGCTGAGAAGATCTTTAACCGGGAAGGCGGAAAGCTCTGCCCTTCGGAACGGTTCCGCGAGCAGCCCATAGGGGCGGAATGCTCGGGGACACTTGTCGGCGAGGACCTGGTGATGACCGCCGGGCACTGCATAAACGCCCAGCATGATTGCGACGAGATGGCGGTGGTCTTCGATTTTAATATCAAAAGCCGCGGCGGAACAGCGCCGTCGCAGGTTCCGTCTTCTTCCGTATACTTCTGCAAGTCCGTAGTAACGGCCCGGTACGAGGAAGTCAGTCCTGTCGCGGAGACGCGGGACAGCAGGCTCATGGACTACGCGATAATTAAACTGGACCGGAAAGTGACCGGGCGCAAGCCGCTTCTCATCGACCGCAAAGGCGGCCTTGCCGCCGGCTCGCAGCTTTTTGCGATAGGGCACCCGGTCGGGCTTCCCGCTAAGATCGCCGACGGCGCTTCGGTGCTGAGCTTCCGCCCGGAAGATCCCTGTTACGAGACCGACCTGGACACTTACGGCGGCAATTCCGGCAGCGGGGTGTTCAACGCGGGGACGGGACTCCTGGAAGGGATACTGGTGCGCGGGCGCGAAGATTTCATTAAAACACCGGAAGGCTGCTACGTCTCCCAGGTTTACGAACAAAGTCCCAATAATGGAAGCGAGATGGTGACCAATGTCGCCATGGTGGCCGGCTATATTCCGGACCCCGAAGAGAAGCGGGACCTGGCCCCTGAGCCGGTAGCCGTCGACCTCAGAGGCATAAAGATCGACGTTCCGGCGAAAGGCAGCTGGGATGATCTGAGCCGCGGATATTCCAGAAAAGGCTCTAACAGAACGGGAGCTTTCAATAATATGAACCGCGCCCCCTGAGGCCCTCCATTCTCAGGCGCGCAAAAAAAAGCCCCGCGGCGGACCGCGGGGCTTTTTAATTGCGTCCGAGTTTATTTCAGCAGGTCCCCGCAGGAGGTCATGCCGCGCACATAGTTAAGCGCATACTCTTTCGCCTGCGGCGCGCTGTAGTTAAGGCCGCTGCCGCTGTAAGAGAAACTGTACTGCCGCGCGTATTCCGCTTTGATGTTCTCCACTACTTGGACATCGCCGCAGTAGCCGCGCTCGTTCCAGGCCCGCGCGCCGGCTACCGAGTCGGGCGCGCTGTCGTTCATGTAGCTGCCTGAGTAGAACAGCTGATAGACCGGCTGGAACACGGCTTTCCACTGCTGGATCTGCGGTACGGTCAGCAAGTCCGCGTAGTGCAGCGCGTAGTCGCGGGCGTCGTTGGCGTTCAAGTTCATGTAGGAACCGCTGTACGCGTAATTGTAGAGCTCGGTGTAGCGGTTTGAGTACTCTGGCAGAGTGCCGCAGGCGTGGGTCTGATTATAGCGCATCGCCCAATCCGTGGCCTGGCCGTCATTGTAATTTATGCCGCTGCCGGAATAAGCGAAGTTCTTGGCCGCCATGAACTGGCTATGGTCGAAGTCCTGGCAGTAACCCTGCAGGTCGCCGGCCGGGGCGGGCTGAGGAGGCATCGGGGGCTGCGGATGCCAGGGCTCGGGCTGGGGCGGATAAGGCTGAGGCGGAAACGGCTGAGGAGGCATCGGAGGCTGCGGATGCCAGGGACCGGGCTGAGGACCGGGCTGGGGATGCCAGGGACCAGGCTGAGGACCGGGCTGGGGGTGCCAGGGACCAGGCTGAGGACCGGGTTGCGGATGCCAGGGACCGGGCTGCGGCGCCGGTTGAGGATGGGGTCCGGGCTGAGGATTGACGGGCTGGGGAGGATTGGGCATCGGCGGGTTCGGGTGGTTGTTTACAGGCCCTTGTCCGGAGTGACCCCCCGGAAAGTTCTGGCCGGGGCCGTTATGGTTCTGAGGTCCGCCCGGGCCCTGCGGGCCGTTTCCCGGCATACCGGGAGCCTTGACTTCGTCAAGAAGGGACTGGACTTCCCGGATCTGGTCGTCGAAAGAAACAGCGGCCGCGGCGAAAGCCGAGCGCGCATAGCAGGTAAGGGCCAGAACCGATATCACCGCCGTCAGGTTAACTTTTTTCATTCAGGTATTTCCTCCCCGAGAGTTGCTTTCACCGCACTTTGGCTCGTTTAGAAAAAGCACGGTGCTTCTATGACCATAGTCTAACAATTTGCGGAGTATTTCCGATTGAGGCTAAAGTCCGCTTTTTATTCGTAAAAAGGCCCATCGCCAGTGCCCGTAATACCTATTGATAAAGATCAGGTTCTGGGACGGGGATTATGAGGCCCTTTTGATATGAAAGAGGAAATCTGTGGGCAGATGCGGCGCGAGATGTACAATCGGGGTGGAGAGGGTATGGATTCGTCGGGCGCGCTATCGGCCAGTGGCCGCGCTCCCGCCCGGGTTCGGCGCTTACGTAAGCCTCGCCACGCATAAATCGCATAGCGGTTTTGCGCGGCCCCGCCAAACCCATACCTCCGCCGCCCCTCCGGTTTAGCCTGGAAACTTCAGTTGAAGTTTCCCGCCTGCATAGCGGGCACCCTTCGGGTGGCATAGTCACGGATAAACCGCATTGCGGTTTTCCGTGACCCCGGCTCGGTAATTTTCCGCTGTAAAAATTACCTCCGCCCTTGCGGTCCGGACGCGAGGCATGACCATGCCTCGCTCTAAAGCCGGGCCTCACCTCGTCGGGCCGGGCGCGCATAGCGCTGGGCCTCTCCCCCAAGCTTGGGGGAGGGAATTCCTCAGGATAATTTTGTTCCCCGAACTTACCAATGAAAACCATTCTGAACTGAGGAATTCAGGTTAGCTTACCATTTGATCAGGGCCTTAAAAATTGTACCCTTTCGATAAACCATGGAATCAGGTGAAGCATACATATTATTTTCTTTGTAGTTATAAGACACATCACCTAAAAGCATTCCGCTCGCGTTGTATCCGGCGCCGAGAGAGAATATCAGCTGTTTTATTTTAAAATTCCAAAACAAACCCAGGGTCATATCGATATCAATATCCACTGCGGTAAAGGAATTGTTTTTAAGCGTTCTGCCCGGATTGGCCGCCTCGAGGCGGCGCTTGGCTTGCGCGCTTATTTTCGTCGTGCCGAAGCCTAATCTGTCCTGCGTGGCGCACCAGAAGCCAGGCCCCGTTGTCTCGGTGGCCGCGGCGTCGGCCATACTGTGATGCCGGGGATCAGCGGTCGCGAGCTGGCCTTGGACCTGGAACGCAGAAAACTTACGCGCAGGACGCTTTACATGTCCGGTTATACCGACGAGGTCATCGTAAGACACGGAGTGCTGGAACCTGGCATCGCGTTCATCCATAAACCTTTCACGGTCGACGCGCTTACCACAAAACTGCGCGAAGTCCTGGACGGCCCCGCCGACCAGGCCAAAGCTTAAGCGGGTGCTCAAAATGGAGAGTCGGGTTGAACTTCGGGGGAGTATTGTCTTCCAGAACGCTCTGGGTAAAAATCAAATTTGGGCAAAAAGACAACTTCTTATATTCGTCTCTCATAGGCGAAAACCACTTCATGCCACCGTTCGAGCTCGTATCCGGCCTCTACCGGATTACTGTCTTCAAGAACGAAAAGTGCCTCTCCGCAGTGCCAGAAGCCCGCTAAAATCAATAAATTTCGAATCCCGCCACTGTTGAAACTGCGGGATACAAACCTTTGTTGCTCTATCGCCGGCGATACGGTTGAAGTGAAAGCGGGAAAGAGGCTATAATTAGATATTCTGTCTCCTATTAACTGTTTTTCAGGCAAGGCAGGATAGCCCGGGGGATCCCGCGGAAAAATGCTCTAAGAACAAGGTAAAAATATAAAAGGCAAAGGAAATAATGAGTATGACTGAAAACGATCCGGAAAACAAACCAATTCTCGGCGATGAGCCCGTTCCCCAGAACGATTCCGCGGAATCGCTGCATGAAAAATTGAGAAGTCTGGCCTCGGAACAGGCGGGTGCGCCGCAAGCCGCGAAAAAAAGATTCCCCCAGGAGATCTTCACCGTCCAGGAACAGATCGCGGAGAAAAAGAACACCTCGAAGAAATTAATGATCGCGGCTCTCGTCGTGATCGTGGTCGTCGCCATCGGCTACCCCACTAAACTGGCCTATGAAGAGAAGGTCCAGGTCGGGAAACTGACCATGGATTACAAATCCCTCCAGGTCGCGATCTCCGACATGACCCAGAGAGATTACCAGCTCTACAAGAAGATCTTCCCGCAGGTGGAAGAATTGCAGCCCGCCAAGCTCGACTCCGCCCTGAAAGGGATCGAAGAGAACATCGACACGTCGGCGAAGCTGACCCAGGAGGCGGACGACCTTTGGGCCAAGGAAAACTATGAGGAGGCGCTGAAATTGTACGATCAGGCCTCGAAAGTGAATCCGCTTAACGATAAAAGCGCCTACCTTACCAGAGAAGCCGAACTCACCAAGTACGATCAGGAGCACTTTAAACAGTTCTACGTCGTAAAAAAGGGCGACACTATCGAGGGCATAGCGGCGAAAGCCGGCGTGTCGGTGGAAAGGATCCAGAACGCGAACGGCCCGAAGTATGCGCTGTTGTATCAGGGACGTCTTATAAAAGGCATGCAGCTGGCGCTGCCCGTGGACATCGACCTGGTCCGGTGAATAAGATGAAAAACGATGTTTACGCCCTGCTGTACGCGAAGGGAACGGAAACAGGCAGGAATTACGCTGAGTCGGCGGAAAGAAAAAAAAAGACGGTAAAGAGGCTCCTTTTCATCCTGGGCCTGCCGGCGCTTTTGCTGATCGGATATCTATACGTTCCCGCAAGACTTTCCGTAAAGATCACTGAGGAGGACCGCGCGGCCATAAAGAACGCCGCGGATCTAAAGAAACTCGAGATGTTCTATTCGAACGCCGCGTCGTATGACGGCGTTAAGGACCTGGGCTCTCTGGGGAAAGCCTTACTGGCCGAAAGACCGAAAGACGCACCTGCCAGGACCGAAGAGGAGATAAAGGCCCTGGTGAAGAGCGGCGCCGATGTGCTGGCCTATCATTCCGTAGGCAGGATCGCCGGCGGGAAAGTCGTGGATTACGACGAAAAAAATTTCAAGCCCTTCAGCCGCGCGATAAGAGGGGTCACCAGGAATCCCGGCGAATTCCTGGCCGATCTGGAGCGGTCGAGAGCGGGAGGCAAGGGGACCATTATCGCTCTGCTGGGCTCAGGACGGGAGCTTTACAACATGCTGTCCGACGGGAGCGCCGATCCGGACTGCGCGGTCGGGATATTGACGCGGTTCGTGAACGAGCATCCGGAATATTCAAGCAAACTGAAAGTGATCTTTTTTCATCCGTATTCCCAGGATTCTTTATTCGGCCAGCCGGAGTATGAGGAGAAAAAATTCGCGCAGATCCAAAAACTGGGCTGGGATAACGGGTTCCTGGGAATAGATCTCGGGAAGGACGATCTTTCCAAGCCTCTGATCAGGGAAGACGGCTGGAAGAACGCGGAATTCTGGGCTGAAGGCCCCGGGATAGAGAATTTCTCCGGTAAGGACGTCCTGCTGGATAAACAGCTTACCGATTCAAAGCTGAAGCGGCTGGGCAAAGGGACCGGCGGGGCCGGGCTCTACTGGCTTCCCTGGTCGGCGGTCCCGAAAGACTCCGGAGCCGCGGCGGAGCTGGCCCGGAACTATGGTCTGGTCTTTGTAGGATACCGAGGGGTAAAGATCGTATCGGGCTCGGACCGTATGGTCCCGGCGATGGTAATGGGCTCCCGATGAAAAGAATCTCTAAAACTATAGTCGTCGCGGGCGGGAAAGGCGGAGTGGGGAAGTCCAATATCTCCGTGAACCTGGCCGTGACGTTCAGGGACCTGGGCTATTCCCCTATAATCTTCGACGGGGATACGAATCTGGCCAATATCTCCCAGATCATCGGCGCGCCCGAGCCGAGATACGATTTTACCGACGTTCTGCGCGGAAAGAGGACGATAAAGGAAATAACCTACCACAGGTACGGAGTCGATTTCATCCCGGGCGCCTCGGACATGGAGGAGCTGCAGCGGATGAGCTACGCCGAAAGGCAGAGCAAGATAATCGGCCAGATGAACAATCTCGACAGGGCCTACGACCTTTTTATCATGGACGCCCCCGCGGGCCTGAACGATTACGTCCTCTCGATGGCCGGCATGGCCGACGAGGTGATCATCGTGACGTGCCCCGAGCCGCCTTCGAGGTCCGATTCGCTGAAACTTATCAACGCTATAACCACCAAGAATATCGAGAAAGCCATGGAGGAGGTCCTTCAGAAATACAGCATCGAGGACGCCGTGATGGCCTATCTCGACATGAAAAAGCCCCTTAACGAGATCATCATAAAGAAATACTGCGACGATTTCGAGAAAAAAGGCAAAGATTACGCGCTGTCCCAGCTGGCAAAACCTCTGGAGGAGCTCACGGACCTTCCGCAGGGTATAAACGGTTTCTACCACAGGTTCGTGCTCAGGGAAATAGCGAAGGCCGCGATAAAAAAAGGCGATCCCGTGAATAAGCCGCTGGTGGCTTTCTGGAACATGGGCTATTCTCTGCCTTTCATAACCAACATCGCTAACGAGATCTGCAAGAATAATTCCGTCGAAATAAACCGGCTCAACAAGGAAATATTCGCCAGGGTCTCGGAGTCGGGCGCGGCCCATGGTTTCGACGCGGAGCATCTCGCGGCCTATTGCATAGACCGGCTGGGCATTAATACCCAGGAGGTGTTCGAATTCTTCAAAGAAGGGCTGGCCAGAACGGGACTTCTGAAAATAACGCCCTTCCTTCTGATGAAAAAATTCTCTCCGGAGACCCTGAGGGAGCTGAACGGCGCCGCATTTGAAGAGCATGCGGGCGTCATCCCGTCCGCTGGCGAGATAGACGGCTGGCTGGAACAGATAAATTCGATGGAAAACTGGCTTATGGACCAGCAGCAGAACGAGAAGTACGACCTGGAGGGCGCGACGGCCTTTTACGCGAAAAAAGAGAATTACGACCAGGTGGTCAGAGGGCAAAATCCCTTTTTCGATTCATACATAAACATGTTCCAGGTGCTCGAGCAGATAGACTCCATAGTTAAGGGGGCGAAAAACCCGGACATCGCCGGACTCATAGAACTGTCGAAATCGAAAATGGCCGTTTATTCGGATATAAAACTTATAAAATCAAAGAACGAAGCTTCGCTCAGGCTCCTCGTTAACATGGCCGATAACCTGGCCGAGGGAAAAGAGCAATATTTCCTTATGAAAGGGATGGTCGAGGAAACCTCCCCGCAGCATTTGGAATCTTCGGGGACGGTCTGCAGGGATCTCGAACTGATCAAGGCCATCAAGGTCGGCACTCCCATAGTGAAATACAACGCCCAGTGCGAATCCTCTATAAATTTAAAAACGATAGCCCTGCAGACATCGAACAGGCTGTTCGACGCGGATGTCCAGGCGGAAAATGCGGTGAACGAAGGGTTTGGCACAAAATGGCTCAAAAAATTTGGATTTAGGAACGATAGACCATGATAAAAAACATTAATATGTCGTTAAAAAAACGTCCGGCGGCGATCCTTTGCGGCGTCTTGGCACTGGCGCTCCTCCCGGCGGCTGAGGCGGCTAAGAACCCGAAAGACAGATACGAGTGTATAGCCAAGGCCGAAGGCAGGGCGTTCACCAACGGCGCGATTACGTTAAAGGGCTATCCCTGTCGGGTCGACCCCGTTGAGGTGGACAGGCTTGTGAAAGCCAGGGCGACTGATAAAAGAACGGACCAGATAAATTTTGACTACTTCTGGAACCAGGAATATTACAGCCGCGGCAAGTCGGTGACCGACATCAGGAATATGGGCGAGAGTGAGGCCGTAGCCGTGCGGTCGATCTCTTTCGTTTATCGGGCCGTTTGCCAAAAGGGAAATCTGGAAGTTTCCGGAGCTCTGACGAAGATAAAAGAGGCTCTCGGTTTTGAGGCGGAGCCGAGCACGGCGGAAGTCACCGGGCAGATCTATACGCTCTGCGCCCCGTTCGATGACTCCCATTACCAGAACGCCGTAATGGAAGAGAATACCGAGAATAAGAACCAGCTGCTGCTTTACACTTCGACGGCCAATGCCGGCAAAAAAAAGCTGATGGGCGCCGTGAACTGGACGGCCCAAACCCCGGAAGCGGCCGCCGCGGCGGCGGAAGGTAAAGAGCCGGAAAAGCAGGAACCGAAGAAAAACGGTGTCGTCGCGAGTACGGAAGCCGTGTATTCGCCGCCGGCCGGCAGCGAGAACGAGCCCGACACGGACGAAGACGGCGTGCCCGATTCTTTAGACAAGTGCCCAAATACTCCGCCCAGGATGGTCGTGGACAAGAATGGATGTTTCCCGGACGAAGACGGCGACAACGTTTCGGATTCCAGGGATAAATGCCCCGGCACGCCTAAAGGGACTCCGGTCGACGAGTTCGGCTGCCCCAGGCAGGAACCTGAAAAGGTGAAATTCGATCCGAAAGCGGACGAAACGGACTCCGACAATGACGGCGTGCCTGATTCTTTGGACAAGTGCCCAAATACTCCCCCCAGGACGGTCGTGGACAAGAATGGCTGTTTCCCGGACGAGGATGGCGACGGCGTTTCTGATTCCAGGGATAAATGCCCCCACACGCCTAAGGGTACCCCGGTCGACGAGTTCGGCTGCCCCAAAAAATAGCTCTCAGCCCCTCATTATCACTTGAACCGCTGGAATATGAAACGGCAGGCATGTAGGTTCGCGGGTCCTGCCGGGGGACTGGGACGCGAAAACAGGGTCGGGCACACCGTGCCCGCCCTTCCCGACCTCCCGCGCCACGCTGCGCAAGTGGCGCGGTCCGGTAGGGTTTCGCTAACCCAGCTCCCCCGTCACCCGCGCCAAAATGTGGCGGCCACACTTATATTCAATAAACAGCCTTTAACTGAATTAAATATGTCCCCGCCCTGGTTTATGATACAGCTCAATTAACCCGCCCGTTGGTCGCAGCCAGCCTTAATTTAAATATTGCAAACCTTATGTAATAAGGAAATAACAGATGTCCCGCAATTTTTCTGTGAATCGAAGTGCGGGGTAAGCCTGTAGCGGTAACGGTGACCGTTATTGACAATCGTTGGCCCTAACCATATACTATTGCAGGGAGTTCGGATCAATAGCTCACGGTTTTTACTGCCGAGGTTTAGGGGTTAAACAACTTCGATTAAACAACAGAGTTCGGATGCTTCGCCGTCGAGCGAATATTTTTTATTTGCGGGAAGTGATTTGTCGGGTGATCAGCTGGGAAAAGGACACGTTATGAAAGCAACAGATACGGTGCCAAAAAATTCCGCGCTTCTTCCTGAGACACCGACACCTAAAATTCCTATTTATGATTCTTTCGTTACCTATGCAGTCATAGCTTTATGTGTGTCGTTCCCTTATTTATTACTGTTGATGCCGGCCAGTATGTATCGCCCGATAACTCCTCAGGAGATAATACTGCGGATCCCAAGCAGTATATTCCAACCACCCATGGCTCTGACGCCATTGGGTACAGGATTATCTATTCCGGCTTTGTTTGGAAGGATTGTCAGATTATCTATCCCAATATCGTTTATGGCGGCAATTATAGTATTTAGATTTGCCTGTTTTTTTAAACGAAAGGCTGCCCCGGTAAAACTTACGGCTTCTGTCGCAAAGGGCAATAAAACAGGATGGTCCAGTGGAAATGCGTTAAAGGGTTTTATTTTGGCCTATGGATTATTAGCGATTATCTTTGCGCTCTTCAGTATGCACGATGATCCATGCAACAGAAATATTATCGCAATAGATGTTATCCCGGCTATAACAGGCTGTGATGCCAGAGTTGTTCCGCCACTTGCTCTGTTTTGCGGCACGTCAGCGAAAGTTCTATTGGGGCTCAGTATCACCGGGTGTCTGATTATGTCCGTGCTTTTCATTAAAACGAACATCCATCGGTGGCAGATTTTAAGTTGGAGCATTTTCGTTTGGCTGTTATTAGCTTCCTGTGTTATGTTTCCACTAATACAATATGGGCCTATCGTAGGAAATGTCTTTGGTGTTGGCCCAATAGGCCTTGGCCCACCAGGACAATAGATTATGAGTAATATTTTTAAGGCGGGTTGCGACCAACGGGCGGGTTATTACGCCATATCGTAAATAAGTGCGGGCCCCGCACTTTGGGCCACTTCAGAAAAAGTGCGGGGCGGGAACAAATTTAATTTAGTCTAGAGTCGTTTTAATAATTACTTAAGGATGGCCGCCACATCTTGGAGCGGGTGACGGGGGAGCTGGGTTAGCAAAACCCTACCGGAACCCGCCGCTTGCGTAAGCGCGGCGGGTGAGGTCGGGAAGTGCGGCCACGGTGTGCCCGACCCTGTTTTCGGTGCGCGCGGCACGCGCGCACACTTGGGGGTGAAAGTCCCCTGCGGGGGTTGATAGAACCTACCGCTAGCCAAAGGCAAGGGTGTCCGTTGCGAGGCGGAATCTGAAGGAAGCCGGAGGCAAAGTTCCGGCCCGAGGAACACGAACCGCAAGAGAGGCCTCTGCCAGCAGGACGAGTTTGCCGAACAAAACGAAGTCCGAATCTATCCGAAACTGGCAAGGTAGATGCGGCGGGCGCATGGGATGAAAGTGTGCGGGCTTACCCGCGGAGGTCTGACAGGTTGGCTGAGGCGATATATTTCAAATCGGCAAACCCGCGCG